>Ga0114980_10002039_pt1 | contig 14414 bp, 12 predicted proteins | sample S_140806_EF_Meta_FD_87018 | JGI IMG/M metagenome (GOLD analysis project Ga0114980, IMG submission 87018) | Freshwater microbial communities from Lake Simoncouche, Canada to study carbon cycling - S_140806_EF_MetaG | ecosystem: Environmental > Aquatic > Freshwater > Lake | place: Lake...
CAACCACCCGCGCTAAGGGCACGGTTTGGTCGTAGCGCATGGCTAATTTGCGGCCGCCATGATCTTCGAAGCGATAAATCAAGCGTTCTTCGTCACCCAATTTGCCTTCGATGGTTTCAGCATATTCGAGGGCTGGGGTCTGGAGGGGCTCGAAGCCGTAGCGCTCAAACACGCTGCGCAAGGTTTGGATGATGTGTTGGCGCAACATCATGGCTGGGGGCAGCAGGTCGCGCATGCCCTTGACGTTTTGGGGTTTGGTACTCATGCATTCCTCGTGGTGGCGAAACAAACTCTACCAAATAATAGCACGTCTATGCCTGTGGTGGATTTTTGGAGGGATAACCCATATAGGCTGGGTGTCGTTTTGACCTTGCAACCGCACATTAATTCGGCAATAGTTTACTGTTTGTTGACTGTCATTATTTAGCACGGTTTGGTCGTAGCGTAGGGCTAAGTTGTAGCCGCTATTATTTTTGAAGGGATAAATAACGCATACTTCGTCACCGAATGTACCTTCGATGGTTTCGGCATGTGCAAAGGGAGGGGGAGTAGTGCGAAGCCGGGCGCTCAACACACTGCGCAAGGTTTGGTTCGTGTGTTGCACAACATCATGGCTGGGGGCAGTAGGTCGCACCTACCCTTGACGTTTTGGGGTTTGGGGCGTATGCATTCCTCGTGGTGGCGAAACAAACGCTACGAAATAATAGTATGTCTATGCCTGCGGTGGGTTTTTTGGGGTGTAGCCCACCCAGCGCTCGATAGCATGTTCACTCCGAATAATGAGTGGTGCCACGAAGGTGCGGGTTTGTTTATAGGCTTCAAATAAGCGTTCACCGCTCTGGCGAATCCACGGTGTCTTGCGGGTTTTGATAAATTTAAGTAACCGAATAATCCCGAGGTGGATAAAGCGCAACCATGGGTCGCGACTCCCCAGCAAGGCAATCCCCGGGATGAGGAAGGGCCAGCCAGGCAGGATGGGCATGAGTAATCCAATGATTCCGAGTATCAAAAAAAACGCACCGATGATGCGGCGAATCAGCATCAACATGGGTAAATACATGACATGTGTCCTTTTAGGGGCCGGTAATGGTTGCTCCTGCCAATTGCCCACACGCTGCCGCAATCGATACCCCTCGCTCCACCCGCACCGTACACGGCACGCGTTCTTCTTGGAGGACGCGTTGGAATGCCAAAACTCGTTGCCGGTCAGATCGCCCCAGTGGCATGCCAGGTACGGGATTCCATGGAATCAAGTTGACGTGACACAGCAAATCACCGATTTGTTCTGCGAGTTCCGCTGCATGGGCTGGGGTGTCGTTTTGGCCTTGCAACAGCACATACTCAAATGACACCCGCCGGCCGGTTTTGGCTACATAGGCGCGGGTTGTTGCCATTAATTCGGCAATGTTCCAGCGTTTGTTGACCGGCATCATTGACGAACGGAGTTCGTCGTTGGGGGCATGCAGTGAAATCGCCAAATTGATTTGGAGCGATTCTTCGGTGAGGCGTTTGATGCCTGGGACAAGTCCGACGGTTGATACGGTCAGACCACGGGCGCCGATGTTGAGTCCTTGGGGGTCGTGCAGGCGTTCAACCGATTGCCACCAGCGATCATAGTTGGCGAAGGGTTCACCCATGCCCATAAACACCACGTTGCCGAGGGTTTGGGGCATTGCATCGGGGTGGCCGCCATCGGTGCCCCACCATTCATCACCATCACTGGTGTGGGTGGCGCGGGAGGGAGTGGTGGGTTGTTGGCGTTGGAGTTGGCGCAAGGTGCGCCGGGCCCACAATACCTGTTCGACGATATGATGACTCTCGAGGTTGCGGAGCAACCCAAGTCGTCCCGTCGCACAAAACGTACACCCCATGGCGCAGCCGGCTTGGGTCGATACACAGACGGTGGCTCGGTCGGGATAAATCATCAAGACGCTTTCGATGAGCTCGCCCGTCGGCAAATTAAATAACGCTTTGTGGGTCAAACTATTGTCGGCACTCACCACGCGTTGCAGGCTGAGTGAGCCGATGCGGGCTTGTGTCGCGAGTTTTTGGCGCAAGGCTAACGACAAATCAGTCATTTGTTGGATGTCATCAACGAGATTGACATAGAGTTGACGTGAAATTTGGCGAGCCCGGAAAGCCGGCTCGCCCATAGTTGCCAAGAACTCAACCATTTGGGTGGTCGTCAAGGCGAGTAAATCAATTGAAGTATCAGTCATGGTGCTCTGTTGGTATTAGCGTCGGCGTCGCGGCGTGGTGCGGATGACGACCGGGCGGGGGGCGAGGTGGCGGGTATTGGCTTGGCGGCGAATCAGAATTACGGCACTAACCAAAATACTGAGGCCGAGAGTAATAAACATTATCATAACGCTCCTTGCGGTATATCGTTAGCCTGATTATACCAGAGAAGTCAGTAGTATGAATAGCGGCAGTTTGGATGCAACGGGACATGTGGCCATGTCCCGTTAGGTACGCTCAAGGGTTAGGTGGCAGCAGGCGCTTCGTGCATTTTGTTGTTGCGGAATAGTGCCGGGATAATCCCCACCCAGACAATACAGGCCGCCACGATTAATGCGGTCTGGAAGCCTTGGGTAAGTGCCATTACAGGGGCTTTGGTGATGTCGGTGTAGGCGATGCCGGTAATCGCCGCGACTTGTGATGTCCAGATGGCGCCAGCCACTGTGACGCCACCGATTTGGCCAACGGTGCGCATGACCCCCATAATTCCGTTGGCGATGCCCCCCTGTTCTTTGGGTAAGCTTCCCATCACACTACTCGTATTGGGCGATTGGAATGTGCCAAAGCCCAATCCGATAAAGACAACGCGGATGACAATATCAAACACGGTGGAATCGGGAGTCAAGGTGCTGACATTGAACAACCCAAAGCCCAAGATCGCCATGCCGATGGGGGCGATCCAGCGTGGCCCAAAGCGGTCAGATAGCCGCCCACTCACCGTCGACATAATCGAAATAGCAATGGGCGAAATAACCATCATCAAGCCGGTTTTTTGAGCGTTGAAGTGCAATACATTTTGCATGAAAAAAGGCAACAAGATGAAATTGAATTGAATCCCCATCCCCACCGACATCGCCGTCATTATCCCCAAACTAAAATTGGGAATACGGAAAAACTGCATGTTGATCATCGGATCGGGCGTGTGTAATTCCCACAATACAAACCCAATCAAGCCGACGATACCTGCACCGAACAACGCCATGATGTAGGGCACCGTAAAGCCGACGTGTTGTCCTTCGGTCAAACTATACAAAATACTGACCAATGATCCGCCCAACAATACTGCCCCGAGGAAGTCGAATTTTTGATCGGAACGTTTGTTGTCGGCAACCAGCGCCCGCAACGAAATCAACATAGCAATAATCCCAATCGGAAAATTGACATAAAAAATAGCCCGCCAGCCCAATGTGCCGATAATCAGCCCACCGAGTACCGGACCGGTGGCAATGCCCGTGGCAATAATCGTGCCGTTGTAGCCGAGTGCCCGCCCGCGCTCACTCGAAGGGAAGGCTTGCACCAGCAAGGCGATGCCCATGCTTTGAATCATGGCTGCACCGATGGCCTGCATGACACGGAACGCTACTAGCGATTCGAGGCTCCAGGCCGAGCCACACAATACCGACGCCGTCGTAAAAATAATAAAGCCGGTCATGTAGACCCGTTTGCGACCAATCATGTCGCCGAGCCGTCCCATGCTGGGCAACAAACAGACGATGCCTAATAAATAAGCGAGGACGGCCCATTCGACTTGGCCGAGCGAGGCGTCAAAGGTTTTTTGGATGGTGTTGAGGGCGATGTTGACGATTGAGCCATCGATGGTCGACATAAATGTGCCGCTGCCGACTGCGGCTAGTGCCCACCATTTGCGATTTGCATCCGTGGTCATGGTTGTCCGTTTCTGGTGTAAAAAAATCGATACGTGACATGAAAAGCACGCGAGCCACACCATTGTTTGATGGTGTCGCTCGTTCGCAAAATAGGTGTTAGGCCGGAGTCGCAGGCAAGGCAGGTGTCCGTTTGCTTCGGAACAAGACCAGCAACAACCCGCTCCAACAAATAGCTGCGCCGATGAGCATGGTGGTGGAATAGCCTTGATGCAGGATGTTTTGCGGGGCTAGACTAATATCGCTATAGTGTTGGCCTCCGATAAGGTTGACCTGATAGGTCCAGATAAACGCCCCAATCGAAATACCGCTAATTTGGCCCATGGTACGCACCACCGACATGATGCCGTTGGCGACACCGCCTTGTTCTTTGGGGAGACTGCCCAAAATACTACTGTTGATGGGGGTGAAAAAGAGGCTAATGCCGATTCCAATCAACAACACCCGCCAAGTGACGTCCCAGAGTGATGGTGTGGCTGACAAGCCACTCATCAGCACGAGGCCGATCCCCCACAGCACCACCGCCATAGGGGCGATGCGATTTGGTCCGTATTTGTCAGACAAATAACCACTAACTGACGACAACAGTGCAGTGGTGACGGGTACCACAATCATCGCCAAGCCGGTGGTACGGGCATCGTAGCCAGCCACAGTTTGCAAAAAAATGGGCAACAGCACGTAGTTGAATTGCTGTGGCAAGGCGATGAGGTACATCTGCAAGAGCCCCACGCTGAAATCACGTACCTTGAAGTATTGCATGTTGATCATGGGGGTGGTGGTGTGCAGTTCCCACCAAATGAAAAAACCGAAGCCAATCAGCCCACAGGTAAACAGCGCCAAAATCCACGGGGTGCGGAAGCCGATGTGTTGGCCTTCGGTGAGTGAATAGAGGATAGCCAGGAGTGCAACAGCCAGTGATACCGCCCCTATATAGTCGAAGCGTTGTTGGCTACGTTTGTTGTCGTCACTCAAGGCTCGCATTGACACAAAAATAGCAATTAAACAGAGGGGGATATTGATGGTGAAAATAGCCCGCCAGCCGAGACTGGCAATCAATAACCCACCAAGCATGGGGCCAGAGGCGACCCCCACCGAAATGATGGTGGCGTTGTAGCCGAGGGCTCGGCCACGTTCGCTCGATGGGAAGGCTTGCACGAGGAGGGCGGCACCCATACTTTGGACCATGGCAGCCCCTACTGCTTGTATCAACCGAAAGGCAATGAGCGAGCTAATATCCCAGGCAAAGCCACACAGCGCTGACGACACCATAAACAATGTAAACCCGGCGATATAGACGCGTTTGCGCCCAATCATGTCGCCGAGTCGCCCCATGCTGGGCAACAAACAGACGATACCTAATAAATAGGCTAAAACCACCCATTCGACGGAGCCTAGATTGGTGTTGAAGGTTTTTTGGATGGTGTTGAGGGCAATGTTGACAATTGAACCATCGACAGTAGACATAAATGTGCCACTCCCGACTGCCGCCAAGGCCCACCATTTGCGTGAGCCATCGTTCAGGGTGGTGCTGGGTGCGCTCTGCATGGATGTGTTGACTCCTTTGTCAGCACCCTGCCCGATTGACAGGGTGGCTTATCACCAGGTGGTGCGTCCCACCGTGAGATGTCATTCGTTGCGGTAGCCTAGCCAGCGCAAGGCACTGGGGTCGTCGCGCCAGTTGGTGCGTGGTTTGACCCACAAATCGAGGTAGACGGCCTCGCCGATGGTGGCTTCGATGGCGGGGCGGGCATCGCTACCGATTTTGCGGAGCATCGTACCACCACTACCGATGATGATGGCTTTTTGGGACTCTTTTTCGACCAAAATCGTCATGCGGATGTAGCGATGGCGGGGGCGTTTTTCCCATTCCTCGACTTCGACGGCCACACCATAGGGGATTTCGTCGCCAATCAAGTGCATGATGCGTTCGCGTACGAGTTCGGCACACAAGGTGCGTTCGTTTTGGTCGGTGATTTGGTCGGCGGCATAGAATGCTTCGCCTTTGGGGAGTCGGGTGACAATTTCGTCGACGAGATTGCTGACCCCTTCGTTGCGAATCGCCGAGATGGCGATTTCCATTTGCCAAGGTACCAATGCCCGGAAGGCGGCCAAACATTCGGCGGCGTGGGGGTTGGGGCGGTCGGTTTTGTTGAGCACCAAGATTTTGGGTGAACGACTACGACGAATCATCGTGGCAATCCGCTCATCGAGCTCGTTGGGCATGTGGGTAATATCAACCACCATACAAATGATGTCAGCATCGGGGACTGCTTGGCGGGCTTGGGCGACCATGTAGTTACCCAAGCGATTACGGGGGCGGTGAATCCCCGGGGTATCGACAAAAATAATCTGGGCGTCACTACGGGTCAAAATACCGCGAATCGCACTGCGGGTGGTTTGGGGTTTGGGTGAGGTAATCGCGACTTTTTGGCCAATAATGGCGTTGAGCAAGGTCGATTTGCCCACATTGGGGCGCCCCACGATGGCGACGACGCCGGCGCGCTCGACTTGGGGGAGGACAATTGCTTCGTCCATGGGGGGCAAGGCGACGAGCTCTTCGAGGGGGTCTTCGATGGCCACGAAATGTGGTTCGAGCCGTTGGTAGCGGAATTTCTTTTCGTGATCGACATCAGCTACGTCACAGCCGAGGATGCGTCCTTCGCTATCGATATCCAAAATCGCTGGTTCGGCGAGTGAGACGACGCTGGCGTGGGGCGCAATGGCGACGGTCAGGAATTGGTTGGTGGTTTGCCATTGACATTCGGGGTGGGCGAGGGCAAATTTGACCTTGGTGGCAGTATCGGTCTCTTCACTGAGGTCGAGTTGGATGCCGACCACGCCCCCGCGGGCGTCACACAGCAGGCTGACGGGGCATTCGTATTCTTCGACGGCATCGCCTTCGGTCAAATCGACGAAATACCAATACAGCGTTCCAGCTTCGTTGTCATACGATATATTCATGAGGGCTCTTTCTCTATTGCTTATGGTTGTGGCAAGGTGGTGCTACAGGCACCAGGGGTGGGCGTAATTGTGACGTTGCGGAAGTCGCTGAGTGCCAAAATCTCGCTCAGGACGACTTGGCTTGTTGGGCGGCGGCCAGCATATCGTCGCCGGTGCATTGCTTGAGGATTTGCAACTCCCCCACATGCAATACGTCGATGTCGATATTGAGCAGTGGTTGCGCCAAAAACCCTTGATCACGGGCCAGAATCCGACTTCGCTCAAGGTCAACATCGACATTGAGGATTTTGCTGGGCGGCAACACGATGGTAAGGTCTTGTTGGTCGGGCGAGATGGTGATGTAATCCTCGGTGAGTTCACTAAGCACCACCCCATAGGTGATGCTCCCGTGGAAGTCGACAATCACGGTGTCGCGGCCATGTTGTTGCACATCGTAGTTGATAGTACGGGTGAATTGTTCGGCCCAATTAAGCAATTGTTGCATGCTGGCACTACTGGCTGCCTGTGACAGCGTGATTTGGTCGCTGTAGCTTTTGCGGTAGGTCAACAGATCAGACAGCTTCTTGGTTTTGAGCAAAATCGCCCCCTTGTCGCGAATAACCGCGGTAGGGGTAATTACCACAATCATGCTATTGGGGGTGGGCGTGGCGACAACTAGATCGGGAAGACTAGGGTCAATCGGGCAATCGGCCATCTGGACACCGATGGTGGCGCGACTGATTTGACAGAGATAGGGGCGAAACGATCCCGCCAGCAAGGCAAACACGGCAGCGACCCCGGCGATGAGTACCAACACCAACACACAGCCGTTGAATTGGGGTGGGCGCGGTGAGCGCCGCCGGGTATAGCCACCATCGTCATCGTCATGCTCGATGCGATTGACGGTGATGCGGGGTGGTGGCGGTAGCTCACCGGGGCGTGTGCCCCCGCGCCGTGGCGGGAGGTCTTGGTTACTCATGGGCAGGCTCCGGCGGTAACGGACGGACGGCAATATGCAACGCCACGGCGTTGGGTGGCAAGTGGCGATAGCTGACTTGGGTCCAACCGGCCTGCTGGAGCATTTCGGCCAGCACCGGTGGGTCGGGGAAGTGGCGTGATGACTCGGGCAAGTAGCGGTAGGCGATGGGGTCGGCGCCCAACAAGCCGGCAATGCGCGGCATGACGCGCTCAAAATAGACGCGGTGCCCCCAGCGCACGAGGGCGAGGCGGGGACGGGCCACTTCGAGGATGGCGATGCGGCCACCGGGCTTGCAGACCCGGTAAAGCTCTCGGAACGACGCGGGGATGTCGGTTACGTTGCGGATGACAAACCCTGCGGTTATGGTGTCGAAGGTCTGATCGCCAAATGGCAGGATTAATGCGTCGGCACAGACAAAGGCTGAGCGAGCGTCGATGCGTTGCAACCCTGATTGCATCATCGGCAACACAAAATCAGCACCCACGGCGAAGCCGAGTGGGGCATGGGCACGTAATATAGGCAAAAACGGCCCTGTGCCGCTGCCAATATCGAGCATGGTAGCGGTGGGTGCGGGGGCGAGTGCGCGCACGGCGATACGCCGCCACCAGTCATCAAGCCCGAAGGTCATGATGCGGTTCATGCGGTCATAGCCACTGGCAATCCGCGCAAACATGCGGGCCACGTACGAGGCTTTTTCGTGTGGTGAAGGCAGTACTGACAATGTGGCAACCTCTAATGATTACGTTCAAAAATCATCCGCAACCCATTGAGCGTCAAATTGGGCTCAACGGCGGTAATGATTGCGGTTTCTTTGGCGATGACTTCGGCCAAGCCACCAGTCACGACGACGGGGCAGGTGCTCCCTAACTCGGCATGCATGCGTGATACGATGCCTTCGACCAAGCCGGTATAGCCGATGATGACGCCCGCTTGCATGTGATGGACGGTGTTGCGGGCGATGACTTTGGGGGGACGCACCAGTTCGACTTGATAGAGCCGGGCGGCTAATGAAAAGAGGGCATCGGCTGAAATCCCCAATCCTGGGGCAATACAGCCACCCACATACACGTTATCGACGACCACATCAAAGGTGGTGGCGGTGCCAAAGGCGATGGCAATCACGGGACTGCCATACATGACTGTGGCGGCCAATGAATTGGCGATACGGTCTGAGCCCATTTCGTCGGGGTTTTCGACATCAAATGTCAACCCAGAGATGACCTGTGGTCCCACTACAATAGGATTGATGCCTAAATATTTGGTGCAAAGCTGGGTAAACTGCATCATCAATGGGGGCACCACACATGACATCACACAGCCATGAATATCACCGACATTGATTTGGGCCAAATCAAAGAGATTACGGATCAAAACGGCGTATTCGTCGGCGAGTTTGTGGCGCTCGGTCAAAACCCGCCAGTGGGCAATGATTTCGGTGCCACGAAAGACGCCGATTTTGATATTGGTATTGCCGATGTCAATGGCAAGCAACATAACTCATCCCCTTGACGCTATTAGCGGAGTAAATCGCAGTCATTGTACCACTATTGCACTTGCTATAACGTTGTACTCACATGAAATAACTGCGGTATGATAGAAGCAGTATTCGCATGACACTTGTTGATATAGGCAGATTATGCAACTTCACCCACCCGATGATCCGTTTTTATTGCAATTTATGTTGGGTTCCATCCCAATCGCTTTGCGTTGGTATGGTGTATTAATTGTTGGTGGTGCCATGATTGCCGCACAGTGGGCTGCTTATCGTGCGCAAAAACGGAGCCAAGATCCTGAACATGTCTGGAATTTGGTGGTGTTGGGGATGATGTTGGGGATTGCGGGTGCCCGTGTCTATTATGTAATTTTTGAATGGCCACGCTTTGCCAATCAAAGTATTTGGATGATTATCAACCCCGCCACTGGTGGGCTGGCCATTCATGGTGCCTTGATTGGGGCGGTATTGGCTGCATTAATTTATACGCGGCGCCATCAACTCGATTTACGCGAATGGCTCGATATCATGATGCCCACATTTATGTTGGCACAAGCGATTGGGCGCTGGGGGAATTTTTTCAATCAAGAAGCATATGGTCGGCCGACACCATTTGGCTTTGGCTTGATTATCGATGCACCCTATCGTATCCAACCCTACAACGACCTCGATAAATACCCGCTGACGACGCTGTTCCACCCTACCTTTTTGTATGAATCACTCTGGAATTTGGCCGGGGTGGGGGTATTGGTGGCCATTGAACGACGTTACCGCGATGTGTTGCGCCGTGGTGACATGGTGTTGTTTTATGCCATTATTTATGGATTGGGGCGCTTGTGGATCGAAGGGTTGCGTACCGATAGTTTGTGTGCCGATTTAGTCGGTGGCTCGTGTGCAAACTCGTTGCGTGTCGCCCAAATTGCCAGTATTGTGTTGATTGCGGCAGGGGTGATTGGCTTGTGGTTAAACCATGCCCGAGCCCCAGAATTGGGGGATGTGACGGCACCGTTGCCGGTGGCTTCGTTATATGACGAAACACCTGCTGTGCCCACCATGCCGATTTCTCCAGCTGACATTGAAGATACCCAAGCAACCGATGCAATCCCCCAAACTCCTGACGAAAACCAAAGAGCAACTCCGTAACGGCGAAATGAGTGTATGCGATGGATGTCGCTGAAAAACTTGCTATCCTTGCGCCGGCAGCGCATTACGAGGCCTGCGACACCCATGCGGTCGCAGGTCGTCGTTATCAATCGACCAAAGCTCATTGGAGCGAAAACGCCTTGTCGGCCGAAGCCGATGCCAAAGGGGTGCGTCGCCCGGTGATGCGCCTGCTCCTCAGCGCCGAATGCGTGCACAACTGCCCCTATTGCCCGCTCAGGGCTGGGGGCGACGTCCCTCGTGCCACCTTGACCCCAGACGAGGCGGCGGCTGCCGTCGCGCCACAACTACAACGTCACAATGCCGGGTTGTTGTTGTCGACGGCGGTGGTCGGTTCCGCAGATGAATCAGGATCGTCGGTGGTTGAAAGCGCCCAGATTCTGCGGAGCCGCTACGCATACCGTGGCTATCTGCATCTCAAACTACCACCTGGGGTGTCGCATGCCGTGGTCGAAGCCGCTGCTCGCGTGTCAGACCGTATGAGTCTCAACATTGAAGTTCCCAGTGCCGCTCGCCAAGCGGTGCTCGACCCTAGTCGGGATTGGCGGAGCGATGTGATTTTGCGGTTGCGCTGGATGCGCGATTTATACCAAGCCGGGCTGATTAAATCGGGGATTGCCACCCAATTTGTGGTGGGTGCGGCCGGTGAAAGCGACCAAGAATTAATTACGGCGACGGCCTGGCTCCGCAAAGAGCTCGCCGTAGGGCGGGTCTACTATGGCGCATTCAAGGCGCTGGCAGGTACCCCCATGGCGAATGCCCGATCGACGCCCCAAGTCCGCACTCAACGCCTGCTCCAAGCAGATTGGTTGTTGCGTCATTATGGCTTTGCTGCCGAAGAACTTGCGTTTGATGGGCAGGCAAATTTGTCGCTGGCACATGACCCCAAATTGGCGTGGGCCTTGCACCACCCCGAATTGTTCCCCATCGAAATCAATCGCGCGCCAGCTGAACAATTGTTGCGCATTCCTGGGCTGGGACCACTGGGCGTAAAGCGGATTTTGCGCTTGCGCACGCTAGGGATGCTCCGTGAGCCTGCCCATATTGCGGTGCTGGGGGCGGCAACGCAGCGCATTATCGATTTTGTGACATTTGATGGACGTTTCTTTGGAACGGGGCGGACCATGCAAATCGCTCGCCGCAACGCCAACAAACCAATTGTGGAACAGCTCACGCTTTTCTGATTTTTTTATCAGTTATGACAGCGTATAATAGAACTGGTTATTACATTACTACTGGGGTGGATCTCCGCCCATCGATGAATTGAGTACGTTATGGGTTTCACGGCGAATGCCCCCTATCAACCAACAGGTGACCAACCCAAAGCTATTCGTCAACTCGTTGATGGGGTGCATCAAGGCATGCGTTACCAGACGCTGTTGGGTGCCACGGGTACCGGCAAAACTGCCGTAATGAGCTGGGTATTTGAATCATTACAACGCCCTGCGCTCGTGCTGGCCCACAACAAAACCTTGGTATCGCAACTGTATAGCGAATTCCGTGAATTATTGCCCGATGCTGCCGTCGAAATGTTTATTTCGTATTATGACACGTATACCCCTGAAGCGTATGTTCCTAGTAAAGATTTATACATCGAAAAAGAAGCCTCGATCAACGAAGAAATCGACCGCTTGCGCCATGCTGCCACCCAAGCCTTACTGACCCGCCGCGATGTGTTGATTGTGGCGTCGGTATCGTGCATTTATGGGTTGGGTAGCCCCGTCGACTACGGCCAAGTGATGATTCCAATTGCCGTCGGCGAGGTACGCAACCGTGACAAATTATTGCGCCAACTGCTCGATTTGCAGTTTGCCCGCAATGATATGGACTTCCATCGTGGTACCTTCCGGGTGCGTGGTGACACGCTTGACATTTTCCCCGCCAATGCCGAAACCGCTATCCGGGTGGAATTGTGGGGCGACGAAGTCGAACGCATTTCGGAGTTTGATCCATTGACCGGCGAGGTTTACAAACAACTCCCGCGGGTCGAAGTCTTCCCAGCCAAGCACTTTGTGGCAACCACCGAAAAACTGCACTTGGCGATGAGTGACATCCAAGATGAAATGGTGGCACAGGTCAAATTCCTCGAAGATGACGGCAAAATCCTCGAGGCGGCTCGCCTCAAACAGCGCACCATGTACGACCTCGAAATGTTGGGCGAGATGGGCTATTGTTCGGGTATTGAAAACTACTCGCGCCACATGGATCGCCGCTTGGCGGGCCAAACACCCTGGACATTGCTCGATTACTTCCCCGATGATTTCGTGATGTTTATCGACGAATCACATATTTCGTTGCCGCAAGTGCGGGGGATGTATGCCGGTGACCGGGCGCGTAAAACAACGCTGGTCGATTACGGCTTCCGGTTGCCCTCGGCTATGGATAATCGCCCGCTGAATTTCGACGAATTTACGCAACACATGCGCCAAGCGATTTTTGTGTCGGCTACGCCGACCCCCCTCGAAATCGGTATGTCGCAACAAGTGGTCGAGCAAATCATCCGCCCCACGGGGCTAATCGACCCCGTCATCAACATCCGGCCGACCCGTGGTCAGGTCGATGATTTGGTGAGTGAAGTCCAAGGGCGGGTCAAAAAAGGCCATCGTTGTTTGGTGACGACCTTGACCAAGCGCATGGCTGAAGATTTGGCTGATTATCTGCGTGAAACGGGCATTCGCACTCATTATTTGCATTCAGACATCGATGTCATCGAGCGGGTCGAGATTTTGCGTGATTTGCGCCTCGGTGTCTATGACGTGGTGGTGGGGATTAACTTGTTGCGCGAAGGGTTGGATTTGCCCGAAGTATCCTTGGTGGCGATTCTTGATGCCGACAAAGAAGGGTTTTTGCGGTCGGCATCGTCATTGATTCAGATTATCGGGCGGGCAGCCCGCCACGTCGAAGGTACAGTGGTGATGTATGCCGATAACATGACGGCCTCAATGACCGCTGCTATCGCCGAAACTGACCGCCGGCGTAGCATTCAAATTGCTCACAACACGGCCAACAACATTGTGCCTGTTGGGATTATCAAAGGGGTGCGTGATTTGAGCGACCGCCTGCGCAAGGCTGCGGAGGAACAAGGGGTCTATACCATCACCGACACCACCAAGCGAGTCGAAATGCCCACCACGCGTGAGGCCATGGCCAAACTGATTAAAGATCTCGAAAAGCAGATGAAAAACGCTTCACGAGATTTGGAATTTGAAAAAGCTGCCGGATTACGCGACCAAATCCTTGATTTGCGCCGTACGATGGCACTTGAAGAAGAACTTGCACCAGCCCCTGCCCCAGCGCGGAGCCGCGGCAATGCGCGGCGGCGCTGAGGATTGTATGGCAGTACAGATTTGGATTGGCGAAAAACCAGAACATCCCAACGAACGACGGGCCATTACCCAAATGGCAACACAGTTGGCCCGCCTTGACGGCTTGTATATTATCTTGGCTAATTTCAGTGTGGGTGGGCGCACCATTGATGTGGTGGTGCTCAAAAACGATGGTATTTTTGTGATTGAGCTCAAACATTGCGATGGCAAAGTGTTTGGCGATGTCAATGGTCCGTGGTTTGTCGAAAACAGCAACCAAGAGCGTAAACGCATCAACCCTGGCCGTAAAAATCCGTATAACCAAGTCATCGCCTATTATTATGCCTTGACCAATTTTTTGACGGAACACCGTACTGATATCACCAATAACCGCTCAGTCGATGTGCGAGCGGTACGGCGGGTAGTAGCGATTGCGCCGATATTGCACCCCGAATCACAAATCGAAAGTGACTGGAAGGTGCAGGTACTTGGGCTCGATACCTTGCCATTGCATATTTTTACTGAGCGATCGACCAACATGAATTGGAGCGATAGTGAGCTCCAACGGATCCCCCAATTATTGAACTGTACTCGTTGGGACGAAATCGAGCACCTCGTGCTGAGTGAAATCATGC
>Ga0114980_10002040_pt1 | contig 14411 bp, 33 predicted proteins | sample S_140806_EF_Meta_FD_87018 | JGI IMG/M metagenome (GOLD analysis project Ga0114980, IMG submission 87018) | Freshwater microbial communities from Lake Simoncouche, Canada to study carbon cycling - S_140806_EF_MetaG | ecosystem: Environmental > Aquatic > Freshwater > Lake | place: Lake...
CAGAATGGGGGGTATAAGTAATGTATCAATACATGATTGTTCATTTGCAGATCCACAAATATACGGGGTTACATTCGCTGTTCATAATGCAGATGATTTTGACCCTGGATTTCCTACACATTATGATACCAGCAATAAATTTTATAATAATACAATGTATAATTGTGGTAACTGGGATGCTGATGTTACTGCTGGATATGGTGCTTTACAGATAGGGGGTCAAAAAGATATGCTTATTTTCAACAATAGCATTATTCAAAATAATACTTGCTATAATAATGGATGGAATATTAAATACTGGCAAGGAGGCTATAATGTAGGCACTAAAATACATGACAATTATTTTAAAGCTAAAGCTGAATGTTTTACTTTAGGCGATCAAAACTGGGATTTTTCTATTGAAATGTTCAATGCAACAGGGATGGAAATTAATAATAATACTATAATTAACGGATGCGTAGATTATAATTTTAATAGTACAGTAGGTTTTGGGTTAGGGGGGTCTTTGATAGTAGGGCCTTATGCGTATTCATTATGGATACACGATAACACTTTTTATATGGAGAGTGCCAATACTCATATACAAACAGGTATTACGCTGGAGTATAGTATAGATAGTGTATTTATAGAGAATAATACATTCGATAAGTACAACATTGGAATTTTGTACACACCAAGACCTGCAAGTACGGTATCCAATGTTTTTGTACACAATAATTTATTTACAGATGTTACTTTAGCAGAAGGGGCAGAAGGGTATTTTATAGACCATAGAGTATATAGCGGAACAAATTTAACATTTAATAATTTAGAGTATTATAATAATACATTTTTAGCAAGTTCTTCTAATCCTGTTTTATATGGTATAGCTTTGCCTAACAGTACATCTGGGGGGACACTATCTAATATAAAAATTAAAAACAACATAATAAAAGGTTCAATTAATGCACCCATACAAGTATTAGAAGGGACTGTTGCTATTACAAATTTAGATATTGAGTATAACGATATTTACGGTTGTGGAAATTCAAATCTTCCGTCTTATACAGTATCACCAGGGGCAGGATATACTTTTGCAAATAATTTAAATATTCTTCCTGAATTTGGAGGTTCTAATTACTCTTTAGTAAATACAAGTGCTTTAATTGATGCTGGTGTTAATGTTGGTTTACCCTTTACAGGTACTGCTCCAAATATTAACTGGGTTGAAACTACAGCCCCAGCCCCCCCCACAGTTAATGCAGGGCCAGATCAAATAATAACTATTCCAGCTACAGTAACATTAACTGGAACCGTTACCGCAGGATCAGGTGCAAGTATAGTAAGCACTGTATGGACGCAATTAACAGGTACAGTAGGTACGCTAAATACTCCAACTTCTACCACAACTACATTCACAGGGTTAGCTACTACATCAAGTTTTAGATTAACTGCTACTGACAATTTTGGTGCTATAACAACTGATGATGTTATAATAGTGGTAGCAAATCCAGGAGGATGTCCTGTACTTGACCCAACACATAAAGGAACAGGTGTCACGCTATCTGGTGGTGGTTTAGTAGCTAATATCAATAATGGTACTGTATTAGGTACAATACCAATGATAGGACAAAAATATTTTGAAGTTACTGTAGGCGCATCACCTTATTTTAGCAGCTTTGGTGTTGCAAACTTAGCGGTAGACTTAAATCAATTTACAGGATATGATGTTTATGGATGGAGTGTATATATAAGTAATTTCGGCACTCCTTCTCAAGGTTCTATGCATAATAGTGGTGGTGGAGGTATTAACTCAAATGCTTTAACAGCAGGAGATGTTATAGGTGTTGCATATAATTCAGCTACAGGAATAATGGATGTGTACCAAAATGGGGTTATAATTGGTACTCACGTTTGGACAGGCATTACAGGCACAGTATTCCCTGCATTTGGCAGTGCTGTGTATAATAGTACTCAATTTACAGCTAATTTTGGGCCAAGTTTTGCTTATACACCACCTACAGGCTATACTGGATTGTGTACAGCTACTCCACCCACTGCTAATGCTGGTGCTGATACTACATTAGTTCAACCCACATCCTCATTAACTATTGTGGGTAGTGGTACAGATGCAGTTAGTCAGGCATGGACACAGGTAAGTGGCCCAGCTACAATAACTTTTACCAATGGCACAACATTTATACCTACCCTGTCAGGTCTTACAGTAGCCGGAACCTATGTAGTAAGACTTACTGTTACAGGTGATGGCACAGCTACAGATGATCGTACTATTACCGTAAGGGCTGCACCAACTGTAAATGGGGTTATAAATAGGAATTATTCAAGGCGAATAATTGTACCTCATTAATGAAATAAAAAATATATTTTTGTAACACATTAAACCAAACTCAAATGACTAACTTTTCAGAAATAGCCCAAATAATTGGCAGCGGCATGGGAGGCATCTTGCTTGTCATGTTAGTTAAGATCAATGACATTACATCTGTTAATCCAAATCTTTCCTTTTGGCAAACTGCACGAGTGTTTATAAAACAGGCAATGGCAAGTTATCTTGCATCAATGGTAGCATTATTTATTTACACAGCTACAAGAGATAGCTGGATTACATTGTTTGTTACTGGAGATATAAATGCTTCTTTTGTCGGAAGGCTATTAGGTCTTTATACAGTAATGGGTTTCTTCGTTGGTGGCGGTATGCAATGGGGCATCTATAAACTTTTCCTGAACAAAGTGGATAAGATAATGAAGGCTTGGAGTGAGCAATAATTTAATACATAATATTAACCCCCCTTTAGCAATGGAATTAACAACACTGCAAACAGCAGCAGGAATTTTAGTATCAGCAGGGACGATAGGAACAGCGGTTTATGTAAAAGCAATAAAGCCTATGCGACTTAAAATTAAAAATAAAAGGGTAGAACTTTACAATATGGTTAATTCCATCCATAAAGAATTAAAGTTCAATGGGGGTGGGTCAATCAAAGATGTTATCTGGCAGCTAAAGGAAACTAATACTAAAATATTGTCCCGAATAGTTCAACTTGAAGAAAGCCAAAAGATTGCTCTTAATCTGCAAGGCCAGGCATTTTGGTTATCAGATGAAGGGGGGCTGACAACTTATGCAAGCCCAACCTTATGTAAAATACTGGGGCATGGTGAAAGTGATCTGATAGGAAATAATTGGGTAAGCTGGATAATCCCGGAGGATAGAGAAAGGGTTTTTGATAGTTGGAATTTCTCTGTAGAAAATGGTACGGTATTCGATGAACAATATACCGTTAAAAGGTCTGATGGGAAAATGCAAAAAGTTATTTCTCTTTGTTTTCATCGGGTAGTTAATAATGAACATTCCGGTTCTATTGGTAAAGTAGAATTAATAGGTACTGCATATTCAAACAACTAAATAAATTTTTATGAAAAAGTACATTGCCTTAACTGCAAGGCTTATTATTGTAGCAGTAGTTTGTTATTCTGCTATACAGGGTAACGGTCATTTTGTGGATCTGCACCATAGAGAAAGAATGCAGGATTGGTTTAATGGAAGTGTATTAGATTGGGCCGGTATTTCAATATTTGCTGCCGGAATGTTATCTGTTGGTATTGCAGAAGCACTTGACTTTTCTATTTATGAAGAAAAAGGTACTGCTGCCAAAGCTGTAATATGGGGTATTGGCATTCCTGTTGTTGGGTTATTTTTAATTTATGTTTCTTGATAATAGCTATTGTTATACAGGTTCTATTCAACATCACTAATTCTTACATTGATGCGTATAGAATTTTAACCCATAAAACAATAGCACACTTTATAAATTTAACTGCTTATGCAGTATTGGTGGGTGGTGAAATTTATTGCTTTCATTTTGGTTTCTGGGCTGCACTTGCTCTTTGTATCCAGGCATTTTTTAACAGGCAAAACACATTTGATATACCTCTTAATTTACGCAGGGAATTGGATTGGGATTACCAAACAAAAAATCCAAAGGCAATAACAGATAAAATTGAATACTGGGCATTCGGGTATAACCCACAAGGCATTGCTAAAAGTTATATTTTACTTTGGGTGCTAAGTTTAATCCCTTTAATTTTTATTAAATGAAAATATTCAACTGGATACAGGTACATAAATATCCCATCATTGTTTCAGCTTTTTTTATAGCTGCAATACTTTGCATATTATTTTTTATTCAGGGATTGAAAAAAGACCATACCCTTGAACTTGTTAATCAAAAATTGCAGTTAAAAGAAGAAGCCAGAGTGCAGCTTGAAAAAATCCGCATCCCATTAGAAGAAGATAAAGCCCGATTGAAATTGCAGATAATAGAACTGGGAATACGGGATAGCCTGATTAAAACATTAACCGATCAAAATAATATATACATTCAAAAACTTTCAACCCCACAATATGCAAAGGAAAAAACAAAAGCCATTGATGCTATTAGTGATGCTGACCTTGCTACTTACTTTAACAATCTCCCAAACGTGCCGGAGCCAAACGACTACAATCCCTAATCAAAAATTAAGGGATGCAGCCAAATTGATAGAACTGGGGAAGATTGACAGGGAATTGGTAAAGGCGTACAAAGTACAGGTGGAATTTTTAAACCAAAGGATAGCCTTTAAGGATAGCACAATAGCATCTTACATTGCAGGGGATACAGCAGATGCCCGAATAATTAAATCCTACAAGGATGAAGTGGAAAATTTAAAAGCCCAAAGGGATATTGCAGTAAAGGCCATGAACCAACAAAATAAACTATTGCGAAGGCAAAAAAGAAAAACCGTATTCGTTGCCATTGCAGCCCCAACAGTAACAGCAGCAGCATTTATTTACTTTAAAAAATAACCAATGATTCTACCTAACCAAAAACTTACCCCAAAGGATTTTACCCAGTTCTTTTTACCCTTTGCCAAAGAAGCCCAAACAATAACAGGGATTGATGCTATTGCTATGCTTGCACAGGGGGCATGGGAATCAGGCTGGAACGCTGCAAGCCCAGGGTGGATGCTTTTCGGGGTAAAAGATACCGATGGCATTAACGGGAATGAGCAATTGCTTACCACAACCGAATACAGCCGTTCTGCTTCCGCTTCTTTCCCCAACATCATAAGTGTTACCCCAGTAATAAGAAACGGGCAGAAATGGTTTAAATACAAGATTAAAGACTATTTCAGAAAATACAATACCCCAGCAGAATGCTTTGCAGATCATGGGAACTTTTTTTTAAGAAATGCCCGATACAAAAATGCCCTTTTGGTATCGGGCGATTGTGATAAATTTATTGATGCTATTGCAGCAGCCGGTTATGCTACTGATCCAAACTACTCAACTAACCTTAAAAAAATAGCTGATACCATAAGGAAAAACATTTAAAGATGGTTTTGTTTGTACTTTTTTCATTTGGTTAATGAAGAATAAACCCCCTTTTCTTTTCTAAGTCAGGGGGTTTTTAATTATTCAGACATTCTTCTAATTGGCTTAAAGCATCGTCCAATGTAGATACATTTTCGTCCAATGTAGATACATTTTCTTCAAACTTTTGCCCTTTTTCGGATTGTTGTAAACCTTCGGAAAGATTATCGAACTTCTCCTGTTCTTCATCTTTAATGGCTTCAGCAATATCTTTAGCTTCTTCGATTAAAGCTATTGCTTTTAAAAGTTGTTTTCTGTTTTCGTTGTTCATGTTGTTGTTTTTTATGAATGATTAAATTGTTCCAAAAAATCCTATTGATGCTGTAAAGTATTTACCACTCATATCAGCACTAATAACAATAGGCTTATTATTAAAGTATTTGCTTACCCCGTAGCTTAGTTTCCATCCTGTTTGGGGTATGTTTAAATGATAGTCAGCCCCAACATTTAATCGTACCCCATTTACATTATACAGGTAATGCAATCCGATCATCTGGGGTACATCAGCCCTACGGGTTAGGTTGTAATTCATTTTAGCATAAATGCCATGTGCATTGTTCATGTAATAATCATCACTCATAATTCCTACCTTCATAATAAAGGTTACTGCATTAATACTTTTAGGGGAATACCCCAGTGATGTTTCAGCCATTGCACATTGGGAATAGCTGTAAGTAAAGGCATACATCAATGCCAGTGTAGTTAGTACCTTTTTCATTTGTTTGTTTTTGGTGTTAATTAATTCTTTTGTTTGCATGATTATTTTTTTTGGTTAATTAAAATCTTTTACGGGTATCAGGATTATGGTCTTTTGCTTTCCAGTTAATAACCCCTTTGGGAATACCCCAGTGCTTAATATAATTTTCATCACTTAATTCATTACCATTTTCCAGTGTATGAATTATTTTCCCTTCATCATAAATATAGCTTCCTGTTATAACAGGTGCGGTATGTGTTTTTATTCCTTCCGGTTGAAAGTTTACATTGTGGGATGCGCTACCCAGATTAGTTATCACTTTTTTCATCTGCTCTTTTTCTTTTGGTGTATAAATTAGTTTTACGCTTTTACCTGACCATATATGATCGTAGGCTTCTTTTAATGTGTACGGGGTTGCCATAGTTTTTTAAATTGTTTTGGGTAATTAGCCTTTGCCATTTCTTCTATTGTTTCATACATGGGTACGGGGCTATTTAAGGCATCCAGTTCTTCACTTGGTACTTGGTTCTTAATTAATGATAACCTCAAATTTATGGACGGGTAATTATTATCTCTTTGCATTATCAGCCATCCGGTGCATCTTGTCTTATCTTTTTTATGACAATCGTACACAGCCCCAAATTGACTTTTTTCATTACTGATTAAGTCTTTAAATTCCTCTATACTCCAATGTGCTAATGGGGCATCCTTTCTGTAAGGGCAATTGGGGCATGGTTGTTTTTTGCAGTAATTCATACTACTTAATTTATAGAATTTTAAATTTAGTCAATCATCCCTGCCGGTTCCTTCAAACCATTCATTGTGTATTCTTTCAATGAATTTATGGTTATCATACATTAATAAACATACTGCTGCAATAATTAATACTGTCATGGTTTTAATTTTTGAAGTTCAATAACTTGTTGCTGTAGCATTTCAATTTGTTTTGAAAACACATCGGTTGCATAGCTTACACCCCTGCAAAATCCTAATGTATAATTATTTTTATTTGCTGGGGTATCAAGGGTAAAATCATATTCCCCTGAACGATGATCTTCAATGTGCTTATTCGCTGCTATTGCGAATAGTGGGTTTTGTGTGTTTTCCATTTTGGTTTGTTTGTTTTGAAATGGTTAATAAATCAGTAAATACCCCAGCTATAAAATAAAGGGTAAAGGATGGCACAAGCCAGAGAAAGCACCATACCCCAGTAATTAAAGCATCAAAGAATTTACGGATCATTTTAAATGGCTTTTAAAAGGGTTACTGCTACCTCATTAATAACTGATAGCATTGTATAGTTTATGGAATAGTAAATAAATTTACCGTCCCTGGCGGTCTTTACAATGCTGGCGTTGCGAAGTATTGCAAGGTGCTGGCTGCATACCGATTGCTCAATGCGTAGCTTTATATAGATTTCAGTAACGGCAATTTTGTTATTGCTTTGTTCAATTACCCCTAATATCTGTTGGCGCAATTTATGGTTAATAGCCCTGAATGATAAAGAGGCTTTTTTTACATCGTAAATGTTAAGGGTTACGTTCCCAAAGTTTAATGTGTTCATGGTTGTTTGTTGTTTTTTTTATTTTGGTTAATTGAATTAGCATTGTACCCCGTCCTGTGAAATATTATCAACGTCCTTTAGGGGTTCATAGTGTGCCGTTAATATCTCCGCTAACTTTTCTGCTCTGGATCTGCTCTGGCTTTCTGTTTTACCCCATACGGTATAATGTAAAGGCATATTGCGGCCTTCAATACCCAGCTTTGTTGAAAATTGTTGTTCTTCTTCATCCCATAATGTAACGGGGGAAATGATGTACTTTTTCATGGTTGTGTTTTTTTAATTAAAGTATGTGAAAATTGAGGGGTGTAATTCAGTGCCGGAGTAATTGCAAACGGCTTCTGTTAATCTGTTTTTATTTTCAAAGGGGATGTGTACATAAAACTTATTCCCTTCCTGAATAGGGTTTAATGTAGTAAAAAGGGTTTCACCTAATTCATTTTTTACCCTGCTGCAAAACTTTGTAAAATCTTCCCATCTTGAAGTAACAAGGATATAATTTTTATTTTGCTTTGTTATTATTGGTGCTAAGTTTTTATTCCATCCTAATTTTAATAGCGTTTCCCATTGCTGAACGGTATATTGCCCATATTTTGCCCTTGCTTCATCTTTGGTAATATGCAGCGTTTCTTCCGCTATTTCCAAAAATCTGCCGTATAAATGACAAGGGGGTAACTTTTCTTGTTGGCTCCGGTAAGTGTTAAAAGTATCTTCTAACATTTTATTGTGCCGCTGTGCTTTGGTTAAGTTTGCCATAATTTTATGGTTTAAAAAAGGTTTAATTGATTAGGATTATTATTAACTTCTTCTTGTGGCTCTGTTTCTTCTTCTAAGGGGGTAAAATTCAATTCTTGCCCTTGTCTTATGGTCGCATCCATTTACCTGTTTTAGCGTTAAATACCTGCTTTCTATCCCCTTCAAACATATCTGGGGCTGTCATGTGCTGTAACTTGCCTTTAGGATTGATTTTCATATCAGCAAATTGTCGGGTTACATTGTTCATTTTCCATTACTTCCTCAAAATCTCTTTCATCATCATAAACTTTTGATATTTTAAATTTGCACCCTCCGTTAAAATATCCATTCCCCAGTTCCGCAAATTCGCTTTCCTCTAATTGGTTATTTTGTTCTTCTTCGCTTATATCAGTTTTAAATGTAAAGAAGTTTTTAATTTCTTCATAGGGGTATGATACTGCTAATTCGCAAAGGTTTGTTGGCTGTGTTAAGTCAATCAGGCAAACCGTTTCAATCATTATTACTTTTGCCTGTATATCATCATGCCACATTGTAGTATCATCTTTTTTGATTACCACAAATTTTACCCCTTCATTTGATAATTCGTTTAATGTTTTCATTATATAGTATTTTTAAAAAGTTGTTAATTTAAAAAAGAAAATAGCCTTTATTAAGTAGATACTATTGGGGTCTATTCCCTTATCCATTTACCACAATGGTTATTTAATGGGAATGGTTATCCCCAAAATTCTTTCTGTGCAATATATTGCATCCCTTGTAATTTTACGCTGCCATGCTGTATTCTGAAAGCTAAAATTAAAGGTATTAAGCCCCTTTGCTTTTAAAGCGTTTAATTCCTCTTTGCTGGGCTTCTGGTGGTGGCTGATCTGTACCCTGTCAATTTCATAATTTAAGGTAACAGTACCCCCTTCAAATTCAATTATATCGTTTTCTCTGTTGGCTTCATCCCTTTTTGTTTCTGCTGCTGATTCTGCTACATCAAGTAAACTAAAAATGCTGTTTTTCTCTGTAATTATTGGCTTTGCATATTTTGTATTAAGCAACTTTATTAATTCAATTGCTTTTTTAACGTGGGCTGTTTGTCCATTGGCTGCCATACGTTTTATTAAGCCGGTAATTGAGTTTACAAATAATGATCTGGTAAGCCCTTTTTCTCCGTTGTCAATTGCTACTATTGCCGCTGCACTCCTTAAAATACTTTTTTCAATTGATTTCCAGGCTTCGTCTTGTTTTTGTTCTTCTGGCTTATCCCTTTCAATTTGTTTTTTAATGCCGGTTAATGCTTTGCTTCTAAATTCCTCAAAATGTCGGTGTGCGTTATCTTCCCAATTATTATATTTTTGCATTCTTCTGGTGGGAAAATTTGAGGGGCCGCTTATCATTGGGCTAATTATCCGGCTCCTTGCTGAAATATAAGCCCCTAAATATTTAATGTACCTTTCTTTGTAGGTGTTTTTTACTTCTGAAGGGGCGGCCTCAATGCTCTTTAAATCCGCTGTTAATTGCTCTGTGTAGTCTTTAATCATTTGTCGACCTCTTACTTCTGGGCTAAATGATGTTCCCCTGTGTGCGTCAATAGCACGTTTTAAAAGATGCTGTAAAATGCCTGTTTCTGGGGCTTCTGGTTTGGTTATTTCTGCTAATGTTTCAAAAATGCTTTCCATTGTAAAAATATTTTAAAGTTTGTGGTAATATGGTTTATTTAATATTGAAAAAGGTTTTTATCTCTTTATCCGTTGCAGGTCTTACACATTGCGGGTATTGTGGAAAGCATCCTTCTGCTTCTTTCTTGTTATCAAATAGCCCGATTAATACTGTGTCCCATGGTGATCTTGCGCCACATACATAATATTTAGTATTTGGGTTGTAAATCATTCCTGAATGGTGTTTTATTTCTTGTAACATAATTAAGTTTTTAAAGGTTATTATCTGTAAATTCAATACCAATACATTTTTGCATATCTTCAACCGGATAGGCTCCTACATTAAACATTTTGCCTACAAAATACTGTGTCGTTGTTGTTTTGGTTGCTTGACTGCTAACACTGGTAATATAATTATTGGTTGCATCTTCAAAAAATACTTTAACTGTATTTAATTTTGCCGGTGCAATTAGTTTCAATTCATCTGCCATATATGCCCCCATTGCAGTATTTATAAGGTAGTTTTTGATGCCGTCTTTATCGGTTACAATATCCGTAATTACCCCTAAATTATTAAATAGTCCATCTGTGTTTTGATAGCATACTTTTAAACCTTTTTTTAGGTCCCTGTCAGTGGTCTTGTGAAATAATAAAATTTTCATACTGTGGTAAATTTTGAATTGATTAATAATTTTAAGTAAAGCTAATTATAGTATTTTATTGTTTTGTTGTTTATTGGATGGGCGGTATCATTTAATGATGGGTGGCTTTTACTATTTTAAAATCTCTCCAAAATGTGCCTATTATATGCGGCTGTCCTTGATCGTTTATAGTTTGTAAATCCATCAACCCTGCTTCAGTACTAACTTCCCTTTGTACTTGGTATGTTTTACCCTTTGTAAAGCATTTGCCATTATTGTAAAGGTCTTTTTTTGCTTTTATCGTTGTCATAACTGTGTTTTTAAAGTGTGGTTAAAATTATGCTGGGTATTGTATTAAACCAATTGTTTTTTGTATTGTGTAAAATATTTCAAGGGCTGTTTTATCGGTATACCCTCCGCTGAATAAGTTTGTAGTATTATTTACTAAATTAGTAATATAAATTACTGTGTAGCCGTTTTGGTGGTTGGCCTTTACTGAATAACCGGAGGGATTCAAAAGTTCGTTTGCTCTTTTTTCTGCTCCTTTTAATTCGTTGGTATATTTTCCCATTGGTGGTAAATTTTAATTGTTTAATAAAAGTAAAGTATCTGTTTTTAATTTATACCCTTTAAATGATGGACGGTAAATTTTAGGGGTTAAACGGTAAGCAATCGTAAATTGTAAGGGGTGGCATCTAAATAATAATCGAATGTATACCCCAGGGCTTCAATTTCATCCAAAAATTCCCCTATTTGTTGGTAGCTTAAATCATCATTTGCACCCCATTTAATTAAAATGTCTTGTACTTCTTGGGGCAATGTTTCCGATATTTCAAATAAATCTATATTATTGGCTGGCTGTTGCATGATCTTAATTTTGTTTACTGTTTTTAAGTATTGGTTAATAAGGTTTAAAAACGTCTGCCGTCTGCCGTAAATTCGTATTCGTTTGCTTCAATTTGTTCTATAATATATTCGTCTGAATTTTGATATTCAATATCATTAAAATACATTACCCGATAATCTTCTAATAAGGAATGTAAAAAATAACCTTCTATTTCAGTTAATTTATCCTCACTTTCATTACTTTCATAATATTCGTGCGTTTCGTCCATATAGTTGCTAAATACTGGCTGCCATTGTTCCATAAAGTTTTGCGCTGTCTTGTATGTTTCGCATTGTCCGCCATGATTATTGAATATATTTTGGGCAACTTCATTTGCAGATAATAAAAAATGCCCTTCATTTGCCTTATGTTCCGATAGTTCAATAATCTTTAATCCTATCTCTTTTGCATCTTCTTCTGTGTTATTCCATGCAAATTGATAATCCCCAAAATCTGTGTTTCTATACCATTCTATTGCTTTCTCTTTTGCATTGTTATTAAGTTCATTAAACTTAAATACTTTTGTTCTAATTGTACGTGCCATATTGTTCCCGTCTTTTTTTAAAGTGCTGCGGCTGCACTATTTTGGTTATTTAATAAAAGATTTGTTGTTAGTTTATTTTAGTTATACCCTTATAAGGTAGCTTTATTAAAAATCATCAGTATATTCGTAATTTTCAGGGATTGCCCATAAGTCGCCGGATTCGCCTAAATTGCCTATTGTGTAATTTTCGCCATTATCATTGGTGAATTTTACGTTATTTAATAAGTTTTCCCAAGCATCATGATAATCTTCATTATCCGGCCCGTCCAAACAAATATTAAAATCTTCTTTCACTTCTTCCATATTGGTTATATATGCTGCATATATTTTACAGAATGATTGTATAACATAAATTCCATGCGCATCATTTATTAATAATTCCGGCGCTGTTTGTGTGTGTTTATTACTCATAATATTACTGTTTTAATAGTTTAATGGTATCTTGTTTGCTTGTGTTATTATTTGGCTCTTGTGGATTATCTGAAGGTATGCAAAGCATTATAATACAAATTACAATGAGGGCAATTAGGTTAATCGTTTCTTTTTTCATGTTAGTTAATATTAGTTAAATTTAGTTATTGGTTTAATTCTTTGCGAAATATTACCATTGTTGGATTCAGCATATAAGCACTTAATTGCATTATTCAGTTTCAAGGTTTTTAACAAGTTCATTAAATTGCAGATTTATATTAAAAATGAAATCGTTTAAAATTCCCCCGCTGTTTAAAGTTTCGCCGTTTTTTTTGTGAAACTCATTTAGCTTTTCTTCAACTGAAATTTGAATAAGGCTGATTTGTGCTTTTTGTGATTGTGTCATGATTTTTAATTTTAATATGTTATAAAAATACGTTTTAAAAAACTACCTTATATGTAGATACAATTTGCATCTTTACAGGCTTAAAAAATGAGGTATCTAATTGGTTTGCCTCCAATAGTTCAATAACTGATTTTACAGATAGCTTTTGTAGCTTAAAATTGAAGTAGCGAAATATGTTATAAGGTTGGTTTTTCTCAAACTGTTTAGCACAATTTGTAAGATCAGCAAGGTTGCAAAAATATTTTTCAGTATTCCAGCCAGTACCCTGTAATAAAAATACACTTTCGTTATTGTTGATAATAGTTTGCATAATTGGTAAGAGTTTATAAGTTTATAAAATTGGTTTGCTTTGTTACTGTGTAGGTAGGTATTAACGTATTGTTGGTAAATATTCGTAAAGGTTAACATTGTGCTGCCCTGTTATACCCCAATGGCTTAAAGAACTTATTTTTAATGATTCTAAGCCTTTTTTATAATCTTCCATATCCTTTTGAAGTTTGGTATTAAGTGCCGTTAATTGTTCTGCCATTGCGTTATATTGCTCAATAGTCATATATTGTTCAGGTATGGTATTAAAGGCTAAAAATTCGCTAAATGTAGCCGGACGAGTATAGATAGTTTCTTTTTTATATTCGTGTTTTGTGGTGTACATATAAAATTTTTCACCATTTATGGTAAGTTGTGTTATTCTGTTATCTTCCCATTTAGCGGAAGCATATTGCAGGGCTGCAATATTAGGGTACTTTTTAATCTTTGTTTTGTGAAAGCTGCCATCATTTGTAGTAATATCTTCGCTGGGGAGTTCACAATTATAAGCCTGTAAAGCTATTTCACGCAAACGGCTATATTTGATATTAACTTGTTTCAATAGGGCAATTTTATCCAGTTCTTTTATTGCCTGTTCATTTTCCTTTAATAGCTTTAAAGTTTTGTTATGGTTTGCGCTTGTCAGGTTATCAATTAACTGTCTTTTTTCTGCAATTAATTGTTCTTTTGTCGGGTTTGTTGTTACGTTGTTCATGATAAGAGTAATTTAGTTTGTTTAAAAATTTGGGGTTACATTATTTTATATATAGTAAAATTATCTTTGTCTATTTCATGGCCTATCATTGCTTCATAAATTGTTTTATCAGTCATAACGGCTCCAGATAAATTGCCCTCAGGCCAAAAGTATAACTGATGCCCAACTTCACCGGCTCCATTAATTTTTATTTTATCTCCATAAATATCAACTGAATAAACTTGTTTTAAATATTTGCCGTTTAATTGGCCCTTTTTGTTTCTTAATTTGTATTTATAAAGTACTAACATGATATTAAAGTTTAATTTGTTAATAATAATTGTGCTATTAAAAAAGAATAGTAAGTAATAAACTTACTTAATAACATCACAAATATACTATCAACAGTAATGTATAAACAAGTGTATTGTGATGAGTGGTAAAATAGAATGACAA
>Ga0114980_10002044_pt1 | contig 14394 bp, 6 predicted proteins | sample S_140806_EF_Meta_FD_87018 | JGI IMG/M metagenome (GOLD analysis project Ga0114980, IMG submission 87018) | Freshwater microbial communities from Lake Simoncouche, Canada to study carbon cycling - S_140806_EF_MetaG | ecosystem: Environmental > Aquatic > Freshwater > Lake | place: Lake...
AGTTAATTTGTTATGATTACCAACTACTACATGTAGTGGAGATTTTAATTGTCCTAGACTGTCTACTGGCAGTATTTTTAATAGTTCTGGACGAATTTTTGACTTGTTAGTATAAGCATCGCCACTATTCCATATATATCCAGCAGCAATATCCTTCCACATGTACAAGTTATCACTAGTATACGGAGCTTGACCGTATCTAGTATCCCACCAAGTTGGCTTTGATGTTAAACCTAACATTTCCCATGGTCTGTCGTGTGGATGATCAGTGTCGTATAACCAACGATATATTCCTCTCCAGTATCCCTCTACTAGAGCCGTGTTTGTTAATCTATTAGATGATTGATTATAATTATAACTAAATGAAGAACCTACATTGTAGTATTGTTTTCTAAAATCAAGTCTATTAGTTCCTACCCAATTTAGAAAATTAGTACTGTATATATTCAGTATTTCATCGCGAGAGTACTCAGTGTTTCTAAACTGTCCGGGAATAACAGTGTCATCACTAAGTGGTATAGTTCCAGATGATTTTATATTATTGTATATTCTTTTTTCAAACTCAAATAATGCTATATCGCGAAAATCATCAAGTGCGCCGTTAACATAATTTCCATATAATTTATTATAACTACCATCATGTCCGACTATAAAATATGCATTCTCACCATATGTTTTATCTTCAATTATTTCTGGTGCAAACGAAGGGTATAGTCCAAGTGCAGACGGAGTACTTGGACAGTAGCTTCCATATGTCTGATTGTACTCATTGATAGTAATCTCATCTCCATCAGTCAATGATGTAATAATTTCTATCGTGGGTCCAGTAGAACTAACTATGTAATCTATGTTTCTTATTAATTGAGTTGTGCGTGACTGTCCACTGACTTTTCTAGTTAAATAAATTCCAATTGCATTATAATTTGCTGATGAAAAATCATATATTCTGGACAAAGAAAAAACATTGGATGTTGGAGCTACTTCAAACTTATATGTGTTAGTGACATATGGACTTCCACTGTATAGCATGTCAGTCCAGAAAAACGATGTTGACTTATTTTTGATAGTTACTATTTCATGTATGATATTGTCCAATATCTGATAGGGTGTTTGATACACACTATAATCATTTTTATAAGCAATATCTACTAACAGCGTCTTGTAATTATAATACTCATTATTGCAATATTGCAGTGCATCAAATAATGACGCATCACTCTTGCGTAAGAATATACCAGGTAATACTAAACTAGAACTACTTTGAATAATACTGGTACCGTATTGATATACTTGACCCAAGTCATGTATGTTGTTTGTGCCAAATACCGCTCCAGTTACCTCAGGTGCATTAGAGAATATAGTTCTGTACTGATTTCTAATATCACCAACATCTACGCTAGTAATATTAGTATTAAATGGATTACTTAGCAAATTACTGGGCACAGTGTAATATGCATTTTCTGAAACCGAGTCGCTATATATTAACACTGTTGCTGTACTAGTAGTCTGTATAGCAGCGGACAACTTTATTATAGTTTTATTATTTTCTACTGTTACCGCATAATCAGCACTATCTAATACAGTATCTTCTAAGTATATTTGTATTGGATTCCAACTTGTTGTAAGTTTTGCTGGAATGTCACATACTATAGTAGTATCTCCTGATTTAAGAGCATACTGCAAAACTTGATATTGAAAACTAGTGTCAGTTGCTGGCACCCAACCAGTTAATTTTTCACTAGTGTCAGATGTAATATTATGCTTTACATATCCAATGTTAACACTGAAGTTTATTTCAACATTACCCTCATAGTATGTGAATGTGTCGTCATTAAAATTAACTGTAAAGTTAATATCGCCGATATTATTTAAGCTACTGTATGATATTGGAAATCCAAGAACGGAATCATTGATCCCGACTCCAGTAGTATAGCTGAATAACATGGATCCCTTAAAGTTTGTGCTACCATAGTATGTTGTATTACTCAAACTATTAAGATTGTCATCTACTATATCAAATAGCGGAGGTTGATTTACTTTTATTTTTTTCTGTGTTTGAACCCAAGAATTGGTTATTAGATCCCACTTCCAAGTTGTGCCGCGATGTGCGCTTCCAAACAGTACATTAATTTCAGTTTGATCCGCTATTGTTAAATCTAATACTGGATTGAGAGTAATCGCCGCAGACTGGTTCTGATTTGTAGATATCATTTCAACTACATAGACATTTTTTCTTACTTCAGTATTATCATCAGTAGCAAGTACTATGCGATCTCCATCCAACAATTCAATACCATCAATTTGATATGATGTTTTACCTACAATATTGATTAGTGATGATCCAGAATTATCAAAGTAGGTTACTGCGCCCGCACTGTTATTTCCACCCCCAAACAGTTGTAAATTACCACGAAATTCAATGATTGGTCTTTGCGCTCTGATAACTTTATTTGTACCCTTGGCAGATACATAACCCAGTGCTGCTACTGTAGTATCTATAACACTCTGATGAAACCAGCGGTTGCTACGAGTCCATGCGTTCAAATCTCTGCTGTTTCTGTTAATAGTAATATAATCGGGTGTCATTGGTGCATATAAGTCACTGTCCCAACGATTTAAGTCATATGTAACATCATCCCATAAATTGTATACCAATTCAGAACTTAGTTCTGTAACAGCATACTTTGAAACTTCCAACAGCTTAATTGATGTTCCAACACCGTCAACATAATATTCTTTATCAGCGTAACTAGCAGGTACAACAGAATTGTCAAACTTGATTTTTAATCCATTGGTAAATGTTACTCCATTGGAAGATGTATAAGTTTTCTTTCCAATAATGTCATTAACGTCAATGTATGCCGCGGCATTTGTTTCAAATATGTTGATTTGACCAACCCGTTTTTCATCAACACTGCTCTGATAATATAATTTGTTTAATACTGCACTAAGATACGGGATCTGTGCAATAGTGTCCGTCTGTGTTCTGTAAAATATTTGACCAGCGTATTTTACACCGCTATTAACTATTATTTTTTGTGTTGCTGGTATAGTAGAACCAGCAGTTAAACTAACTGTGTTGTTATTTACTTGTATAGTATAGAATTCTTTTCTATTTTCACTATTATAGAATAGCAGTGTTTTTCCGTTTATCTCACTGATTCCATCAATAGTAGTAATAGATGAATTATTAATTTCACTGTAGAGTTTAGTAGTTACCAGATCAACTGATAAGTTTCCAGGTATATTAAACGCGCTCTGTGCATCAGACTCTGGTACAGTAAAAGTAATAGTGCGTGTACCATTTTCAGTGACACCAAGTATCTCGCGAGTATTTGTTGTAGTTTCATATCCGGATAATCCAGGAACTCCTTGAATCCACAATTGCTCATCAGCTAGAGATGTTTCCAATTCAAAGGTATATGTTCCACCGCGAAGTAAATTAATAATTGGGTTTGATCCCGCATTATCAGTTAACTTAAATTCATTTTTTGAACTAGAAAGAAGATACTTGTCTTCTAGGAAAATAGTTCTGTTTGTTATTAAAACTGCATCGGGTCCGTAGGGAATCCAGTAATACTGCGAAAAATTTACTATCTTGTCATAGTCAATAAATGGGTCCCAACTGTAAAATTCATTATTGAATAGTCTGTCATGGTTGTATGTCTGACCGCCAAAATTATTAATTGCTTTGACAATTCCTGAATAATCAATAAAATCAGTTGCCTGTTGTGTATCTGGTTTTAAGAAAACAACGCTGGGGTCAAATTGATAATTTGATCTGCCGACAGTGGGTTCTATCACATACTTATCATCTGCATTGACGCCGTAGCCATACTTGGTTCCTATATAACCCTGAACTCTATTTAAGTTGGGTTGTGCTGTTAACACATCCAGAGTAGCATTTAGAAACTGACGATTACTTTCAGTTCTGAATATCTCTGGTAGAAAATCCAATGTCCTTACTTTATTGACCATATTATGTTACTATCTGTATACTATTACTTATCTTATTAATATATTATATTAATAAGATTGCTGCAAAGTCTGTGCAGTTAAAGAACTGATTACGATAATATCAGATGTTGTTGCTCCATTTACAAATATTTCATTAGGAGCACTGCGTATTTCATACAAATCTCCAAATGTTTGTGTCGGGTCATTAGGAACTAAAACAACAGAACTAATGAGCCCACCCAATTGAAAATGCAAATACGCCGATAATTCACTAAAGTAAAAAGTATCTCCAAAATCCCACTTGTCAAGTGTAAAATAATTATTTAATGCACTCAATACACTACTACGAATCTGACTGTCGCTTACAGTAATATTTGAACTCTTAATGACTTTAATTTGTCCGCGAAGTGCAGGAGCGGCCTTTTTTCCAAACAGTGGTTTAAAAATAACACTGTTCAATATTATTGTATCTGACAGCATTTTATATTTGTCTAAATTTCCATATGCCTGCTGTAATTCGTTAGTAGATGGTTTAACTGGCTCTGTAACTGTTCCAGTTGTATCATTCAACCAATTCTGATACTGAGTATAATATGACTGAGTGACAAGATATAAATCAATGATATTTGTAGTTGCGACATCAACTCTAGTAGAGTTATCACTGTTGTGTCTGTACTGAAAGTTAATGTTTCCTCTACCAGATCTTGCAAAATAATTATCAGTTACTTCAACTAAGTTGTACACTGTTGGTGTAACATTTTTAATCGGCTGAGTTTGCCAGAATATTTTTTCCGAAGTTGCATAAAACACTGTGTTTGCTGGATAGTCGTACATAATTTCAAGTATGTCATTTTTAGTACTGTAATTATAAATTACAGCACCAGTAGACAACAGTTGCGAACGATAGAGTGCATCAGAGTCCAAGTATTTTTTGAAAAATACTAAACTGTTCTGAGTATCGGATATATTACTAAAAAAATCAGGATCATAACTAAAACCAGTAGTTGAATTTATACTACTTACTTTTACTTGATAGTCGTCTGGATAACCATCACTCAGTGTTACCTGATCAGTGACATTTAATACATAATCCATTCCAAGTGTGCGTGTACTGGTAGCATTATCATTTGTTTTAATAATATTGACAAAATCACTCAGTGTTTGTCCAGTTTTTTGATCATATATTTTTTTATTGTTTTCAAATGAAAATCTCACATTGTATACGCTTCCGAAATAATAATTTATGTTTCGAGTTCTTACTTCATAGTTGGAATTTATGCTGTTATATTCAAACTTAACAAACCAATTATTATTTGCTTTTGTAGTTACTGACCATCTGAGTAAATTTATAGGAACACTGTTATCAAATATCAATGAAAAGTTTTGTTCTTGTTTAATCAACTCAGTCATTTGATTAATAATAGTACTACCAACTGTGTTATCAAAAGCTGGAATTATTACGCTTAACTCTGCTCCTGTTGGCACATATGAGCTTAATTTAATTGGACCAGAATTATCCAGAAAGTTCCCGTTTCCAAAATTTTTACCGTCTCCAATAACATCAATAATACCTACCCATATATATGATTTACTCTCAGACCTATTTGAAGAGTTGATGTCCATTAAACGATTGTCACTGGTAAAATATTTTCCCGCTGGAGCAACAAATTTTAAGTGCGCGCCTTTGGTAGCATATCTGATATTATTACTAGCAGAAATACCGGCACTTATAGGAACAATACTGTTACCAATCTTGTTATAAAAATATCCAGTTACCGCATTATTACTCACCGATGATTTGTTCCAATAAATCTTAGATCCAGAGGAATCAATACTTGGAACATATCTAGTATAATTTGCTTGATAGTATTGTTGTGCTGCGCTATCACTTAAAAGTACACTAAGTGTACTGTTGACAAATTCAAGTGCAATATTAATGCTGCTGGTACTAAATGTACTAACTGAGTCCATACTGTCAGTGTATAGTGCTCCGTCATCGGCAAACACATTAACGCTACTGTATTTTGCAGTTGGATCTAACAAATCTAGGTTGCGACTGATGCCAATGCTACTGCGATTTAGAGCTTTGCTCTTGGCAATACTATTGTATTGCGTAAACGGAAAATTACTGTAATCTTCTCCGTTTACCATGCGATTTTGTGTGTAGTATCGTGCTGGTGCTCGTTCTTTTATTGAAAGCAGGGACTCTCTTTCCAGTGCCGTATTTACAGTTGTCTGTAAGTTTAGTGTAAGTGTTAAAGTTTCAGTTTTATTATTTCTACTAATATAGTCTAAATTAACTACTATACCCTGCATCTCACTTGGATTGATTGTGTATGTAGCAGCGTTGCCACTACGCACATATGCACGAAATTTTCCAACTGGAATTTCTCCAAATGTACCATCACCAAATACATAATTTACTTGGTCATTGTATCTACTTGTTACAGCAAATATTTTTCTGCTGATAGTGTTATTGACCGAATCAGTGTAGGCATATAAACTATCAACTTTTCTCCATCTATATAGTGGAGTTTCAGCATCGTCTAGTTCATATAGCCAGGTGTCAGTGTCATTGATACCCATGATATCTATAGAATGACTATTGTTTTCTATTCTCTCTGAAAAACCAAAGTCACGACTCAACAGTGTACCCTGCTTAAAATAAAAAAAGAATCCAGTGTCGGAACTACCATATCCCAATTTATCGTTACGGTATAGCATAATAAATTGTCCGTTTGGAGCCGGAGGTAATTCATAATAACTTTCACTGTTAATACTGCTGACACTAACTAATTCAAAATTCATTACGGTACCATCAATTTGACTCTTAAATGGTAGTATTGGATTTTCGTCTGTATTAATGTTTATGGTATACTCGTCGCTTTTTATTCCGTTTATTAAATTTGAATTTCCAGGGCGGCCAATTCTTTGACTATTAATTAAACTGGCATTAAGTATCATATTAAATTGTTCTTGCCAATTTTTATTGGCGCTATCATTCCATAACACTACTGTATTGCTTAAATTTACGCCATTAATATCAATCACATTTTCCGTCGTGCTTACGGCAGTTAGCTTTAGTAGGCCCTGTCCAGTAATATTTCTTTTTGGAGTATAACTTACAAGATTAGCTAATTTTACAACGCTATCTCGGCGCTCAGCGGTATCAATAAAGTTTTCTCGTGCGTTGAGATCGTTACGAAATGCCAGTGACTGGCCCATAAAGGCTATAACATCTAATAATGCAACATATTCACTACTTTCAATGTAGTCATTAAATGTTTCTGGATAGTACTGAGTAAGATAGTCTATAAAGCTTTTACGAAGAGTTTCATAATCATAACTCTGAAAGTCAGCCTCACGATAGGTCTGATAAAATCTTTTCCAATCTTGTATGCCAAATAACGCACTCTGTCTGCTGCTGGTCGCCATTTTATAATTATCCTATGATAGAGTATTTATCCGTTTCAAAAACTAAACTTTTAAGTTGTCATGTTCTGAATTGTGCCAGTTTGCTAGTCTATTAATAACCCAAACTCCACATAACTGTTTAATGGTTGAATAGTAGCTTGCACTTCTATCAATATACCGTTTTCATACGAGTATGCATTGACATTATCTAGTTGAATCCTAGGATCAGTTCCAGCAACTCTACGAATTTCTGTTTCAAGTTGTTTGACAACATCTGATGTATTGGGATCAAATAAAAATTCCCACAGTGTGGTTCCATATCCAGGATTCCCAACTTTATCGCCCTGCTTTATACTGAGTGCGTTTACTAAATCCTGAATTACCAATTGCTCGTCTGTTAAACGAAATTTTTTGCCAAGTTGTGACGGTTGAGTTATAGTACCCACTCCACCACCAACAGTCTGTTGATTAATTTGTAAACGCTTGTTAACGCTTTGTGTGCTGAACCCGGCAAATATTGTCATATTAAATATTTATGCTGAATTGTTTTTGCCTGTTATGACACGCTCATATGTCTGTTGTGATGTCACTAACTCTGAATTCAGAGCAGCTATCTGTTTATTAAAGTCCTTGATCTTTAACATGGACTGCGCGTCATTTGAAAGAATGTCAGAAAGTTTAATCTTCAGAAGTTCTATCTTGCTTTCAATTTCACCTACTTTACTAAGAGCCTCGCTCTGTGCCTTCTGATATGAGTTTGACTTGATATCAGATGCAAATTCTTCAAAAACAGGAGGCGGAATTCTAGAGTCGCCTAATAATTTTCCAATTTTTGCAGTTATCGCGCTTGTATCTATAGTATTAGATGCTAGTACCGGGGCTTTTATCTGACCTGGCATATTTCCAACACTGTCTAGTAGACTTTGAACTTGAGAGAATGCCCCTGTTGCATTTCCTGCTAATTTTCCCAGTAATCCGGCTGGATTTGTGACTGCTCCGACTAATTTGGACGCTGAAGAGATTTTGTCAGTCAGTCCTCCAGTTAAACTGGAAAGTCCAGATGTTAATTTTTGAGAAATTTCCCCAGTCAAACTAGTAGCTTGAGTGGTTAATTCAGAATTTACCGACTTTGATAAATCATTAACAGCAGCTTGAAAATTACCAACTAAGTTTCCAGTTAATTTTGTTGGATCTATTAGTTTTTCTAATGAGTTCATTATCTTTTTCCTGTTAAATCTGTTATTTTAGCAGCAGCACTCTTAAGAGTACTAAGTGCATTATTTTTTACATTACTGATTTGAGCAGCAAATGCTCCTAGTCCACCTGGCAATGAATTGATTCCAGTCTTTGGTATTGCTGTTTCTGTTGAAGCATCACTAGTTCCAACTACGATTTCCGCTGACAACTTGGCTGATTTTTGTTTTGCCTGAGCCAACAAACTTTCTGCTTGTTGTATTGATGAATTATCAGTCTGTTCACCAGCGAGTCTTGCGAGTTTTTTTGCTTCTCTGAGATTTTCTTCAGCTTGAGTAACTTCTTCACTGGCCGCATTTAATTTTGCAATATTGGACTCCGCTTGACTTAATTCTTTTGCTTGTTTTAATCCGCCAAGAGGATTAGGAATTCCAGCTTTTAACTTGCCAAATGAACTCTCTACTGCGGCAAATGCTTTTTTGGCCACACCTTGAAGTTTTTCTGTAAGACCCGCTACTCCTGCCGCCGCAGCAGTTCCAAGTTCAGATATACTACTGGCAACGCCCTTTAGTCCAGACATAAGCTTATCACCAATTCCAGCAGCAAAATTTCCACCAGATATCATATTTTTAACTGCAATTGTTTTATCTGCTAAACCAGTAATAGTACCAGTAACTACATCGGATATAGCTTTAGCTGGATTTTTTATAAGGTTTGCAACTGTGCTGACGCCAAAATTAGCAGCAGCCATGACTATTCCTGTTACTTGAGTTGTCGCTTCTTTTCCAGAAATTACACCTTTGGTGATTAATTCAGTAGCTGATTTTTGCATACTAGACGCAATTGTGGTAACTTGTGATTTTGCATTTGTTGCAAATTGTTCTGCTGTTTTTGCCCCTTCTGCGCCAATCATTAATGTTTTACCAGCAGACTCGGCAAAAGACATACCTGCTTTCATTTTGTCTGCAATAAATTCCGATGTACCAACTTTAGTAATATTTCCTTCTAGTTGTCTTATGCTGACTCCACCAGGTCCGGGCGCGATTCCTTGTGCTGCTTTGTCTGCTTCACTTAAAGTTGTATTAATAGCAGCCTGCTGTGATACGGCAGCCTTCATAGTTGAACCATCAATTAGAGTTTCTGAGCCTGCCTTTACTGCTGCTGCGGCAGGAACAGTTTGAACCGCTTCTGGAGTAGTAGGTGTGCTTGGAGCTTCTGGCGCAGTATTGTTTGTTGCTTTTACATCTTCACTAGGTTCTTGCCCGGGTGCAGCCACTGTTTTTATTTCTACATCAACGCCCTTGTTTGCTCCATCCCAGGGCTGATGTGTTGGAGCCCGTGTAACAATACTTAACAGTGGATTTGGGCTAGGTTGTATCCAGCCTACTTTTTCACTGTAGCTAGTATCCTTGTGATTTTTAAAAGATGCTTTTGGAACAGTGTCCGCGGCAGGACCATCTCCAGTGTTAAGATGTATCTTTTTGCCGCGAATATAATTAATACCCCCACTTTTATAGTTACTATTACCCTGACTTTCAATACTAAGTGTAGAGCCAGACTTTACACTGTATTTTCCGCCTGATTGAGAGAGAATATCTTTCTCTGCATATACTCCAATACTTTGATCGCTATCTATTTTTACAGAATCTCCAAATAAATTGAGATTTCTTTTAGCATGCATATTGATGTCTCTGTCTGCATGAAAGTTAATATCTCCAACTGTTCTTACATTAAAACTATTAGCGGCATATATATCAACTGTTCCCTCTTTTCCGAGTTCTATCCAACTGTGTCCGTTACTGTGTATAATAAATACGCTCTGTCCACTATCACTCAGCATGATTTGATGACCCGCACCAGTTCTAATTCGCACAAGCTGATCTTCACCAGTCAATTGACCGTCATCCATAACTATTGAGTGACCACCAAGACTACCTATTTGCTTTAATTTGCTCGTGTCGCCCGTTTTGATCGCGTCTTGTATAGTTTTACTGTTATATCCACCCTCGTATATCGGGCGACCGGGCGTGCTGATTCCAACAACATTACTGGGTGTTTCGCGAGAACTACTACTACCTATCGTACCTCTGATATTGTCGCGAACCAAGCCCTGATTACTCAATATAGATGCTTGATAGCTGTGAATTGGCTTGGGATCGCTGTTTATAGTTCTGCTGTTTCGCTTGCCAGGATTTCCTAGATTTACCTCTGCTGTTGGTAATCTGGTCGCTCCAGCATAATTTTCAGCTTCTGTGTCGTTTGGAACTACATTACTAGAAGAAGCAATCGCTGGAACCATAGAGTGAGATCCAATTGACGGAGCATATCCAATGTAGTATCCCATGTCTGAGCGACCATTAATGAATATACAGATGACACGCGAGCCAACACTTGGTGATCCAGTCCACATACCGTAACTGTGAGGATTGTTAGTGAATGATCCCTCGCCTGTTCTGTCAATGTTTTTCTTGGAATCCATGTCCGATGATGTACCATAATATGGACTCATATAGCGAACAGGAAGCCAATTCTTAGCGTCGTTCGGATCAATTCCGCCATAATTTTCTATATAGACCCATACCTGTCCATTACGAGTTGGGTCTACATTGCTTTTCACAATTGCAATTACTGGATGCGAAATAAGTACAGCGCCGTCTCTGTCATCTTTATACGATGCAATAGTTCCTAATTTTTTCTGACTGTCAATTGCCATAATTAACCACCATCTCTAGTTTTTGGTATTAAACTTTTTGGATCCAGTCCTTCAATTGAAATAACTGGCCGTTTTGTCATTTTTTCTATCAATTGTGTGTTGTATCTACTTTCTAATTTTTTATTCTCTGCGATGTTTTCATTTATTTGTTTTAACGCTCTAGTTGTTCTAGCGGTACTACTCTCATCATCAACAACTGGACCAATAAGCGTATCTATTGTTTTTTGATTTCCATAAGTTACTTCTGCCCGATATAAAGCATTTCTTGAGGACCGGTCACGATTTTTTGACTCTATATACGCTGGACTTTCTGCTAGCACTGATGCAGATGAGTCGGGTCCAAATTGTCTGTTCAATCGCTGTTGAACTCCCTTAGCCAATGAACTCTGTGGTTTTCTCAAATCTGGTCTTATTTCGGCTGCCGGTGAGTTAGAAGCCGATGAGTTTGGAACACTATCACTTTGCGCTTTAGTAACTCTAGTAGGTGTTGTATTACTTATTGGTTTTTCAGGACGAGATGCCTGTTCAACTGCGGTTTCTGATCGTTGAGCCTGTGCAGTAGATTCCTTATTATCCAAGTTAAGCTGATTTTCTTGTACTAAGATACCCTCAATCTCTTGTGTAAATGTGCCCTTGCTAAATGTATTTTTTACCTTAATAAGTCTATACACTACTCCCTTTATCTTACTCTGAGATGCATCAAATGTAGAATAAAACTTTATCTGATCGTTGACATCCAACAGTCCATCATCAGCATAATCTTCTGCTAATCTAAATATTATCTCAAAGAATATTTGACCGCCATATGGATTTATACTGTATCCATCTCCGCCGTACATTTTTTGAAAATTAGAGCTAGTAAATTTTGGAGCAGCACTGACATTTTGCATTAGATAGTCTGGGTCTCCAATAATTTTAACTGTTGCAATAGCCTGATCAGCAACGCTTGCTACAGTTGCCCTATAATTATTGTTGATTTCACTGCCCTTGTTTTGTTTGCCAAGTGTTGGAGATTTGCCGCTAGTAGCTTGAGGTTTTATTGGCACAGTTCCAACGCTTTTTGTAACATCAATTTCATTTGATGTACTCATTGCTGCAATGATATAAAACTGATTATCGTAGTTTTGTTCGTAACTAATTACTTCTGTGTTCTGTCCAGTTAAAAAGAAATTATATTCTTTATGCGGTCCATAGTATCTGGGACTACTTGCTTTATATAAAAATCTAAGATATGGAATTTTATACTCTTGTATTTGATACTTAATGTCATACGCCCAGTCATTGGTTTTTGAGTCAAACTTTATCGGCGTTACTATTGGATTAACAGTGAACCAATTTAATTCCAGAACAGATTGATTTTTCTTAGTAGCAGTTTCAATCGCTGCATCATTTTCAGCAATCATGGCTTTGCTGATGTATTCACTTTTTGTAATGATATTATCAATTACGCTGAGTATAGAAGTTCCAGCCGCTATAGGAATAACTTGTTTTCCAGTCGGAATTGTTTGTGCATTCTCTGATGTTTTTGCATTTGAGTCGCCAGTGCGGTTAACACCCGGCATAGCTGCCAATTGATTTAAAAATTCTTTATCATTGTTTAATTTTTCAGTTTTTATTGTTTCTTTTAAATTCCATTCAATACTGTACTTTGTAGGCTCTGAAATTAATTTACCATCTCGTTCTTCAAGCTCTTGCTCATTTAATATTTGCATAAGACCACGACTAGAGTTTGTAGATTTTTCGTCTGCTTGCAGTGCTTCTCCAACAGTGTTGGCAACTATATTAGTTTGTTTTCTAATCAATCCACGCTTAGCGCCAAATGCAGCCTGTAAATTAAGCGATAATGCTTCAATATTATAAGTAACTGCTCTTCCATCAAGCTTGTATGTTGCTTTTCCAATTAAAATTGGGAAAAATCTTTCAAATGACGCAAAATCATCAGTCAGTGCGGTTTCAGCGTCTACATATCCCGATTTTTCTTTCTGACTAAATTCTTTCCCACTGATAATGTTTCCAGCTTCATCATATCCATAAAATCTTATTCCAACAACATAATGCTGTTGAAATAAATTAGGCTTTACTCCCTGTTTTAATATTTCACTCTCTAAGTTTATAGCGTTACATGCTTTGGCCCATTTAGTAAACAGTGTAAATCCAGTAGGCTCAACTATTTTGAAATTCATAGTGGTACCCACCGATGGAGTTTTATCTCCACCTGGCATGAGTATTTCAAAATCCAAATCTTCTATATAATAATCTAATCCAGCTCCTGGTCCAAGCTTGTCGTTTTTAGTAAGTAATCTAGGCTCAGATGGATGTATACCACCGCTTTGAGCAAGTATATAGTATCCTGAGCTACCTCGCTTAAATTTGCCAGAACTTATAAATTCAGAGATTGCCTCAGGAGTAACCATGTACAATGTTATATTGTATGTGTAACTACTGTAATTACTAAGAGGATTTCTTCTACGCAAATTGGTAGTAATTACATCTTCAGATGAAGACGGGTTAGCTGTTTCAGCTTTGTTTTTGTTTTCGTCATCTACTACAGTAGCCATTTAAGTTCCCAATAATCTGGAAAGTTGTGTTTGTTTTGGTATGTAAATATTAATACCATGCACAAAGTCAAACAGCGGATCTTTTAATGTGTTGGGATTTCTCTGAGAAAATACCCACCACAGCCTACTGTCATTATATAAATCATATGCTAACAAATCAGGTCGCAAATGATATGTCGGTGTTATAGTCCAATATACATCAGATGGATCTCCAATTATTGGCCGATTAATCATTACATCCAAGTATTGATTATTAATAATGTAACTATCGTAATAAGGACTATTCAAAGGATAAGACATTACCAAATTCCTCCTATCTTGTTGATAGATCCTCTTAGCAGAGAACCAGTGGCATAATCTTTAAGACTGAAATTGTTACTGATATTATTTCTTGTCACAATTGGAAGCGCAGTTATTGATAATTGAATTTTAGACGGAACTCTAGTCAGTGGCCTGTTGCTAGTTTGTGTTTTATTGCTAGCTACTTCTTCCGGCGCAGCAGTTCCGCCCTTGTCTAGCCCTGATTTTAAGAGTCTATCTAACCTAGATGGCTTTGAT
>Ga0114980_10002047_pt1 | contig 14384 bp, 10 predicted proteins | sample S_140806_EF_Meta_FD_87018 | JGI IMG/M metagenome (GOLD analysis project Ga0114980, IMG submission 87018) | Freshwater microbial communities from Lake Simoncouche, Canada to study carbon cycling - S_140806_EF_MetaG | ecosystem: Environmental > Aquatic > Freshwater > Lake | place: Lake...
CGATTAATATTTCCTTTATACATGATATAAGGCTCGCCAGTGGATTTACGTTTTCTCAGAACAGCTGTCCAGCGCTTACGTGCATCTTTATCTCCTTGTTCAAGTTTATCCATGAAAGTATCTGATACGACAACACATTGATGAACATTTAAACATTGGCGATTTACATCACCTTTAGGCTCTCTGATCTCTATCCAATCCCAAAAATCTCCATGTTCAATATCAATATTTACTGAAGCTGCACCACGACGAACGCTGCCTTGGTTAGTAGCCAGGACGGCAGAATCATAGATTTTACAGAAAGGAACTACTCCATCTGACGTACCATTTTGTGATATTTTTGATCCAGCAGGTCGAATTTGATTTACTCCGATTCCTACGCCACCTCCATGTTTAGCTAAGAGCATCATCTCTAAGTTTTTACCGCCAATATCTGCAATTGAATCTGCAACATCGATTCCAAAACAAGAAATAGGAAGACCCCTCTCAGTTCCAGTGTTTGAAAATACTGGAGTAGCTAAATTTAACCAACCTTTAAAAATATAATCAAAAAATTTACTAGCCATTTCAGGTTTTCCTAAACGCTTGGCAACAGTGGTTGAAACTCGCCAATAGGCGTCCTTCGGTTTTTCACCAATTAATAAGTACCCTTTAGATACGGTTTTTAAATAGATTTCTGTATGTCCCCATACAGGATAATCTACGCCAGCTTCCCAGCCGAGAGATTCTGCGAGTAAATCTACTTCACTTGTGTTTGATGTTTGCATATTTTATTGTGTCGTTTTAATCCTTGTTTACTAAAATGTTTATTACAAATAAGACATAGTTGATCTTTTTCTAATATTTTACCTTTATTCCATGAAGAAATTCCACGCTCTTTTCGAGTACTTGCTATTTTTTGTCTAGATTCAGCGGTATGTTTTTTACCTTGCATATACTGACCATTTTCAGATTTCCATTTTTCTAAAGCGGAAACTGCTTTGTCTTTACTGACAGGATTTAACATTGGATTATTTTTTAATAATCGGTCGCGGTTATTTTGTTTAGATTGCTGTGACGTGTTCCACGCAGTAATTACAGATTTGGATCTAACTCGATGAATTAATCCATTTTCTCCAGCATAATTTATTTGATTTCCGCCATTTCCTCGATTTGTTAAATTGTATGAGTTTGGGTTATCTTTAATTTTAAAAATATTTAAAAAATGCTCTTCAAAGCAGTATGCATCTTTTCTTGTTTTAAAAAAACGAAGTCTTTCGTGTTTAAAATTGGCTATTCCGTATTTTTTAATTGCTAACATAAGATCTCTACCTGAACCAATATATTTTTTCTTTTGTCCTGAGCCATAATAGAATTTTCCATTTATTAAATTAGTAGTTTTATAAAAATAGAACATCAAATTTACATTTTTTATTATTTATCTATGATGGCTGAATCTGGCTATTATTTAACTAAATAATTCGTCTTCATCCCAATTTTCTGACTCTCCAGATTTAGAATAATCAGTAGATCTAATTGCAAAAAAGTCGGTCCAAGTAGTTCCACCAGTTAGATGATAGAACCAATCTAAATTTGATGCTTTTTCGTCGTCATAGTGAAAAATAGATTCATATCCTAATTCGTTAAGTTTTTCGTTTGCTCTTTTTTTGATAAACTCTTTCAAATCGACTGCCTTTAAATTTTCAAGGTCTCCCATTTCAAACATTTTATCAATAAATTTAAGCTCCATCTCAACCATAAGATTTGCTGCTTCTTCTACCATCACCTGAACTGCATCCTTTAATTCAGGATATTCTTCGCACATGTGTCTAAATAATTGGCATCCCATTTTAGAATGTAAAGATTCATCACGCACTGACCATTTCATCTGTTGACCAATTCCTTTAAGAAAATTGCGCATCTGGAATGAATACAGCACAGCAAATGAAGAATAGAGAGAAACTCCTTCTGCAAAAGCCGAAAAGATTGCAAGCGAACGAGCAACGTCCTTACGAACATCTGCAGAATTTAATAGGTCTTCATGAGTATATTCAGCTTTAGTTTCTACTAAAAATTCAAACTTAGCTGCAGTTGCAGGTTCATGTAAAAAGGCCTTAAAATCTTCAAGGCCTAGCGTTTCATTCAAATAAGAGTAGGCGGTTGCATGGATTGTTTCTTGAGAGCCAAACATTATAGCCATTTGCTTGATTTCGTGTTTTGGGAACCATTTAGTTACCATTCCAGTCCAGTAGTCTGAGACCGCACATTCAGTTTGTGCAAAACCTAGCAAAATATTTCCAACTAGGTTTTTTTCAGACTTTGTTAAATTTTCATTCCAGTCCTTTACGTCGCCTTGCATTGAAATCTCGGTGTGTAACCAAAATGCTTGTGCTTGTTTTAACCAGCCCTCATTGTAGTAAACTGGATACTCAAAGGGCTTATATTCTATTCTTTCTTTAAAAAGTGTGCTATTTACCATTATTTCTACTTATTTTAGACAAACTGAGCCTATCATTAGCATCACTAATAACTAACTTTTTATTATTAAAGCGTATTTAGGAGTTTTGAAAGACCATTCAGTATTATTTATTCTGAACCGACTTTTGATGAGTTGATTTGGAAAAAATTAATTAATATTTTCCTCAACGAATTCAAACTTAAGACGTTTGTTAATTGGATCAACTTTAAATACTTTAACAAGTGGATACTTATTAAGGTTTCTTTCAAGATCCTTACGTTTTAAGGCAACTTCAAAATTCTCTCCGTCTATTTCAATAGAGATTGAATTATTGGCCTCACTGATACTATATCTAAAACTTTGATTTTCAGTTCTGTTTCTAAGAGTCTGCCATTGCAATTTCTCATTGTTTACTTGTTCAGGATTTAGGGTAAGAACAATACGATACTGACCGTTTTTAGAGGTAACATCCTTAACATAAACGTTAAGTTTGTCGCCAGACTTCATTTTCTTAAGAACTTCGTCATAGTTCTCAAATTCAGACTTATGTACTAATCCAGTATAATAATTTTCAAATTCAATAAATACTCCAAAGTCATAAGGTCTGTTAGTTAAGGTACCGACATACTCTTTGTCAAATTGAAGTTCACTTATCATTACTGGCATAGATGCAGTAACATATTTCTTATATGATAAGATGAAAAGATTGTTTGCTGCATCATAATTGTCTACCATAACAGTAAGGGTCTTTCCTAGGAGATCGCTAAAGTTATGAACTACGTTGGCTGCCGCATGTGATCCAGGAATAAAGCATTCAATTTCTTTATTGTAGATTGCAAGATAACCACCTTTAATTAATTTGGTGATTTTTACATCAAACCATGTATTGTTTTTTAAGTGATCGAAAAGTTCCTGTTTGTACGAAATAGAAAGGGCTTTCTTCTCAGACGCTAAGAATTCTCCATGTTGAGTCACTTTATATAGAGTAACAAGGAACTCGAGTTTTTCGTGTCCTTTTGCTAAATCGTCTAATGATTTTGAATATTCTCTAAATGGAATTGAGACCATGCATTTTGAATTTGATTCTTCTGCATAGATCATGCGATCTTGCGCAGAGATCGTTTTGGCTCTTACTTTGTAAACTTGACCTTCAGTTAGGTCTTTATTAAATTCAGTAATTCCGGAAGACTTGTCGTATGCAATCATTGCGTCATATAACGCTTGAGCATAGGGTTCTTTACAAAAAACTTTAACTCTGTTTTTTGTGTCTTCCTCGGTTAATTTAATTAATGTGTTGTACTTTCCAGTGTTCTGAAAAATTGAATCGTCGAAATTTGGTGAAATCATATAGGGTACGTTTAGTATTAAATTATACAACCATTTGGTATTATGGTTTAGACAAATGATCTAAAAAATCCAACTTTATCTGCAGCATTTGCAACAAATTCGTCTACGAATAAGAGAAACAGTAGATTTTTAGCTGTAAGCCTCTCCCAAGGAGGAAGATCATCTTGTGCAAGAAGAGGGTGTAACGATCTTAGCGCAAGAGAAGTGGCCTTAACGTCCTTTGTAGAAATTGCACCAGTCGCAGTATCTATGCTAGGAATTTTTAATGCTGGTAAAATAACATCTACTGCACCAGCGCCGGCAACGATTAACCCTGGCAATGGCGTACTCATAACTGGAGAAAGTATGGTCTCTAGTTGTTTAGCTGCCGCTTCAACTGCACTAGTATTAATCATTTTTACAGTTGCCGATTTTGGGATCTGTTTTTTAAGATTAGTGATGGCTAGGTGAATGGCTTCCGATGCTGGACCATATGGTGGAGCTTTATGTTGAACTGCTTCTAGTACGTTTAAGTTAACCCCTTTTAGTCCTTTTACAACTTTTAATAGTGTATAAAATGGCTCTAATAACTTCTCAATCTTATCAAAAATAAGATCAATAAAGTTTTTAATAATTACAAGAATATCTCCAGGATTAATATTTAAAAAGTCAATGTCTAGGGTCTGAAAATTAGGCAGTATATCTTTACGTGAATCGACTACAACATTACTTGAACTAAATTGTGAAGACGTAGCTTTTTGATATGGGTTTAAAAGTCCACTCGATGTTGCCGGCCCTGAGTTTGCTGCAGGATCATACTGTCCACTAGATATTGCAGATTTAGTCGAAGTATCGGGTTCACAATTTATAAGTTTAATATTAGGATCAAGTTTTGCTGCTTTTACTGAATTATTAATTACGGATTGCGTACCTGCTGCAAGTAAATTATTTTTTCCAGTAAGAGTTGCAGGTGAACTTGCATTAGGTTCCCTTTCGGAAGACTCACCATCTGGTAAACAGTTTGCGAGGAACGTAATAAGTAAATTAATCATTGGTTTTTTCAATAGGTTTAAATCTATCGTAACACTAGTTGGAAGAGCAGGCTGAGCGCCCAAATTAGGCGCTTTAGGTTCAAACAGGCCTCCCAAGACTGCGGCAAAAGAAGTAGCAAATGTTAATAAGTTTAGTGCTGGCAGAGGTATCTCTAGGCTTACTGGAATAATTTTCTTGACCATTCCCAACATTGCACCAGTAATATCATTTGCAGATATTTTTGTCTTTCCACCAAACATTGTTTTAAGGTCCGCAACTGACATTGAATCAACATATGAATTAAGTAAACCAAGAGCAGTTGAAAATATTGCAATTGCTGGACTTAAATCTGTTGATAATTCAAAAGGTTTCTTTTTACAACATGAAGCAAAAGGATTAAAATCAACTGACACTTGAGACAAGGCAGTCAGCGCTGCTGGAGTTAATGCAAATGCCTTTTTTATCTTATCCTTTTCAAGAGCAGCTGAAAGAGAAACTTGTTTTTCTTGTAATTTTTTTCTAAGATTGGTTTTTTTAACACCATCTGTTTCTTTTTCAAGTTGAGTCTGAGTATCTTTAATTTCTTGTTGGATTCCAGAAATACTAGGAACTTCTCCAGCGCCAGTAAGATCATCAATAAGAGTTTTATTAATTTTCTTTAATGCCGCTTTTATTTTTTCAGGTTCTTTTTCAAGATCAATTGTTCCTTCAATTGAAGAAACTGAAGAGATTGCAGATTTTACTTTATCTTTGCTTTTTGCAATTTGTCGAGTAATTAACTTTTGAACTTTAGAGTCGTCCTTTGAAAAGAATTGAGTACCTGAAATGCTTGAAAAATCTGCAACCTTAAGCACTAATTCTTGTATTCCATTAAGCTTAGGGTCAATAGTTGAAGTATCTTTAGGAATCGTAATTTTTGGAAATTTTAGTTTATCGAAATATGCCATTGCATCGTCTTTTACTGCTTGAATTTTAGCAGGCATGGTTACACCTTCTTCACCTAATTTTGCTCGTATTGAATCAATTTTAGTATCGTTACCCTCAACTAGTGCACCCTTCAACTCTTCCAATAATTGTGCACGACGTGATGCGATTTTATCTTTAAGTTTGTTTGAGGCGGAGAGTGCAGGTTTTCCTAATTCATCAATCCGATTTAGGAGACTCTTTTTAGTATCATCAATTATATCTTTTACAGATTCACCCTTATCAAGAAGCTCTGCAAGTTTTTCTTCTCCAGATTTAAGTCGATCATCTTTTGCTTTTTCAAAATTAGCCTTTTCTCTTTTTACTTTAGCTTGCTGATTTTCGTTACCTGTTCTATTGGCAGATGCCTCTTTTGCGCTAAGAATATTTTGTTGCATCTGTTGTTGCATTAATTCTTCTGGCGAGAGACCAAAATTTGGTGCATTTAATAATCGATTGGCTTTTGCTTTAGCAGCAAGCAAAGAGGCTGGCATTTGAATTCCAGGTTTAATTGACGCATCCTCTGCAGTATAACCAAATTGTTTAGATGGACCTTTTACTGTAAGAATATGTTGTTTAAATCCTGTGCTTGAAACAAAAAATACAACTGGTGAAATAAAGATTCCATTAATTGTTAAAAATAGAACGACACTACCTAGTGGTGTTGAAATTGCAACAAGCGGTATCCATATAATCGGTAAAGGGATTTTAATTAATCCGCCTGGATAAGGGATAGTTAGGCCAACTGGCCAATATCGTAATTGTGGTGGAGCAGTTGCATTTGGAATTGGTAATAATCCAACCAGGGTTGCAATTTTTGCAAACTCAATCCAATAACACATTTGATTCATATTAGGTAGAGTAGGATCTACTCCCCCAATAGTTTTTGTAAAAAATGGGTCAGACCCTAATAAACCTTTTGTTTCGCTACAGTCACTAACCTCTTTATCAATATTGTCAAAACACTCTGGACTCTTAGTTTTTAAGAGAGTTTTTATCTTTGCTGGATCGGGTTTAAGTTCAGATACACGCTGTTTTATTCTAGAGATTTCACTATCAAGATCAGCTAACTTTTGAATGGCTTCTCCGTTTTCTCGATTTAATTTTTGAATGGCAGTTTCTAAAGTAGTGCTCTCAGCAGGAAGAAATTTATTTACGTTCGAAAGAGCAAGTATTACTGTAATTTCTCTTTTTGCAATCAACTTCATAGTTGTACGAATTGCATTTTGTGCAGTGTCAATTATCTTTGCACGTTGTTCAGCTTTTCTGATTTCAAATCGGCTATCAAACTCATTATAAAAATTCTGTAGAGTATTAATATTTTGAATATAATAGTCAGCATTATTTTCTTTCTTTGTTTCAGAACCAGTACCCTTTAGATTAGGATCAACTAGCGCAATATTAGTAGTAAGCCCTCTTTCTTCTAATGAAAAGAATCTATTTACTGGGTCCTCGAACCAATTATAATAGTTTTGATATATTGTCCCAGTGGGCAATCCTCTATTCTCTAATGGAAAATTAGTAAGAATAAAATTGTTAGTGTTTTCAAAGAAAGAAGTCTTTTCAAGTAATGGACTCTTTCGAATAAGATAGTCTAAAGTTTCTTGGTATGACTCGCCGTTTTCTTTATTGAATTTCTCTTTTGTAGTACGAATATAATCAATTGTTGGAATCTGTAAATCAAGCTTAATATATTGATTTTGAAATACTTCAGTAATATTTGTTGGAGCAGCACCAAATCCTCTTAAAATAACTCCTTCTGAATAGGCTTCAACTTGTTGGCTAATGCTATTAATTTCAGAGGTAGTAAAAATATCATCATATAGAGTTTTAAGATAACCTGCAATATATTCTGAATTATTTAGGTTATTTAAAACGTCTCGATATAATTGATTGTTAAAAATAGGAAATGTTTGTTCCTTGGTTGTTAACTTTGTATTTTGTGCATCTATATCTCTAGAATTTTGATCAATTGTAGTTCTAGTTGCATTTACTAAATTTGAAGCATTTGTAATAGCAGTTTGATTTGCAGTACTCGAATATTGACTATATGCCGCTTGGGCAGCAGTCAATGCAGCTTCTCGAGTTGAAAGTTCAGTAGCAAGAGATGCTTTGAGAGTTTCAAGTCGGCGAAGTTCAATAATGAGGGGTGCAAACTCACCAAGTATTCGAGCAGCTTCATTCGCTCTTTCCTGATAGTAGATTGCAATTAAGGCATAATTATCTCGGTATTCTACTAGTTTATCTAATAAGATGCGATGCTGGTTATACAGCTCGATTTGAGCTTCAATTATTTTATTAGTCTCTTCAAGGTTATCAATACACTTTTGTACCTTAGTTGGGTCAGATTTAGGAACTTCAATATTTACATCAATTTGAGGCAACAGATCCGGCACAGCAAGATCGTCACATGGAACTTCAGTAGAGACAAAAGGCACACCAGTATCTCCAAGAGGGGTACATAATGAGTTGTTTAGTAAGTCATTAAGTTGTTCTTGGGTAAATTTGCTTTTTACCTCAGTTGGAGTTATTCCAAGGGCATTAGCTACTTCATTTATTAGGATGTCCAGTATTGAATACGGCAAAAAAAAGGATTATTTGTATAAGATTATTTATTAAATGCAAAAGAGACAGCTTGCGCTGTCTCTTTTTATTAAAGTTGCATAAAAATGGCCGTGATTACGCATCAACTTTAATACTATCATCACCAGCTTCCTCCATTAGAGTGCACTCAGTAGTAATCATCATGCCTGCAATCGAAACTGCATTTTCAAGGGCGGATCTAGTAACTTTTACTGGATCGATAATTCCAAGTTCAATCATATCGCAATATTTGTTATTACGAGCATCGTATCCATACTTAGGGTTATCTGATTTTTCTAATTCGTTTTTAATAACTTCAAAATTTTGGCCTGCATTTGAAAGAATCGCAGAAAGAGGAGCATTACATGCATCAATTAAGATTTTAGCACCAGTTTCTTCTTCTGAGTTTTCAAATACAATTGTACCATTTGCAATTTCAGCAAGTAAAGAAGCTCCAGCATTAAGTAATGCAACACCTCCGCCAGGAAGAATTCCTTCTTCGATGGCAGCACGAGTAGCACTCAATGCGTCATCAAGACGATCCTTTTTCTCTTTTAACTCAATATCACTGTACGCTCCGATTTTTAAGATTGCAACGCCACCTTCAAGCTTAGCTAATCTTTCGCGAATAACTAATTTTTCTGATTCGTTTTCTCTAAATTCAATTTGAGACTTAAGTTCAACGATTCGAGCAGCAATTGCGTCGCGGTCTCCTTTACCATTTACGATGGTAGTTTTATCAGCGACACAAGTAATTTTTTCGCATTGTCCTAACAGCGGACCAACCATGTCTGTAGTAATTGCAGTAATATCATGCCCTTCGTCTTCAGAAAGAAGATGAGCACCTAATACTGTCGCTAAATCTTTTAATTGATCTTTTTTGTTTTCGCCATATCCTGGAGAACGAACTGCGGCTACATTTAAACCTGCATTTACTTTATTTAAAATAAGGGTCTGTAAAGCATCTCCCTCAATACTGTCTGCAATAATCAATAAAGGTCTCTTCTTTGCAGAAGTATATTCAAGAACGTTTACTAGTCCTTTAAGGCCTTTGATTTTTCCACTATAAATTAATACGAATGGATCAATAAGATTAACTTCGAACTTAATCATATCATTGATAAAATATGGGGACATGAACCCACTATCGATTTGCATACCTTCTACTAATTCCATGTAGGTTTCATGAGTTTTGCTGTCTTCGATGGTAACTACGCCATCAAATCCAACTTCTTTCATTGCATCTGCAATAATTTCACCGATTTTTTTATCTCCATTTGCAGAAATAGTAGCAACGTTTTTAATTTGTTCAACGTCTTCTACTTTAATTGCGGAGCTAATTAATTTTGCTTTGATTAAGTCAGCAGCTGCATCCATTCCTTTTTTAAGTGACATTGGATCATAACCTGACTCAATTAATTTGATTCCCTTGTTTAGGATAGCTTGTGCAAGAACAGTTGCAGTAGTCGTACCGTCTCCTGCTTCTTGAGCAACATTTGATGCAACTTGTTTCACCATTTGTGCACCAAGATTTTCAATAGGATCTTTTAAAAAGATTTCGCGAGCAACGCTTACTCCGTCTTTAGTAATTGCATATTGGTTTTTTCTACCAAGAATAACATTGCGACCCTTTGGTCCAAGTGTTACTTTTACGGAATCTGCAAGCTTGTTTACGCCTCTCTTTAGGGCATTTCTCGAATCGGTTCCGAAGACGATTTCTCTAGGATTTGTACTCATATATTTGGATTATTTTTTTGAAGGTAATTGTAGAGTCTTTCTCTAAGATCTACTGTTTTATGTAATTGTGGTTTTTCGGTTGGTCCGATCCAGACTAAAAAAGCGCCCTTTGTTTCAAAGTCAGCCTCTTCCTGAAGCATTAATCTATACATGCTAAGTTGTATTGAATACCCATTGACTGAGTTATCCCAAAGGTCTTCAAAAGGATAGAGCAGTTTCTTAGCAAACTTGTCTTTTGCCATATCAGCATCGACGGTAAACTTTTTATTTGTTTTCCAATCGCCGACATAGTAATCTGGATCAAGTTTAAATAAAGCGTCCATTGTTCCGGCAAGTCCCCATTTTCTGGAAAAGAGGCGAAACTCTTGTTTTACTGGAGTTAGCTTATTTAATCGTTCAGCATATAATTCACGAAATCTATTTACTCTAGCTAATACTTCAGGGTGTTCAGGTTCAGCGGGATTAGTACCATTGTAATAATCTTCAATCCATTTGTGAACTTCTGTTCCTAGGTCCATTGCTGTATCAGAGATTTCTTTCCATTCGTTAAGAACTGACTGTTTACTGACTCCTTTCTTTTTAGCAACTCGGGCAGCAATTATTTCAGAATTAAATTTTTCTTTAAATTGACTAATAAAACCCGTAACAGACTTAAAAATCTGCACAGGCTTCTCAGTTTGAGGATCCACATACGTATAAGTATGTGTAGCTTCATTAAACTTAAAGTTTGGGTCTAGAAAATAATTGAGTTTTGATTCCAAGATTAATTGCTTTGTAGCTGGTAATCTTCTACTACCGGTAGACCAGAAAGTTTCAAAATTATTTGAGCAGTGGCCATTACGTCCTTTTCGCAGTATTTAGTGATGCGAGCAATATCTCGATCTTGCCAAAAAACTCGACCAACTTCGTCTCCTCGGATATCGTCCTTTGGAGTCTCTAAGCTAAGAGAAGTAGCTAATAACTCGAGTGAAGCAAAACTTTCTTGCCATGCACCAAAGCTCCACAATTCAGAAGTATCAACAAATGGCATTTCCCAAGGTTTTAGATTTTGTATTTGTAAACCTCTTGGTAATTGCGCGCCAGACATAATAATTCTTTTGCACATCATTGGAACATCAAATCGCTTAATATTATGTCCAACAAATTTATTGCTAGCAAATGAAGTAAAAACTTTTTGAATTCCAGCAAGAACGGGAGACTCATCTAATGCAGAATAACTCTTGATTAAGAGAGCCGGTTCAACTCCAGTAATATCATCTCCTTGAAAAGAGATTCTCCCAAAGGACGCGCATACAATACGACTAAATTCTGGAGTTAATCCTGCTTTTGCAACGTAAAGCTCTTCGTTACTCATCTCTTTATTTTCTTCGAAGCGAGTACGAAGATAGTCGCATCGTTTCTCCCACAGTTCAGCCATTTTTGAATTAGCCAAACGCAATTCGTCTAATGAAGAATAAGTAGATGCTGTTTCTAGGTCAAAGAAGACCATTTTTTGAATTTCGGGTTGTGTAAACATGTTATGTTAATTGAGGAGTTAAAATATTTTTTAAAGATTCACGAATTTTAGTTAGAGTTATGGTATTTTCAAATTTACCGTCGCAATAAATTGTTTGAAGACTTCCGCTGTTTTCAAATGCCCAACTTACTTTATCAAACAATTTGTAATTTCCATCAGTATCAGTTTCAACTCTTAATAGACCAGTTGCAGATTTTTTAGTTCCGTCATCGGTGATTGGGTCTTTAAAGATTTCACGACCTTCGGTTGACACTCCACTTAATTTTTGGTTTTGTATCTCAACGTATGTCGCCTTCATTGCAAATCCAAAAGTATCACGAGTGTTATATTGATAGGTGAATGAACCAATACCTAACACAACATTTGTTGACGCAAATCCCTTAGCCGCTAATCGTTTACAGATTTCGTCAGCTCTTTCGATTGTGATTGAATCTCCATAGATTGCTCCGATGTGAGGGTCTAAAACTTTGAATCCTTGGTTATTAATCGTTCCACCAAATACATCCCAAAGTAATTCAATAACTCCTTTCTCAATAGCATCGACATTTTCATCGTATGGATTTTGTTCATCATTCCATCTTTTACCACAGATAATATCTACTGGATCTCCAGAGTCAGGTCTAATAACTACTTTACCATCACGAGCAAGAATCTCTTCCTTTAATGTTACGATGTGTTCAGTACAGACTTTCCATAAATCCCAAGTATCAGAAACAATAGAAAGAATTCCAGTTGGATATGTGTTCATTAAGTTTCGGAATGTTTCAATTTCATCATCCTTGGTTCCAGCACACATTACTGAGTGTTCAGTTGCGTTTACACTACCTCCAATAAATCCAGTTTCACCATAAAACTTACGAGCTCCATAAATTGCAGGTAAGCCATCTGTTCCAGAAAAAGAGGTTAAGTGTGCAAGACCTGACGAGATGACTGCTTCTGCTGAATCCATTCCGCGCATTGAGAAATCATGGCCTTGCCAATCAATAAACCATGCACGTTCAGCATCTGTTTTTTCCATCCATTTTGTTAATACTTTACGGTATTGGTGTGCAATAGTTGCAGAGGTCATTGGCTTCCATAACAGGTTAGAAAGAATAGTCTCTAAATAATTTGTTACCCAATAGAAATCAGGATGAGTATTGTAGATGGTCAATACTGGCACCTTGATAGGTACTAGAGAACCTTCTGGCAAGGCTTTTACGTGGATCGGTAGATAACCTAAATCATGTAATGCTTCAAAGTGACTGGTGTCATAATCCGTACTTAAGTAAAGAGAAAGTTCACGTTTCATCTCTCCGCAAACTTCTGATTTTGGACGAGAAAAGAAGTCTCTTTCAAAAGTTTCGTGTAATTGTTGCATGACCATTTGCTGGCCAAATGATACGACTTGATTACAACCCTTCGGTGCGTACTTATTACTGCGAGGAGTAAAATTTGAATAAACTAGGGCAGTTCCTTTAGGATACTGCTGATGGTGACCGGTTTTATAACCGTCTGTTAAAAGTAATGGGTTCATCTTTTTTATTTTTTGGTTTTTATTTGGATAATTACGCTCAAGCCACTCGCGGACTTTTACATGGTTTATTTCATTTCGAACGCCATCAAATTCCATGATAGCAAATCGTTCAACTGCTTCATGTACAATCTGGTAGAGGTGGTCTCTTTCCATTTTATAGTTTATAATTAGTCATCGTTGTTTGTATTTAAAAAATCGCCATCAGCATCACAGTTTTGTGGATATCCATGCTTGCGAATATTCCAGTGACGAAGCGTGCGATTGTATAGTTTAAAGATAAAGCTAAGCGGCAGGCTGATTAAAATAATTACGCCTAACCAGATCCAGAAGCTTGAAAAAATAAATTGAAGTATTTCTATCATAGACAGCTATATAAAAGTTTTTTAAAGTTTTCGGAGTTTGGAATTCCGTATTTTTCACACACAATATCAACATTTCCTTTACGCCAGAAACCTTTTGGACAGCATACTTTTAATTTTCCAGTGTGAGCATAGAGGCCAAGTTCAAGCAATGAGATTGGAGACTTTGTCTCTGGTGAAAAGTACATGACAATAATATCTGCGGCATCAAGTGCAGTTAATTCCCAATTTACTTGTTGGTAAAATTGTGGGTTTTCAAATTCTTGAGTCCAACTAGAATCCCAATCATCTCGACGAGGATTAAAGATTGTAATATGTTGATCGTACTCTGCAAAAAAGTCTTCTGCGACCTTTTGCCAGTTTTCAGCAGTGCCCATTTCAATGGAACCAGCTAAAAATATTTTTTTGCTCTTGTAGCTATCGTCCTTAGTGATTGGATTAGGCGCTTTGATAATTTCTACCATTTTAGATTATGTTTAATTGTTTTAAAAATTCTTTACTTACTGTATAGTCTGATGATTCATCTGCTTGAATATCTTTTACTGAATTTGTACAGTATACTCGCTCACAATATGCAGATAAGTCAAATAAACCAGCACTAAATATTCCATGAGTTATAACTAAATAGATTTTAGCAGAAGGCTTCTGAACTTTGATCGCTTTTGCTAGCTCAATAAAGGTTCTGCCGCCATCACAAATATCGTCAATAATAACGTACTTCATCTCAGGATTAGAGTCATTTACGTTGACTTCAGTGTGTTTGATATAGCCGGTTTTAAGATCACGAACTTTAGTTGCAGTAATAATATTTGTAATCTCAAAATGCTGTGCAACATCAAATATTTTTTTAAATGCGCCAGCATCTGGAGAAACTAGTGTAATCCTCTCACGTGCATCATTGCGATTATCAATGTC
>Ga0114980_10002048_pt1 | contig 14373 bp, 11 predicted proteins | sample S_140806_EF_Meta_FD_87018 | JGI IMG/M metagenome (GOLD analysis project Ga0114980, IMG submission 87018) | Freshwater microbial communities from Lake Simoncouche, Canada to study carbon cycling - S_140806_EF_MetaG | ecosystem: Environmental > Aquatic > Freshwater > Lake | place: Lake...
GGCAGGGCGCGGTCCATGCGCACGGCCGAGGCCGGCAGCCACAGGCCCCGGCGCTGCTCCAACGTCACCATACCCCGGGCAAACAGCCCCTGGCGCAGTTGAGGATGGGCATCGATGCTCAGGTAGACCGACACGGCCCGCGAGCCGGCTTGCGCGCTGGGGTTCAGGCGTGCCACTTTGCCAGTGAAGGCGCCGTCCAGCCCGTCCACCACAAAGCGCACCGGTCGGCCAGGCCTGAGCGCTGCCACGTCTTCAGCCGGGACGGCAGCCTCCACCTCCAGGCGGGCCAAGCTGACGATTTCCAGGATCCGGGCATCCAGCCCGACGCGCTCGCCTGGCTGGGCCAGGCGCTGGGCGACGATGCCGCTGATAGGGGCCAGTAGCGTGGCATCGGCCCGCGCCTTGCGAGCAATGTCCACAGCCGCCAGGGCCACCAGCAGGTTGGCCTGCGCAGTAGCCTCGTTGCTGACGGAGGACTCCAGCGCCGTGACCGAGATGAAGCCCTGGGTCACCAGGGCGCGGTTGTTGGTCAGGGTGCGCTGCGCGATCTCCAGCCGTGCGCGGCTGGCGGCCACCTGCTGTTCGGCCTGGCGCAGCCGGAGATCGAGCTCCGTGGTGTCCTGCTCCACCAGGCGCTGCCCAGCCTTCACAGCCTCGCCCTCGCGGGCGTGGATGCGCACGATCTCCCCGGCCACGCGGGCCCTGACCAGGGCGGTGTCGACCGCCTTGACCGTGCCGGAGACCTCCAGCGTGCGGGCCCCGGTGCCCTGGGTGGCCGTGACGATGTCGGCCGGGGTGAGTTCCAGCGCCTGCGGCTGTGCGGGGGCGGCGGCCTGGGACTGCACTTGACGCCGCTCACTAATCAGCCGAAAGACTGCGACGCCCACAGCCACGATGACGGCCACGACGATGAACCAACGCAACAGACGCTTCATGGATTGAACGTGCTCCAGGGACGGGCAGTGGCCGCAGGAGCCACCAGGGGGCGTCCTGCGCCTGCATCAGAGGCCGCCTAGGGCCTCACCTCAAAGCGCAAATAGATTGATCACAGCGCCTCAGGGTTTGTACGGGGCCAATGTAGCATGCAAGGTTTGCCGGTTTGTGAGGTCGCGTTCGGACCTCGCGGTGACTAAGGAGCGATCTCTTGGATTGGACCGTGGCCCTGAAGGCCGCCCTCATGGGCATCGTCGAGGGCTTGACCGAGTTCCTGCCTATCTCATCCACCGGCCACCTGATCCTGGCGGGTTCGTTGCTGGACTTCACGGGCGAGACGGTGAAGGTCTTCGAGATCGCCATCCAGACCGGTGCCATGCTCGCTGTGATCTGGGAATACCGGCAACGACTGGCCGCCACGGTCACGGGTCTGGCCACCGAGCCTACAGCCCGCCGCTTTGCCCTGAATGTGCTGGTGGCCTTCATTCCGGCGGCGGTGCTGGGCTTGCTGCTGGGTAAGGTGGTCAAGGAGCACCTTTTCCATCCCGTGCCCGTGGCCATGGCTTTCATCGTCGGTGGTTTGATCATCCTGTGGGTGGAACGACGCCACCGCGGCCAGTTCGGCGGTCGGGACCTCGAGGGCACGCGCCGCGCCCGGGTGGAGTCGGTGGACCAGATGAGCGGCCTGGACGCGCTGAAGGTCGGTCTGGTGCAATGTCTGGCACTCATCCCCGGCACCAGCCGCTCGGGGGCCACCATCATCGGCTCGATGATGTTCGGCTTCTCACGCAAGTGCGCCACCGAGTTCAGCTTCTTCCTGGGCATTCCCACGCTCATGGGCGCCGGCGCCTACTCGGTGTGGAAGCAACGCGACCTGCTGCAATGGTCTGACCTGCCGATGTTTGCCGTCGGAACCGTCTTCGCCTTCTTCAGTGCCTGGCTGTGCATCCGCTGGTTGATCCGCTACGTCTCCACGCACGATTTCACCGTGTTCGCTTGGTACCGGATCGTGTTTGGCTTGGTGGTGCTGGCCACGGCCTACACGGGGGCGGTGGAGTGGAGGGCGTGAGGTAGCGACCCCGCAACTAGCTGCGAAACAGATGCACGTCGCTCTCGTCCGTGCCGGTCTGGTTATCGTGAAATTCCCTTTGCAGATAGTTGAGGTGTAGATCCAACTCTGCCCTGTTCTCATTCAGCGCATGGATGATCTGAGCGGTCCCGAAGGTGATCACTTCCTTGTAAGCCTCTGCGAGGAGATCGGCATCAATGTGATTGAACAGGTCCTTCAGGTACGCTTGCTGTGCCTTGACCAACTCCAGAGTAGCGCCATCATACTCAGCCCGATGACGAATGGGAATCCAGGTATCTTGTATCTTTGCAACTCCGACGGTCATGCCCTCGCTGATCAGATTCAGGAACTCGAGAATCTGATTGTTGATGCTGGTGCTGACCTTCATGAGGTACTCGATATTAGCCCAGTCTTGAATCGCCCCGTGCAGTTTGCGCGCCTGATTTGAAATGTCAAGGCTGTCGAGGTGAAGGCAAACCATGTATCTTGGAGTTTGGTCATGATTGAGAAATGAGGCTAACTTTGCCAGTGATATTCCCGTTCCACAAAGATCTACAACAAGAAATTTGGCACCGAAAGTCTCCCTGCAATACTCGATGTAATTCTCGTCGCCTGAGTTTCTTGCCAACCTGGAGCTGAACCAGTAATGGGTTTGAATTTCATTTATTTCCAGTTTCTGTAGAATACATCTCGTCAGCGCGAGAAGATTTCTTGCATCTCGGGATGAAAAAAGTATTCTCTTTACGTCATTTCTCCTGCAGTATTCCACGATGAGTATACCGAAAGCGACCAGGACAGGAAAATTGACTTGACACTGAAGATTCAGATTCCAATACGGCAACTTTCCTGATTTAGATTGCAGGCGAGCGGTTCGCAGCAACATCGCCGTTGCGGGCATCCCTGCGTTAATGATGGATTTTTCTACGCTGGTGATCGAGGCAGTCACGTTTCGATACGCTCGCATGCCGTGAAGGCGGGGTTGCTTGATATCAGAGTATTCATTGTCACCATGGTGGATACAGCCAAGACTCAGACTCCTGAGTTGTTTCCATACTTGACCGGATCTCTTTCCTTGCGTACTCAGTACTACAGGCACGTCCTGAGGAATTCCGGTTGCTCGGAGAATATCTCGAACGATTTCGAGGGGGAGATACATATCGGAAATCAAGACACTATCACTATCGAGTCGGTTGACTTCATCGGCCACCGGTATGGCGTTCATGATTTCACACTCAATCTCGAGTTGCATCAACTCCTGAGCCTTTGAATGCTCAAGTCCCAGAACTTGTTCAACCCTCCTGTAGATATCGCCTAACGAGTAGCTCTTCCCTTCGTAGAACCTCTCAGCCTCGACTCTGATGGCTGCATATCCAGTGATACCGCTCTGCTTTTCAACTTGTGTGAATATGCTTGCAGGAAATATACATTTTCTGGCAATGAGCGTATCGAATATATCATGGGTCTTGATGACATGATTATTGAATGGCGAAAAATGATTGCTCATGTCTTTATGTAGTCATGGTTTTTATTTTTCACTTCAGATCGAATATGGGTATACGATAGGCGGCTCTCTATTTATGCCATACGAGGGTTTTTGAATCAAACGACTGAATGATGCAGGTAATTCCTTTTCAATAATTACCACGCTGTCATAAAAATGTATTCCTGATGTGCTGTGATATAATGCCAGGTCATTTGGATCCACATGGGGTCCACTCGGTGTTGGGCCATGGCCGATCGCGTAATGGGTATGTCTGGCATGGATTACATCAATGATCCTCTTCGCGTGCTCGATGAAACTTGCAGGATTACGATATCCTCCGTCGCGAACGCGCACATTTTTGTAATAGCTCGTGTGCGTATCCTCGCACCAGTAGATTCCACCGATTCTCAGTAACCGAAGGAAGGTAAAGGCTAGCGTTGCGATCTGATCACTGTTCTCGTGACTTCCGTCGTCGAAGATGATATCAAAATCGCAGAGTCCTTGATCCAGAAAGTCATGTTGCCATAGCGCTTCTTCACTCTGGTTTCCAATATGAATCTTCAGGTATTCGTTCTCCAGTGATTTGCAGTCCTCTGAGATATCCACCCCATGAACGATCGTGCCTGGACCAAAGTATTTTCTCCACATTTCGGCACTTCCACCAAACTGGACGCCGATTTCAAGAATCTTTGGAGCAGTGCCGACGAATCGGCTAAGCCACTTCTCATACAATGGAAAATAGTGTTCAAACTTGTCGCAGTGCTTCGTCAGGTCACTGAAGATTTCTATAAGCTGCATGATATTTGAGAAGTTTGGCGAGGTGAATTGAAGAGGGTTGACTCAAGAATCGTCCTTAAATCATGCTCTTGCGTATATCAAATCCCATACCTTATGACCAAGAGCCGTACCTCTGTTTTCGTACTTGGTGGCTGGACGAAAGTTCGGTCTCTTTGAGAAACTTTCATAGATATTGGATAAAGACTTTTCAGAGTCAAGAACCTGCATGATCTGGCGTGCATAAGGTTCCCAATCCGTGGCGCAGTGAACATAGCTGCCGGGGGCCATCCTGGTGACAAGGAAACGGATGAAGTCTGTTTGTATCAACCGCCTCTTGTGGTGGCGCTTCTTGTGCCAGGGGTCGGGGAAGAAGATGTGAACACCTGCCAGGGACAGGGGGGCCACCATGTGCTGCAACACCTCAACGGCGTCGTGCTGGGCGATGTGCAGGTTGGTCAGTGCCTTCTCGTCGATGAGCTTGAGCAGTGCGCCCACCCCGGGCTCATGCACCTCGACGCCGATGAAGTCTGTGTCCGGGCGCGCCTGGGCAATGGCTGCGGTAGCGGCGCCCATGCCGAAGCCGATCTCGAGCACCCTGGGACAGTCGCGTCCGAAGACTTCAACCCAATCGACCTGTTCCTGGCGGAACGGGACGATGAAGCGAGGGCCGAGGTCCCTCAAGGCTCTCTGCTGGCCTGGGCCCACCCGGCCTGACCTGGTGACGAAACTTCGAATGCGTTGCGGCTGGCCAGGCCTGCCTGCCTGGCCGGCTTCTGGAGCGTGCAGGGTGGGCTCCGGCTGCAGTTCGGGCACCGAGGAAGACATTCGCGAAGTGTATAAAGGGTGATGCGCCGGCTTGTCTACTTCTCGCCCTTGTCCCCGAATCCGTCCGGCGGCGTGAAGGTGATCTACCGGCACGTGGACCTGATCAATGCGATGGCGCGGCCGCATGCAACTGCCGCGGTGTACCACTTCGACGGCCCTGGGCGGCAGTGCGATTGGTACGAAGACACCGTGACGCTCAAGACCGACCCGATGTTCCTGGCTGATCGGGACTTCGTCGTGCTGCCGGAGTGTCACTTGCAGGACTTCTGGCAGCGGTTCAGCGAGCAAAGCATCCGGTACGCCATCTTTGTTCAGAACGCCTACCTCGTGGGCAGCGGCGCCCCTTGGGAGGCGATCGCCTCCGCTTACCGGCGGGCTTCACTGATCCTGTCGATCAGTGACGACACGACCATGTGTCTTCAGGCGTTGTTTCCGGAGTTGTCCGCGCGCATCGTCCCGGTGCGATGGTCGCTGTCCCCGGAGCGTTTCCGACCGATTCCTGACCCGCCGAAGGTCATTTCCTTCATGCCCCGCCGCATGGGCGACCACGCCATGAACGTGCGCCTGCACTTGAGAGGCCGATTGCCCAATGGCTGGGCTCTTCGTCCGATCGACGGGCTCAAGGAAACCCAGGTCGCACAGGCGCTGGCCTCCTCCCGGATCTTCATGGCGTTTTCGGGGTTGGAGGGCTTGGCTCTTCCGCCAGCCGAAGCGGCACTGTGCGGCAACAGGGTGGTCGGCTATCACGGCCAGGGCGGTAGAGAGTACTGGGATTCCGCGCTTTTTCGTGAGGTTGCGGTGGGTGACATCAGGGGTTTCGCCGCGGCGGTCCTCGAAGAGGTTGACGTCATCGAGCGGGAAGTGGCGAGCGGCCGACCGGACGCACCACGCATCGAGTCGATGAGGATCGCGCGGAACCTTCTGGCCTGGCGCTTTTCGCCAGAGCGGGAGGCCGCCCTCCTGCGCGCATTTGTCGACAGGGCATTGGACTGCATGCCCAGCGGGCCTCAGGTATGAGCCTGTTTTGCTGCGTGATTCCTTTCTACAACGGCGGTTCGACCATCGCGCGGGCGCTGGATTCCGTGTTCGCCGGCACGGTGTGTGGCGAAGTGGTCGTCGTCTGCGACGGTTCGAGCGAGTCGCTGCGCCCGTACCTGGGCGTTGCACATCTGGCGCAGGAGCGAGCCGGGCGTCTGCGTGTGGTCGAGATGCGGACCAACCTGGGTCAGGGCGGTGCTCGCAACATTGGGGTGGCATTGAGCCTGTCGCCGCTCGTGTGTTTCCTTGACCAGGACGACGAGTGTCTGCCGGGCTTTCATGAGAGCTGCGTGGAGTTCCTCCTGGACAAGCCGGACGTCGGCGCCGTCGAAGTGGAAGCGGAATTCGTCCAGGATGGCCGGGTCGTGCTGGAAGCACCTGATCCGCGGTACGAACTGGCGCTTGAATCGGTTCCGTGGAACCTGTTGATCAGGCGCACCAGTTTCTGGGCCTGTGGGGGCTTCCCGGTCGACCCGGTCTTCCGTTCGCCGGCGGCCGGTGAGGACATCGCCTTCAGGCAGGCTGTTCGGCTGAGCCAGCGCAGTGTCCGTCTGCCGGTGAAAGGTGTAAGGCATCACGTCAGGGAAGGGTCTGCCACAGACCGGTTCCTTCGCCGCTCGGAGGTGGAACAAGGTCAAGTGAGATTCTTGTCCGCCTACCCTGCAGAAACGGACGGTTCACTTGGGAGAGCGCTGCAGTGTCACCTGGATCGATGCCTCATCGGGCTCAAGGATGTCCGCGCAGCAATCGGCTCCAAATAAGGGGGTCTGCCTGTTTACAATCAGTGCCCGCTGCGGGTGTAGTTCAATGGTAGAACGGCAGCTTCCCAAGCTTCATACGAGGGTTCGATTCCCTTCACCCGCTCCAGAATGCTGAGTGAGGCTCAACGAGAGCCTCACGACTTGACAGCCACGCACCGATCTCCACCGGGCGCGGCCGTTGTTGTTTTCACTTGTGCAAGTCGCCCAGGGCGAGGTACTTCATCTCTACGTAATCCTCGATGCCGTGGCGTGAGCCTTCGCGCCCCAGGCCCGACTGCTTAACGCCACCGAACGGCACCTCGGCGGTGGAGATCAGGCCGGTGTTGATGCCCACCATGCCGTATTCCAGGGCCTCGGCTACGCGGAAGATGCGGCCGATGTCGCGGCTGTAGAAGTAGCTGGCCAGGCCGAACTCCGTGGCGTTGGCCAACTCGATGGCCTCGGCCTCGGTCTTGAAGCGGAACACCGGGGCCACGGGGCCGAAGGTTTCCTCCCGCGCGCACACCATGTCCGGCGTCACATCGGCCAGCACGGTGGGCGTGAAGAAGCGCTCGCCCTGGGGCTGCCCGCCCGTGACGACGCGCGCGCCCTTGGACACGGCATCGGCTACGTGGGCTTGCACCTTGCGCATGGCCTGCGCGTCGATGAGCGGGCCCTGGTTCACCCCGGCCTCGAAGCCGTTGCCCACCTTGATGCCCTGGGCCTTGGCGGCGAGTTTCTGGACGAAGGCGTCGTACACGCCCTCCTGTACATACAGCCGGTTGGCGCACACGCAGGTCTGGCCGGCGTTGCGGTACTTGCTGACCATGGCGCCGTCCACCGCGCTGTCCACGTCGGCGTCATCGAAGACGATGAAGGGCGCATTGCCGCCCAGTTCCAGGCTGATCTTCTTGATGGTGGGCGCGCACTGCGCGGCCAGGATGCGGCCCACTTCGGTGGAGCCGGTGAAGGACAGGTGGCGCACCACATCGCTGGCGCACAGCACCTTGCCGATGGCAATGGAGCGCTCGGCGTCCGCCGGCAGCACGTTCAACACTCCGGCCGGCATGCCGGCGCGCAGGGCCAGTTCCGCACAGGCCAGGGCCGACAGCGGGGTCTGCTCGGCCGGCTTGATGACCACGGGGCAACCGGCGGCCAGCGCCGGCGCGACCTTGCGCGTGATCATCGCGATGGGGAAGTTCCACGGCGTGATGGCCGCGCACACGCCGATGGGCTGCTTGAGCACCAGGTAGCGCTTGGTGGGGTCGGTGGTGGGAATGGTCTCGCCGTAGACGCGCTTGGCTTCTTCCGCAAACCACTCCACGAAGCTGGCGCCGTAGGTGACTTCGCCCTTCGCTTCGGCCAGGGGCTTGCCTTGCTCGGCCGTCATGATGCGGGCCAGGTCGTCGGCGTGCTGGTGCAGCAGCGCAAACCACTTCATCAGGATGCCCGCACGTTCCTTGGCGGGCTTGGCACGCCAGGCCGGCCAGGCCTTGTCGGCTGCGGCGATGGCGGCCTGTGCGTGCTCGGCGTCCAGGTTGGCCACATCGCCCAGGTGGCCTCCCGTAGCGGGGTCGTGGACGGCAAAGCGGTCACTGCCGCTGACCCACTGGCCGTCGATCAGTCCGTCGGTTTTCAGCAGGTTGGGGTCGCTCAGACTGTTGAGGGGTGAGGTGGTCATGGTGGTGTGCGTGGGTCAAGTGTTCAGTGGTGCCTGCTTACCGTTTGGCCGGAGGGGTTCAGGCTGGGGCGTTGCGGTAGAAGTGATTTGCAGCAGACGTCGTGAAGGCGCGAAAGCCGCTGTTCAGGGCGTTGGCCAGCCGGCCTGGTCGGCCAGGGCGGCGCGGATGGCGTCGCCATGCTCATCCAACTGGGGCGGTGCCAACGGAGCCACCGGGCGCACGCCGTCAAAACGCATGGGCGTGGCCACCATGGGGATGCCGGCGGTTTCGACCCGCATGCCGCGCGACACCACCTGCGGGTGGGCCAGCGTATCGGGGATGGACAGGATGGGGGCGCAGGGCACCGCGTGGGGCTCCAGCAGCGCCACCCACTGTGCGGTGGTGCGCTCCAGCATCCAGGCCGCCATCACGGGCACGAGTTCGGCGCGGCGCTCCACACGGCTGGAGTTGCGGGCGTAGCGCGGGTCTGCCGCCACTTCGGGGTGGCCGGCCAAGGCACAAAAGCGCTCAAACTGCCCGTCGTTGCCCACGGCGATGACGATGTGCCCGTCCTTCGTGGCGAACACCTGGTAGGGCACGATATTGACGTGGGCGTTGCCCATGCGCTGCGGCGTCTTGCCGCTGTGCATGTAGTTGCTGGCCTGCTGGCTGGTCATGGCCACCTGCACGTCCAGCAGGGCTGCGTCGATGTGCCGGCCGCGGCCCGTGCGCCCGCGCTCGATCAGCGCGGCCATCACAGCCCCGCTGGAATAGACGCCAGTGAACAGGTCGCTCACGGCCACACCCACCTTCTGTGGCTCGCTGCCGGGGGTGCCTTCCTTCTCGCCCGTGACGCTCATCAGCCCGCCCGTGGCCTGGATGGCGAAGTCGTAGCCCGCGGCCTGCGCGTAGGGGCCGTCCTGCCCGTAGCCGGTGACCGAGCAGTACACCAGGCGCGGGTTCAGGGCCGACAGGCTGGCGTAGTCCAGGCCGTACTTGGCGAGCTGACCCACCTTGTAGTTTTCCAGCAGCACGTCGGCCTCGGCCGCAAGCTGCCGCACCAGGGCGGAACCTTCGGCGCTGGCGATGTCGATGGCAATCGAACGCTTGCCACGGTTGGTGCTCAAGTAGTAGGCCGCCATGCCCTGGGCCGGATCGCCCCAGTAGGGCGGGCCCCAACCGCGGGTGTCGTCGCCGCTGCCGGGGCGCTCCACCTTGATGACGTCAGCCCCGTAGTCGGCCAGCAACTGGCCGCACCATGGTCCGGCCAGCACGCGGGACAGGTCCAGGACGCGGATGCCCGCCAGCGGCGCTGGCCCGCTCATTGGAAGGCCTGGATGCCGGTGATGGCCCGGCCCAGGATCAGCGCATGGATGTCATGCGTGCCCTCGTAGGTGTTCACCACCTCCAGGTTCATCAGGTGGCGCGCCACGCCGTACTCGTCGCTGATGCCGTTGCCGCCCATCATGTCGCGCGCCATGCGGGCGATGTCCAGCGCCTTGCCGCAGGAGTTGCGCTTGAGGATAGAGGTGATCTCCACCGCCGCCGAGCCCTCGTCCTTCATGCGTCCCAGGCGCAGGCAGCCCTGCAGGCCCAGGCTGATCTCGGTGAGCATGTCGGCCATCTTTTTCTGGATGAGCTGATTGGCCGCCAGGGGCCGGCCGAATTGCTGGCGGTCCAGCACGTACTGGCGGGCGCGGTGGAAGCAATCCTCCGCCGCACCCAGCGCGCCCCAGGCGATGCCGTAGCGCGCGCTGTTCAGGCAGGTGAAGGGGCCCTTCAGGCCGCGCACCTCGGGGAAGGCGTTCTCCTCGGGGCAGAACACCTCGTCCATGACGATCTCGCCCGTGGTGGAGGCGCGCAAACCCACCTTGCCGTGGATGGCGGGGGCGGACAGGCCCTTCCAGCCCTTCTCCAGCACGAAGCCGCGGATGGAGCCGGCGTCGTCCTTGGCCCAGACGACGAAGACGTCGGCGAAGGGCGAGTTCGAGATCCACATCTTGCTGCCGCTCAGGCTGTAGCCACCGGGCACCTTGCGGGCGCGGGTGATCATGCTGCCGGGGTCGCTGCCGTGGTTGGGTTCGGTCAGGCCGAAGCAGCCGATCCACTCACCCGTGGCGAGCTTGGGCAGGTACTTCTGCTTCTGCGCTTCGGTTCCGAACTCGAAGATCGGCAGCATGACCAGCGAGCTCTGCACGCTCATCATCGAGCGGTAGCCCGAGTCCACACGCTCCACCTCGCGCGCCACCAGGCCGTAGCACACGTAGTTCAGGCCGGCGCCGCCATATTGCTCCGGGATGGTGGGGCCCAGCAGGCCCAGTTCGCCCATCTCGCGAAAGATGCTGATGTCGGTGTGCTCGTTGCGGAAGGCCAGTTGCACCCGGGGCGCCAGCTTCTCCTGGCAGTAGGCGCGGGCGGCTTCGCTGACGGCGCGCTCGTCGTCGGTGAGCTGGGCGTCGAGGTGGAAGGGGTCGTCCCACTGGAACTTGACGGAGGTCTTGGAGGCGGTGGCCATGGGTCTGGGGTCCTGTTGATGTCCGGCAAACCCGGAATGCTAAGGCGTCGGGCCCGACCCACGCGGGCAGTGGGTAGAACTAGAATCTAGTTGATTCAACCAAGAAAACCTTCGCCGCCTCTCTCACCAGCGCCTTCACCCGGTACAAGCCATGGAAACCATCGGGCTTTTCGAAGCCAAGACGCACCTGTCCGAACTGGTGGCCCGCGCCGAGCAGGGCGAGGAGGTGATCATCACGCGCCACAACAAGCCGGTCGCCAAGCTGGTGCCCGTGACGCCAGTGGACCAGGATGCCCAGGCGCGCCGTGAAGCCATCGAGGCCCTCATGGGCGCCAGCCGTGGGCGCCGCTTGGGCATGGACTGGCGCGAACTGCGTGACGAGGGGCGCCGGTGACCGCGACGGCGCATCCCGCCTTTGTCCTCGATGCCTCGGTGGCCCTGGCGGCCTTCTTCGAGGACGAACAGGACGACTATTCCGTGGACGTGTGGCACTCCATGATCGGTGCCCAGGTCTGCGTGCCTGCGCTGTGGCACCTGGAATTGGCCAACATCCTTTCACGGGCTCTCCGGCGTGGGCGCATCAGCGCAATGGCGCTCGACGAGGCCTGGGGCAGGCTCGAACGCGTGCAGATGCGGGTGGTGCCCGTGGCGCCGGAGGTGTCGATGTGGACCCGTCTGGCCAGCGACTGGGGCCTCACGTCCTACGACGCCTGCTACCTGGACACCGCCTTGCGCCAGCGCTTGCCCCTGGCGACCAAAGACCGCACGCTGGGGGAAGCAGCCCGTCGGGTGGGCGTGCCCCTGTACCTCAACCCCCAGATCCTGACCTGAGCTCCCGTTCGCCCGTCGGCCCCTCGCCCTGCCCAGAGCTTGCGGCCACTGGCCCGGCAATTCCATTCACGACTTTTCCAAGACCCTTCTCCCGCCATGAAAGCCTCCGACATCCGCTCCACCTTCCTGAAGTTCTTCGAGTCCAAAGGCCACCAGGCCGTGGCCTCCAGCCCCGTGGTGCCGGGCGACGACCCCACCTTGCTGTTCACCAACGCGGGCATGAACCAGTTCAAGGACGTGTTCCTGGGCTTCGACAAGCGGCCCTACACGCGCGCTGCGACGGCGCAGAAGTGCATCCGCGCCGGCGGCAAGCACAACGATCTGGAGAACGTGGGCTACACCGCGCGGCACCACACCTTCTTCGAGATGCTGGGCAACTTCAGCTTCGGTGACTACTTCAAGCACGACGCCATCTCGTTTGCCTGGGAACTGCTGACCGAGCACTTCAAGCTGCCCAAGGACAAGCTCTGGGCCACGGTGTACGCCGAGGACGACGAGGCCTACGACATCTGGCTGAAGGTGATCGGTCTGCCGGCTGAGCGCATCGTGCGCATCGGCGACAACAAGGGCGGGCGCTACATGTCCGACAACTTCTGGATGATGGGCGACACCGGTCCCTGCGGCCCGTGCTCCGAGATCTTCTACGACCATGGCCCCGAGGTGGCCGGCGGCCCCCCGGGCAGCCCCGAGCAAGATGGCGACCGCTACATCGAGATCTGGAACAACGTCTTCATGCAGTTCAACCGCACCGAAGACGGCACCATGCACCGCCTGCCCAAGCCCAGCGTGGACACGGGCATGGGCCTGGAGCGCCTGGCCGCGGTGCTGCAGCACGTGCACAGCAACTACGAGATCGACCTGTTCCGCCACCTGCTGCTGGCCACGCGCGACGCCGTGGCGGCGGTGGGCGGCTCGGCCGACATCGACCTGGACACGCCGTCGCTGAAGGTGATCGCCGACCACATTCGCGCTTGCGCCTTCACGGTGGTGGACGGCGTCATCCCCGGCAACGAGGGCCGCGGCTACGTGCTGCGGCGTATTGCGCGCCGCGCCATCCGCCACGGCTACAAGCTGGGGGCGCGCAAGCCCTTCTTCCACAAGCTGGTGCAGCCCCTGGCCGCCGAGATGGGCGACGCCTACCCCGAACTGCGGCGTGAGGCCGTGCGCGTGACCGAGGTGCTGAAGCAGGAGGAGGAACGCTTCTTCCAGACGATTGCCAACGGCATGGAGATGCTGGAAACGGCGCTGGATCTTGGCAAGAGCAGCGGTGCTGGCATCGACGGCGAGACGGCCTTCAAGCTGCACGACACCTTCGGCTTCCCGCTGGACCTCACGGCCGACGTGTGCCGCGAGCGCGGCGTGTCGGTGGACGAGGCTGGTTTCCAGGCCGCGATGGCCCGACAGCGCGAGCAGGCCCGTGCGGCGGCCAAATTCAAGGTGGCCGCGGGCCTGGAATACGACGGCGCGGCCACCACCTTTCACGGCTATGAGCACCTGGTGTGCGAGACCGCCATCGTGACCGCGATCTACGTGGAGGGCACGCCGGTGAGCCACGCCAAGGCCGGTGATGACGCCGTGATCGTGCTGGACCACACCCCCTTCTATGCCGAAAGTGGCGGCCAGGTGGGCGACACGGGCGAGCTGCGCAACCAGCGCGCCCGCGTGCTGGTGGAGGACACCATCAAGATCCAGGCCAGCGTGCACGGGCACCAGGGCCGCATCGTCGAAGGCGCGGTGGAGGTGGGCGACCGCATCACCGCCCGCGTGGATGGCGACCAGCGCGCCCGCACCATGCGCAACCACAGCGTCACCCACCTCATGCACAAGGCGCTGCGCGAAGTGCTGGGCGCGCACGTGCAGCAGAAGGGTTCGTTGGTGACCGCCGAGCGTACGCGCTTCGACTTCGCCCACAACGCCCCGGTCACCGACGCGCAGATCGCGCAGGTGGAGGCCCTGGTGAATGCCGAGATCCTGGCCAACGCCGCCACCCAGGCACGCGTGCTGCCGATTGACGAGGCGCAGAAGCTCGGCGCCATGATGCTGTTCGGCGAGAAGTACGGCGACGAGGTGCGCGTGCTGGACATCGGCTCCACCCGCGAGCTGTGCGGGGGCACGCATGTGCAGCGCACCGGCGACATCGGCCTGTTCAAGGTGGTCGCCGAGAGCGGCATCGCCGCCGGCATCCGCCGCGTGGAGGCGGTATCGGGCGACGGCGCGCTGGCCTACCTGCAGCAGCTCGAAGGCACGCTGGGCGGCGTGGCCGGCACCCTGAAGGTCACACCCCTGGAGGTGCCAGGCCGAGTGGGCGCCGTGCTGGAGCAGGTGCGTGCACTGGAAAAGGAGATCGCGGCGCTCAAGGGCAAGCTCGCCTCGGCGCAGGGCGACGAGCTCATGGCCCAGGCCGTGGACGTCAAGGGCTTGAAGGTGCTGGCCGCCACGCTGGAAGGCGCCGACGCCAAGACGCTGCGCGACACCATGGACAAGCTCAAGGACAAGCTCAA
>Ga0114980_10002049_pt1 | contig 14364 bp, 14 predicted proteins | sample S_140806_EF_Meta_FD_87018 | JGI IMG/M metagenome (GOLD analysis project Ga0114980, IMG submission 87018) | Freshwater microbial communities from Lake Simoncouche, Canada to study carbon cycling - S_140806_EF_MetaG | ecosystem: Environmental > Aquatic > Freshwater > Lake | place: Lake...
AGAATACGATGCATGGCTCATTCGAATTAATGAAGGCCAACAATTTGGCAGTGGCTTTGTGGCGGCAAACCCAAATTCCAAAATACCTGCCCTGCTGGACTACAGTGACTCCAAGCCCATAAGAGTGTTTGAATCGGGCGCGATTTTGTTGCACTTGGCCGAGAAATTTGGCGCCTTTGTTCCCCTTAAACCAACCCTGCGCGCCGAATGCATGTCCTGGCTTTTTTGGCAGATGGGCAGCGCACCCTACCTAGGCGGCGGTTTTGGCCATTTTTACGCTTATGCGCCAATCAAAATTGAATATGCCATTGACCGTTTTGCCATGGAAGTCAAACGCCAGTTAGACGTTCTCAATTGCCGCTTAGCAGAAAGCCGTTTTATTGCGGGTGACGACTACACCGTTGCAGATATTGCGATCTGGCCTTGGTACGGCGCCATGAGTAAGGGCCTGCTGTACGAGGGCGGAGAGTTTTTACAAGTGCAAAGCTACACCCATGTCATAAGATGGGCTGATGAGATTGCCCAGCGACCCGCTGTGGCAAGGGGCCGTATGGTGAACCGGGTCAATGGCCCGTTAGAGCAGCAACTTCATGAGCGCCATGATGCGAGTGACTTTGAGACACAAACTCAAGACAAGGTTTAATATAAGAACTAAAATTTATCACATAGAAATATAAAAAATCAACTAGTTAATTTAAATACCCAATTAATAAAACACCAACCAACTATTAGCCATAACAAAATAACAAAAAAAGCAGCAATATAGCTGATAGGTTTAGAACTTATCAATTGCGCTTTAGTACGCGAAGCTTCCAGAAGATCTTTAGGTGAATATCTAATCACTAAGGCCAAGCCGACGGGAATGATTATAAGCTCGTCAAGATAACCCAATATCGGGATAAAATCAGGAATAAGGTCTATAGGGCTTAATGCGTACGCGGCAATTACTAATGACAGCAAACGTATCAAGATTGGACACCGAGGATCCCTCGCAAGAAAATACACAGTAAGTGTCTGTTCTTTTATTTGCTTTGCCTGATTTTTCAAATAGGCAATTAATTTGGATTGCCTCATTAACAGAGTATTAGATAATCAATAAAATCAAGTCATAGACTTTGACAGTTATTTATCATTGGCATTAATCCGAACGTAACTCCAAAGCTGATCAATTTGATCTTGACTTACAACCCCTCTCCAAGGTGGCATCCGACCAGTTCCATTGGTAACAGATTGTTCAAATCTCTGCTTTTCTCCAATCTTTAATCGCCGAAGATCGAAAGACGCATTTCCAGAATTTATCATATTGTCTCCATGGCAGGTTGCACAGTACATATTATAAACTCGCTCACCCAATCGAGCTTTTGCATCATCTTGAGCAGAAACCACCTGCACAAGCAAAGAGCAGAAAATAAAAAACGAGACAATTTTGAATATATTATTCATTTTATATGATTATTAAAAACTAATGGGCCGGAGGATGACCACGTTTAGTCAAGTATTCAGCAGCTTGAAAACGGCACTCATCTATCTTTGCCCGATTAGATTCGGACATTAGTTTTCCAATAACATCTAAAGAGTCATACCCAGATTTGACTTGCTTCATGAATTCAATAGCTTTTTGCTTATCCTGATCAAGCACTTCATCAATAAGCACCTTAACATCTTTTAAGCTGCATTCAGCCATTACATTAGTAGATATAAAAATAAAAAATAACGCTAAGGCTTTAAACAATATTGACCAAAAACTAAAGGCTTGTCTAATCACGGGTATGAAATTTAATGGCACTATAAACTTAATAATTTACTTGTCAAACAAGCCAAACGTCCAAAGTGATGCCCCTGCAGGAACATTGGCTAAATTAGGATCGCCTGCGCGTAAAGCATAAACCCCACCAATACCACTCATAATAGTTAAGTACTGCTTACCATTTTTTTCCCATGTTACTGGCTGACCAATAATCCCAGAAGGCGTTTTAAAACTCCAGAGAACCTTACCTGTATCTGCATCAAGTGCTTGAAACTCCCCAGTCATCACACCAGTGAAAACCAAATTACTACCAGTTACAAGTGTGGAGGAGTAGTTGGGGCTCTTAAATGGAGCTTCCCACTTGGATTTACCAGTCATGGGATCCACTGCCTTCAAGAAGCCACGTACATTTGGGTCGTCCAACACCGTAGTTCTCTTTACGCTTGGTGGTCCTGACGGTGAACCAGGCTTGAGAGGAGTAGGCTCATCGGCCTGATAAGTCATGCCAATATGAAGTGTGTTGACATAAAGTAACTCAGTCTTAGGACTATAAGAATAATGCTGCCAATTGGTCACGCCCGATACAGAAGGCCAAACTGTAACGAGTTTGCCCTCTAAGGCTCCGCGGAACACATCGGTTACATTGGGCCTTCCGGTAGTCATATCAACACCGTCCGCCCAATTTACTCGACCGAAGGTATTGGCAGCAAGCAACTTTCCATCCCGGGCATCTAGCACATATATAAATCCATTGCGATTGGCCTGTATAACTACTTTTCTTGATTGGCCATTTACCTTAATCATGGCCACCAAGGGAGTTTGAACTGCGTCATAATCAAAGGGGTCCTGAGGAGTGGTTTGATAATGCCAAACACGCTCACCAGTTTTAGGGCGAATTGCAACTACTGAGTTGGTATAAAGATTGTCGCCTTTACGACCACGAGGATTCCAAGGCGCAGGGTTGGATATTCCCCAATAGACGAGATCTAACTCAGGGTCGTAGGAGCCAGTTACCCAAGTAGTACCCCCTCCAGTCAAACTGGAGTCACCCGGCCAGGTCTCAGACCCTGGCTCGCCGGGGGCAGGCACCATATAAGTCCTCCAAAGGTGCTTTCCAGTATTAGCATCATAACCTTCCAAGAATCCTCTAGCACTAAATTCCGCCCCTGCAACACCTACTAATACAACCCCATTGACAATCAATGGAGCTCCAGTCATAGAGTATCCATTTGAAATGGTTGCTGGAGGTGGGGAAGCGGTTTTCCAGATTTCTTTTCCTGTTTTGGCATCGAGAGCAATGATATTATTATCTAATAACATTCGAATAATTTTGCCTTCAAATATAGCCACGCCACGATTCACAATACCACAACAAACAACACGAAGAGTTTCAGGCGGATATTCATGCGTTACACGCCAAACTTCTTTTCCGCTTAGTGCATCTACAGCAACCGTAACATTATGGGCTGTTGTGTATATTAGCCCGTTATGAATAACTGGGAATGCCTCTGAGCCACGATTGTCAGCCATTGAGTAGCCCCAAATCGGAACCAGTCGCTTGACGTTTGATTTGTTAATTTTTGCAAGTGGACTATAACGTTGTGCGTTATAACCCATTCCATAAACCAAAACGTCCGATGTGGTTTTTTGATCATTTATAAGATCATTTGAGGTTTGTGCATAAGCTCCAGAATTAAATATGGAGAACAAAGTCAAAGTTATTGACATTGAAAGAGCGCGAGCTCGAAAGATTGTTTTCACATTGACTCCTTGATCAGGGTTTTCACCAACGATTTATGACTAACAAAAAAACCATATAACTTGCACGGTTTTTTTATCCTAGTTTGTTAAATGATAGGAAAAAATAGGGGTTTTCCCCATCTATGTACAACCACCACATTGACGCATACAGTTTTGACGCCATCGTTTTTTTGATAAGGGTTTTGCCTCTTTCATTGAGTCACATTACAGGATTTAATTAAGTCCCGTTATCTTTCAACTTGGGTGACTTGATGTTCAAAATTTTGCCGATGACTTTGTTAGCGGCTGCCTTAGGGTTGGGCGTAATTGAGCCCAACTGGGCAGCTAATCAGGTCTTTGTCACCAATGAAGGCTCGGGCGATGTTTCAGTTATCAGCACCGAGACTGATGAGGTGATAACCACCTTCCCATTAGGGGGTAAGCCTCGTGGTTTGGCTTTATGCAAGGATGATCATCGCCTTTTTGTCAGTAACCTTCAAGGTTCGCAATTGCAGGTCATTGATACCAGAAATCTTAGCCTTATTGGCTCTGTGCAGTTAGGCGAGTCCCCTGAGGCTGTGTATTGCTCGCCAGACGGCAACCTATTGTCAGTTGCCAATGAGGGAGACAACAGCGTAAGCTTCATCAGCACTAGAGACCTGAAAACAGTTTTCTCGATTCATTTGAAAGACAAAAATCCTGAACATGCTGTATTTAGTCCCGATGGAACAACTATGCTTGTATCTGCAGAAGAAACAGACCTAGTGTCCGTACTGGACCTCAATGTCCGTAAGCAGGTTTCGAGTATTAAGGTTGGCAATCGACCTCGAGGTATTGCATTCAGCCTTGATGGAAAAACCGCCTATGTGGCAACTGAAACCGACAGTCTTCTTGTCGCCATAGACATGACAAAATATCAAGTCAAAGGTAAGCTATCAGTAGGCTCACGCACAAACGGCCTAGTTATGCACCCCATGGGAAAAATGCTATTTGCCAGTAACGGCGGGGATGCCAATGTGGCTATCGTTGATACTGACAGCTTTACAGTTATTGACAAGATTGAGGTAGGTCAACGGCCCTGGAATATGGCCGTGAGCGCCGATGGTAAAAAGGTCTATGTGGCCGCTGGCCGAAGCCATGCTGTATCTGTCATTGACATCGCCAAAAGAACATCTAAGGGGATCCCGGTAGGTAGACTGCCTTGGGGAGCAGTAAGTAACTAAGAAAGCAGCTCATGACATCGGATCGTTACAACAAGACCGCTATCGCTTTACATTGGGTCTTAGCCTTGGCGCTTTTCTATCAGATCGTACTGGGAATGTGGATGCTAGAGATTCCTAAATCACCACCCGGCTTCCGGGCTGAATGGTTCAACTGGCATAAATCTATCGGAATGAGCTTGGGACTGGTCATTGTTCTACGTGTTTTGTGGCGAATCAAAAACGGGGCGCCCCAGTGGCCTTCGCCAATACCCTCCTGGCAAAAATTTCTAGCTAAATTTAACCACGCTGTTTTATATGGATGCATGATCGTCATGCCACTGACTGGTTTTTTGGGCTCTACTTTTTCACCCTATCCCATCAAGTATTTCGGCATTGTGATACCTAAGATTTGGGAGGCTTCCACAGCACTCAAAGATCTGATGAGCACTTTCCACTTCGGCGCTAGCCGAATATTCATCGTAGCCATTATCCTCCACCTCATGGCTTCTCTATGGCATTCACTTAGAGGCGACGGCATGTTTTCTCGCATGATTCCCAGCAAATCCTTCAAAGCGTGAAGCCCGCAAATTTTTTACGTCCGGGTCTCGACCTGTTAGGGGTCTTAGTTGTTGTTGCCCTATTCACACTCTTAGCTATTGAACTGGAGCTTTCTGAAAAAATTGCACTGTGGAACTTAGCCTCCGAAGGCCTTCAGACAGATGAGCTTTCACTCTCTATTTTTGTGCTAACTATTGGTTTGACATGGTTTGCATTTCGTCGACTAAATGAGTCGCAAGTGGGGTTGTTAGAAAGCGAGCGGTTGCAGGCGCAGGTGGTTGGACTCTGGCAACACAACAGAGAATTGACCCAACGGCTCATTACCGCTCAGGAGGATGAAAGAAAGATACTGGCGCGCGAACTACATGATGAAATCGGTCAATCTTGCACTGCTTTGCGCATAGAGGCCACTTGGCTAAGCCATGCCAAACCCGAGGATTGGATAGAAGTTTTATCAAGTGCTGAGCGAATCGGGCAGATCAGCGCAAGTATGCATAGCCTTACTCGAAATATGCTAAATCGCTTACGTCCAAATGACTTGGACACCCTAGGCCTAGTCGGTGCACTAAAAGCCCTGTGTCGCAGCTGGAAAGACCAATATGAAGTTGATTGCTTTCTTGATCATTGCTTGACTTCAACACTGACTGATGAGACCAACGTTGCCATTTACCGCATAGCCCAGGAAGCTCTAAGCAACATAGCCCGACATGCTGCAGCAACGCAGGTAAGCGTGAGTTTAAAGTCTGAAAGTCACTGTCTTTTTTTAATCGTGCAGGACAATGGGATTGGCATGCAGTTTAAGGGTGAACAATGGGGTGGCTTAGGACTTTTGGGTATGCGTGAGCGCGTAGCAAGTATGGGCGGAATTATTGAGTGGGGGGACGCAAGACCAGGTACCTACGTCAAAGTGACTTTACCAATTAATAGTTAAGGGATGTCTGACAAGCCATGATCACTGTGTTGTTGGTTGATGATCACCCATTAGTGAGAAAAGGTTATCAGCGTTTGCTAGACCAAGACGGCGGTGTAAAAGTTATTTGCGAAGCAGACAGTGCCGCCTTAGGGCTTCAAGCATTTTCTAAACAAAGGCCAGACATCACTATTACCGACGTTTCCATGAGAGGAGAAGGCGGGCTTCAATTACTTACAAAAATTCTCCAGATTCAAACTTCTGCCAAAGTGCTAATCTGCAGTATGTTTGACACGCCACTCATCGTGCAAAGCGCACTTGGTCTGGGCGCCAAGGGCTTTGTAAGCAAGAACGCATCACCAGATAATTTGGTTAGTGCGGTTTACACCTTACACCGTGAGGGTCTATATTTAAGCGACGACATTCGAGCTAACCTCCATAGTCGAGGGGACGAGAGGAGCCGCTTGTCCACACTGACCCCTCGCGAACTCGATATTTGGAGATTACTGGCTCTTGGACATACACCGGCTCATTGCGCCGAAATACTGCAACTCAGCATCAAAACTATTGCGAACTACCAGACACTCATCAAAGACAAATTGGGTGTAGATACATCTACCGCATTGGTGCATTTGGCTCAGAGAAACGGCATTATTCAATTAGTTGAAAGCCCTATGTAAATTAAATCACATTAAATAGCGCATGCCGATCCAGAAAGTGCGCGGAGCCCCGGGTGCCCAAAACATACTGCCTGAACAGGCCCCGTCATGGGTTGATGGGTTCCAGTTCACTCCGTTACACCCTCCATTGTTGTAACCACCATCAGACCTAAAAGCTGTAGGACCCAATTGACCTGAAGTAAAGTAAATCTGATTGAACAAATTGGTAATGCTGGAAAAATAGATCAATTTTTTTGATGATACAAAATCACCTAACCAATTAATTACGGCATAACTTGGAATCTTGCCTGAACTTAATGTTGTCACACCATTTCCGTTAGTTACGCCTTCTTGATGCTGATTGTTTTCATTTCCACGTGCATAAGTTTCGCTGATAGCTAACAATTGGAAGCCACTTCTAAACTCCGGGGTAAACTGGTAACTAAGCTTTAACTTAAATATTTGCTTGGGAATCAGTGGTATACGATTTCCCGGTGTTATGACCACTTTACCACCCATATCAGCACTGCTGTTATAAGGACTACTGATGATTTCGCTGGACTGATAAGTTGCATCCAGTAACGTAAAGTTTCCAGAATAGGATAAGGCGCCCACAGATTGCGCCAAACCCACCTCCACACCTTGGCGCTTTGTCTGACCAAAGTTTTTAAAGTAACCCGTCGAACTGCTGTTGGCCACAAACAAAATGTCATCGCTGTTGACGGTTTGGAACACACCCGCCTGCCACTGAAGTCCCTTGGGACTTTTACCACGCGCACCAAACTCTATGGTTCGAGCGATCACCTGGGCTAAGTAGGGGTCACCCGCCATGGAATTTGGTAAACGACATCCTACAGCTGGATCAGCACATCCGAGCTCAACTGAAGTAGGGGCTCGAGAGCTTTCGCTAAAGCTTACGTATGAATTGAAGGCCTGCGAAGGTGACCATGAAACACCTACAGCCGGATTTAAACGCTGATAGCTATGGGACTCGGTTAGAGACTTGCGGAGCAGGATAGCATTACCATTGACATCCACTGCTGAGGGATTGATTGAAGGATTGGTCAAGTTGTATGTCCCTGCTGCCATCTGGTTATCCGAATTGGCAATTTCCGATTTATTAAAACGGACAGCTAGTGTCCAATGCACTTGGCTTTGGGTAGAAAAAGTGTTGGTAAAGAATGCACTTATGGTTTTTGAACCCGAGCTCAAATCTACGCGTTGATCAAAAGTATTTTCTGAATTTTGAGAGCCATCGGCATAAGCATTTACGGTGGTCATAGTGCGGTCGGCGTTCAAATAACCAAACTGAGACAGTTGACTGAATTCAGTGATACTTTTATCAAAAGCCACTCCAACCGTCATACTGTTGAGGCCTGCCGAAAGATCTTGCATATGGCTGATCTGGCCACCAAACCCAAAATTGGTTTGCGAAGTTATCGTAGTGGAGTAAAGAGCATTGCATTTTTCATTTGGCTCTTGATTGCTGGCAGCATTATTTATACAGGCAGCCGCAGGAAAGAAGCCTGAAGCGCTATAACGATTGTTGAGTTGTCCGACGTTTCGAGCATAAGGCCCACCAAACGCCCCATTTAATCCCGATAAGGTCGCCACCTGCTGAGCGCTATATGTACCAACACCCGACTGACCTGTTGCATAAATCCCCTGATTAAATGATCCCTCGTTTATATCTGCATTACTCGTATCACTATTGGACCTTCGCCAATAAAAATTTCCACTGAACATCGCGTTTTCATTAAGATATCTCTTCGCTTCAAAATTTATAAAATGGGTATTGTTATTCACGACATCTGATTTGGTGTAAACACTTTTGTAGTCAGTATTGAGAAGTTCGTTTTGTTGTAAACCACCACCCAAAAGTCGAGCATTGGTGAGGCCTAATGTAAGTTTAATATCAAAGTCTTTCTGCTTAAAACCAACTTTAGTAAATAATTGCGTTACATCTGATCGAGAGGCATCACGCCATCCCCCATCCGAAAATCGACTGCCGAGAAAGAACCAGTTCAAACCACTATAGTCACTTCCACCTGTTTGAAACTCTGTAGTAAACAAGTTGTTGAGCCCTACCATAGTATGCAAATGATTACCAGGAGCGCTCAAACCATCTTTTGTTTGTATGCTGATAGCACCCCCCAAGGTATTCAAGCCAAATAAGGGATTGGAGCCCGGTATTAATGTCAAGCCTTGAATTGCTCCACGTGGAATTAGCTCCCAGTTCACCACATCGCCAAAAGGCTGATTCATGCGAACACCATCCATATACACAGACAAGCCTTGAGGCGCGCCCAACAAAGGCGATGCCGTAAAGCCACGATAATTGAGATCTACTGAAAATGGATTGCCTTGGTTGTCGTTAATGTGCACACTGCCAACGTTATGATTCATTAGATCAGCCAAATTTTGTGCCTGACTATTCTGAATGTCATATGCGGATAGGGTTTGAACGTTAGAGGCAATTTCCTCACGAGGTTGACCTAAGCCAAAAAGCGGAGTTGAAGCCAAGACCTCTATCGCTTTAAGATTTCCAATCTGTGATTGCACCTTAAATGAAGTGACCGCTAGGCAGATAAGAACAACCGAATGCACCATCATTCGAACAGTCGATTGCAAATTTTGAATCACGAGTAAAAGTTTGAGAGTTAAGTGGACGTTTAGCATCCACTCTAAAAATCAACACTTGACACGCAAAGGGAAAAATTCCCGAAAATGCAGAATACATGCTAGGAATTACCCGTAAACATATTGCAATTAAAATATTAATTCACTAAATATCTAACTATGCGTTATGACGTAGATGCATAAACGCTGTATTTTCTAGATGGGTCGATTACGTGAGGATTGTCCATTTTTAAACGGCTAAAGAAGGTTTTCTGAATTTTGTTTAATTTTTGGGGCCACCTTGCGATCTAAGCGCAACACGCGTTGCGCTTGAATCATTGGCTTAGCTGCTGTTAAAAAAGTCTGGGTATGCGCCATCTCCATATGCACTTTAAAGGCCTGTTCATTTTCATATACCTCGTAAAGTATGATTTTATTTGGCTCATCTATTGCTTGCATAACATCAAACTGAAAACAACCAGGCTCATTTTCAACCGAGGCACGAGCGTTTATATCAATAAGCGGCATGAAGCTTTCGATTAACTCTGGCTTCACATCAAATTCGACTAATAAAACAAATTTATTCATAAAACAACTTTAAAGCACGGTTGAAAACTTAGTGCGAATGACAACTTACCACAAAATCCATACTTATGAGGGCATCGCGCATCAAACCGCTTACCCCTACAAGCTGTCGCGTAGGATTAGCGCCTTCTGCGAAACACTCCGTCCAAACACCCTCGAAACGTTCATGAAAACGATGGAATTCACGCAACCACACATGAACAGCTACCACATCAAAACGCGTCAAATTATGTGCTGACAAAACCACATCAAGGTTAGCCATAATTTTTTGAGCTTGAGCTTCAACTGATTCACCAAGAACAATTTTGGGGTTATTTAAATCAGAACCAATCAAACCATATATAAAAGCCAAAGACCCAGCAAAGGTTATATAGTTTGGTGACTTATTATCTGTGTTATGCGAAGGTATTTGCTGCATTTCAGCTTCCCTCTTTTTTTAATTCATTTGAAAACTCACGCAATAAAAAATGAACTTTTTCAAGAGTTGCCAACTCTCTTTCCGTTCCGTACAGATGGTCCGTCTCTAAAAAAGCCATGGCCGCTTTCTGACCGAACAGTGACAGCACCTTGGGATCATTCAAAACACCTTGTGGCACACGAATGACAATCTCATTGGCATAAGATGGGACGGGCCCTTGTTTGGTTAGTCTTGGAAATTCGGGTTTTTTACCTTCTTGCACATCCTTAATAGCTTGCGTCAGCATGCGCCGGAACATCACAACTCCCCGATCGGTACTACCTAAGTGTTCCGCCTTTCGGTTGGCTACTTTACCTTGAGTCACCACCGCATCGTAGTCACCAGGCTCTCTTTGTCGCTCAGAAATTGGTCGATCGCCAGTTTGACCAATAAAGGGAATTTGATCTACGCCAAATTGTTTTGAACGTAACGTTTTTTCAGGGTTGTTGTAACTGTTTAGGTGAGCAAGACCAATATAAAAGGAATTATGGTCATCCACCGGAACTGCCCATCGAGAAAGATATGGACGTAGGCCCAAACTCTCCTGGTTGGCCATATTGGCACCATTAGGAAATTGGCCAAAGTTTGGCAAAACGATATCGCTGGCACGAATGAAGACATATTCTCCAACTTTTCGAGTCGCCATTGATAGGAATCCCAATGGAGTTCGTGGAAAGTCCAACTCCGGAAGAACCTTAAATGTTGATGAAAACTGCTCCCCAGAAACAATCGCATGGAGATATGCGTTATGTATGGGATCACAACCGTTTTCCACGATTTGCACCCAATTACAAGGAAGGTTCATCCTAAATGGTACCGGCTCATTATCAGAAGGATGATCAACACAGTCATATTCAGGGAAAGTTGGTGTTTCATCAACAGGCCCCATATAAGCAAAGAGCAAACCCCGCCACTCATGAACCTTGTAAGCACCTTGGCAAAAATTACTCTTTATACGACTCGTTGGGGGTTCAGCTGGCGTATCCAATATAGTGCCATCTACATCAAAATGCCAACCGTGATAACAGCAGCGTATTCCTCTTTCTGCAACGATGCCGTACTCTAGTGATGTACCGCGGTGAATGCAGTGACGATGAAGTAGCCCAACTCGACCGGATCCATCTCTAAACACCACCAAATCCTCAGCTAGAAGTCGTACCGGTACAGGTAGGTCTTTAAGCTCGGAACTTAGGAGAAAGGGATGCCAGTATCTTCGTAAATACTCTCCGCATGGCGTCCCTGGACCAACCGATGTAATGAACCCGTCATCATTAGGAACGGGGCGATTGTGGTAACCACTGTAAGGAAGAGTGTTTAGCCCAGCACGCTGACCCGATGCGGCATTGTCCATTGCGATCCTCTAATTTTTTTGGTTTAGTCGATTTCTCGGGGTTTTCCCTCTAAAGTAGCATGATCGTAAATCAATCACTTGATTGAGTCAATCAAGTGATTTAAAGTGAATCAAATGGTCACTGATCGAAAAGCAAAAAGTCTAGGCAACTTTGTCAGCGCTGAAGTAGTTGATAGCGAGCTATCCAAGGGTGATATTGCTCGGCAGTCACTCATCGAAGCGGGCGTGAAGGTATTTGGCAGTCACAGTCTCTCTTCTGCATCTACCAGGCAAATTGCCAAGCAGGCTGGACAAAATATTGCTTCTATTGCTTATTACTTTGGAAGTAAACAAGGCTTATACAAAGCCGTTGTGGAGCATATTGTCAGCATCTTGGATTCAAGAATTGGGCCGCTATTGGATGAGATCTCTAGCTATCTGGCAACCAACAAGACCGCTCCAGATCGATGCCTTGAGTACATGGGGCAGTTGCTGGCCAGCACCCTATCGACTCACACGGACATGCTGCCGGTTACAAATATCATCATCAAGGAGCAAATGGAGCCTACCCAGGCTTTTACGATTTTGTACAACGGAGTCTTGGGGCAATTGCAAACTACAGGGTCAGCGCTTTTGGAGGTCTACTGCGGATTACCGGCCAACTCTGAGGAAGCGATAGTGCATTTTCATGCTTTGCTTGGCCAAAGCTTGATTTTTCGATTTGCGCGACAAACCATCATTTGCCGCGCAGGTTGGGTAAGCATAGGTCCCCATCAAGAGCAGCTTATTCAGGACATTGTTATTCAACAAACAAAATCTGTGATGCGTAACCTTCGACGACAGCACCTTAGAAAACCCTTTATGGCCACCAGACAACCCTGCAATATTTAAATACCAAATAAGGAGACAAACATGAAACTCATTCAAAAATTAACACTACTGATACTGGCTATGCCATTACTTGCCAGTTCCCAGCAAAACTATCCTAATCGCGTCATTCGGCTAGTGGTGCCTTACGCCGCAGGTGGGGCTGGAGATGGTGTAGCCCGGCCGCTAGCACAGCGCTTAACTGAGATTTTGGGGCAGCCTGTCATTGTCGACAACAAACCCGGTGCTAACGCGGCTTTAGGGGCTGACTTAGTAGCCAAGGCAGCTCCAGATGGATATAACATTTTGTTGGCGGCTGTGGTCCATTACATCGTACCGATGTTTTCAAAGAGCGTACCTTATGACCCCATCAAAGACTTCACAGCAATTGCACCTGTAGTTGTCACACCCAACATCTTGGCAGTTCACCCTTCTCTACCTGTTAAAAATACACGAGAGTTGATTGATTACGCCAAAAAAAATCCAGGAAAACTTTTTTATGGAACAACAGGTGTCGGCTCTACTCATCACCTTGGAGGCATTTTGTTTGCCCAAATGGCAGGAATTCAAATGGACCATGCGCCTTACAAAGGTGGTAATCCCACCATAAGCGATGCGCTGGGCGGTCAAATTCCCGTGGTTATTCTTACTTCGCCAACAGTATTGCCTCACGTCAACGCTGGACGATTAAACGCCATTGGTGTTATAGAAACCAAGCGAGCTCGTGGTACCCCTGATATACCTACACTTGGAGAAACAGTTACGGGATACGGTTTGCCAGATACTTGGTTTGGAGTTCTCGGTCCAGCCAATATGCCCAAACCGCTAGTTGATCGTCTCAACGCGGCCATCCGAATCGCCACAAGCGACCCTGAGTTGCGCGCACGCCTAGAGAAAGCGGGCTTTGAAATGAGCGCCGCTATGACCCCCGACGAATTTGCAAGCTCTATTCGCAACGATGCAGAGATATATCGCCGTATTGTTTCAACTGCCGGAATCAAGCCTGAATAAATTACACATAGACAACAAGGTATAAATATGAAACTTGCCACTTTTATTGACTCTCAGAACCTTCAGCGTATTGGTGCTGTCGATGTAGTACATCAGACAGTGCTAGATCTGCAGTCGGCACATATTGACCTTGAAGGACAGCCAAGCCCTTACTTGGAAAGTATGCTGGACCTGATCGATGGTGGAGAACCTGCCCTTGCAGTAGCTAGAGAGATTGAGAAACAAGGTTCATCATCTCACCGTCATGCACTTTCTTCGGTACACCTTATTTCTCCAGTACCGCAGCCTCGACAGATTCGCGACTTCAACAACGCTGAAGACCATTGGCGCGACGCTTTTGGTGGAATGACGATTCTGTCCGCCCGCCTTGCTGGTCAAGTACCTCCTGAACGCAGTCAAATTAAAGTTGATATTCCGGAGGTTAATTACACCCAACCCATTTTTTACATAAGTAATCGAATGAATGTGGTCGGCACGGATACAGATGTAGCGTGGCCTCACTATTGCGAGTGGTTTGACTATGAGGCTGAGTTTGGTTTTTTTCTGGGTCGTACCGGCAAAAATATTTTAGAAAAAGATGCTACAAATTACATATTCGGCTATACGGTATTTAATGACTTTTCTGCACGCGATAAGCAGATACGCGAAATGCAGGGAAAGATGGGTCCAACAAAAGGGA
>Ga0114980_10002052_pt1 | contig 14351 bp, 14 predicted proteins | sample S_140806_EF_Meta_FD_87018 | JGI IMG/M metagenome (GOLD analysis project Ga0114980, IMG submission 87018) | Freshwater microbial communities from Lake Simoncouche, Canada to study carbon cycling - S_140806_EF_MetaG | ecosystem: Environmental > Aquatic > Freshwater > Lake | place: Lake...
GGGACCCCCTGATTATGAGTCAGGTGCTCTAACCAACTGAGCTATAGGCCCGATCTCCGGCGGTTTCCCGCTAGAGGAGGACAAAAATAATCAAAAGCCACCAATTTATCTCGGGTTAGTCTTTTCTTATTTTCATTATTTTTATCCCCGTATGCGAAAGCCATCTACTTTACTGCTATTGATTTTCTGCTGGTGTACCTCCCAACTGCCCCTCGCTGGACAGGTTAGTCAGTTTAAAAAATCAGTGCTCGACTCACTGCAAACCAATAAACTCTATGGAGTTGGCGGCTTATCGTTTTTACTCAATCAGGATAGCAAAGCTGAATTGTTTGCCCTGGCAGATGCCTCCTTTTTATACGCCACCAACAAGCATACCTACGAATGGTTATCCAGTCTTTACTATAATAGCACCGACCAGATATCTTCTTCCAACCGTTTTTATTCAATGCTACGCACTGGCCTATTCCGCAATGTGCATGATGCCAATAACCCCTTACTACTAAAAAAGAAGCGGGTTTTTGCCGAACCCTTTGTGTTTTTTCAGTGGGACGAAAACCGCGGTATTGCCCAGCGCTGGCAGTTTGGTTTGAATGCAGTGTATGCTTTTCGTTCCGAATCGAACCGCGTAAAATGGAATATTGGGGGAGGGTTGGTATATGAAAAGGAAGACTGGCGCGTATTTTCTAGGGAAAAGCAACAGGCATTTGATACCCTGCCTCCCGCTTTTAAGCAATTAATCCAACAAATATTGGGCATCGATAACCGCGGCCATCTTTTTCGGGATAACTGGCGCATGAACTTCTATAGCAACTGGTTTTACGAGAATAAACCCTTTTCTGTTAACCTGTTTGTAGGATTGCAACAACCCTTTAGAGCGCCGTTTGAAGGATTGCCCGATATCCCTTTTTATCCTTACCCAAAAAAGAAATTCCCTCGTGTAACAGCAGAAATATCCCTTACCTATAAATTATCCCGCTATATGTCGTTACTTTCCCGTTACTACATGCAGGTAGATAAGGGCCAGCTTACCCAATTTGTACCCGATTTTGTGTATTCTTTTTCACAAGGCATTGCCGTTGCCTTTTAATAAATAGCTTCGCCATCATGGCCAATATTCAGCATATTATTTTTGATTTGGGAGGAATTTTTTTAAACCTCAATTATGCCCATACTGCCTCAGCTTTTCTACAGTTGGGGGTTGTTAATTTTGATGAGCTCTTTACGCAACACCATGCCAATCCCCTTTTTGCAAAACTCGAAACCGGGGAAGTTTCTGAGGAGGATTTTTATCAGCAAATACGCGCTATCAGCTCAGTTCCGCTTACCGATGCGCAAATTGCCGAAGCCTGGAACGCTATGTTATTGGATATGCCAATGGAAAGAATCGTCTGGTTGCAACAAGTGGCCCGGCAATATCCTATTTACCTGTTCTCCAATACCAATGCTATCCACTACCAGCAGCTGATGCAAATCTGCCGCCGCGACCTGGGGGAGATAGATTTTAATGGGTTGTTTCGCTTTGCCGGCTATTCGCACCAGTTAGGATACCGAAAGCCCGATGCAGCATCATTTCGATTATTGTTGCAACAATTAAACATTGAACCGCACCATACCTTATTTATAGATGATACACCCGGAAATATAAAGGGCGCACAAGAACTGGGTTTACATACCTTGTTTTTACCCCCACCACAACAGGTGCTGGAACTGAATACCCAAAACTGGAGCTTAAATCAGGGCTTTACCTCTTCAAAATCAATGTAGTCACCCGACTTAGTTTCACTGGGCGGCGGCGTATTGCGGGTAACTCGCTCAGCCTCCTGCTGCCGTTGAAAAGCTTCCTGGCGGTCTTGCATTTCCTGCATCTTTTGCTTCATTTGTTGCGAAGCTTTCCCTACCGGCATTACCAACTCGGTAATGAACTTATACAGGAGGTAAAATAAGAATCCGTATAATATTAATTTGGCCATAACCCCACAAAGATATTGAATCGCCCAACAGGTTGAATACGGTATTGACCAGCGGCTAAAAAGCCGACCCCAATGGAATTTTTTGGCAATTCAGGCAGATTTTACTACATTTGCACCATAAATGAACAACTGAAGGGAACGACATCGTTCCCTTCTTCTTTTTTATATGTCAAACGAAACACTCACTCAATTGGAGAAAATGGTGGCCGAGGTGCTGAAAGATGCCCCCGAACACTTTCTCGTTTCGCTGCTTATCAAGCCTACGAATAATATTAAGCTATTGATAGACGGTGATACCGGTATTACCATTGAACAATGTGTGCGCTTTAACCGCCGACTGGTGCCGATGATAGACGAAGCTGGCATTTTTCCTCCCGGAGAATATTCGTTGGAAGTTTCTTCCCCAGGGGTAGATGAACCGCTGAAACTGCATCGCCAGTATGTGAAAAATGTCGGGCGTACCGTGCAGGCGCAGCGTATCGATCAAACTTCGCTTACCGGTGTATTAAAAGAGGTAACCGAAGCCACCATCACCCTAGAATATACCGAAGGCAAAGGCAAAAAAGCCGTTGTTCATCAAACCAATATACCCTTTACCGAACTACATTCTGTAACAGTACAAATTATATTTTAACCCGGAACAGTCCCCAAACTGTGCGTAATTAAACCGTTTATCTATGGCCAGTATTAATCTGATTGAAGCATTCCAAGAATTTAAGGATGCCGAAAACATTGACCGTCCCACGATGATGAAAGTGGTGGAAGACGTTTTTAAAACCTTGCTGCGTAAAAAATATGGCAGCGACGAAAACTTCGACGTTATCGTTAACGCCGAAAAAGGTGACCTTGAAATCATCCGCCGCCGTATGATTGTGGAAGATGGTGAAGTGCTCGATCCCCTGGCCGAAGTGGGCTACTCGGATGCGGTTAAAATTGAACCCGATTTTGAAGTGGGGGAAGAACTATACGAAGAAATGGATATGGTAGACTTCGGTCGCCGCGCCATCTTGGCTGCCAAACAAACACTCGCCAGCCGCATCAACGACCTGAAGAAAAATGTGCTGATTAAAAAATATGGCGACCGCGTAGGTGATATCATCAGTGCCGAAGTATACCAGGTTTGGAAGAAAGAAGTTTTGCTGCTGGATGAAGAAGGTAATGAACTGATTCTGCCTAAATCGGAACAAATACCACAAGATTTCTTTAAAAAAGGCGAAAATATCCGTGCCGTTGTTGCCCGGGTTGACCTGAAAAATAATAATCCCGTAATCATACTATCTAGAACCAGTCCGCTGTTTTTGGCTAAGTTGCTGGAAATTGAAGTGCCCGAAATTTTCGACGGACTAATCTCTATCAAAAAGATTGTACGTGATCCGGGAGAAAGAGCCAAAGTGGCCGTTGAATCTTACGACGACCGGATTGATCCGGTAGGGGCTTGTGTGGGGATGAAGGGTAGCCGAATCCATGGCATTGTGCGGGAACTGAAAAACGAAAACATTGATGTAATTAATTTCACCAACAATATTCAGTTGCTGATTCAGCGTTCGCTTACACCGGCTAAAATCAGCTACATGGAATTGGATAATGAGACCAAACATGCCAATGTGTATCTGAAAGCCGACCAGGTTTCTCTGGCCATCGGCCGCCGGGGGGTGAACATTAAACTGGCATGCGAACTAACCGGATACGAACTGGATGTGTATCGCGAAGACGAAGAAATTGTAGACGAATTTGATATCGACCTAGATGAATTTAGTGATGAAATTGAGCCATGGGTAATTGATGCCTTTAAGCGCATTGGTTGCGATACGGGCAGAAGCATCCTGAAACTCACCGCCGAAGAATTAGAGAGAAGAACCGATTTGGAAAAAGAAACCATTTTGGAAGTGAGAAGAATATTACAGGAAGAATTTGACAGAGAAGAATAAGCAGCCGCAAAGAGACTATATTTGCTACTGCGAACAGAACCGGAAACCCGAAAGCGATGGCTGCTAAAAATCAAAGGCAACCAGCGTAAAAAATAAAGCGGGAAGTACTAAATACAAGTGAATGGCAGAACTGAAATTACCTAGATTACTGGCAGCCGCCAAGGAATTCAACATCGGTCAGGATACCCTGATTGAATTTCTGGTGAAAAAAGGGTTCAACCGCGACGACCTCAAACCAACCGCCAAACTTACGGAAGACCACTACTATGCCCTACAGGCCGAGTTTCAGAGTGATAAAGTTGCCAAGAATAAGGCCGATCAGGTTGAAATTCCCAAAGTAGCCCAATCTGAACCCAAGAAGAAAAAAGACGAAGAGGAAATATCCTTTAAAAAAGACGAGAAAAAAGCGGCTCCTGCCAAAGAGGAACCTACTGCCCCACCCGAAGCACCCGCCATTGTTCCTGCCATTCCCGAAGCCCCTCAACCCGAACCCGCCAAGCCGGTTCAAGAGCACATAAAAATTGCCGCTCCCGAATTGGAAGGCACGAAAGTGGTGGCCAAGATTGATTTGGATGCAATTGAATCATCCAGTAAACCTAAAAAATCTGCTAAGAAAAAAGAGGAGGTAGAAAAAGAAGCCACTCCTCCGCCGCCTGTAGAGCCTGTTCTCGAAGCGCCGCCTATTGCAGTGGTAGCCCCTCCAGAAGAGGAAGCCCCTACACTATCTAATATCAAAGCAGAAAAGCTGGAAGGCCCCAAAATTTTAGGCAAAATCGAGCTTCCTGTTGATAGTGATACCCGCCCCAAACCCGGCATGCACGATGAAAAGCGTGTACGCAAACGCATTCCGGTTGATAAAAAACCCAATACTCCAAATACACCTGCTAATGCGAATAGCGGCCCCAACCGACCTATCACTCCTGCTAATAACCGCGGTGGTCAGGGAGGCGGTGGAGGTCAATACAATCGCGGTGGCGGTACCCAGCAACGTAGTCAGGGAGGTGGTAAGTCGGCCCCTCGAAGTGCAAATACCCGCGATGACAAAGAAATAGATCAAAAAGCCATTCAGGAAAAAATACGCGAAACCCAGGCCAAGTTAACCGGTACAGGAGGTCGTGGAAAAAGCCTGAAAGCGAAATACCGTCGTGCTAAAAGAGATGAAGCTGCCGAGGCCTTAGACGGAGAATCAACCGACAACAATAAACTGCAGGTTACAGAATTTGTTACCGTAAGCGAACTGGCCAACTTAATGGACGTGAGTTTTGCCGATGTGATTGCCAAATGTATGAACCTGGGTGTAATGGTATCTATCAACCAGCGCTTAGACGCAGAAGTTATAGAACTGGTGGTAAGTGAATTTGGATTTGAAGTAGAATTTATAGGCCTTGAAGATGTGGACGATTTGGAAGAAGACGACGAAGACGACAACGAAGCAGCCCAGGTTGCCCGTCCGCCAATTGTTACCATAATGGGTCACGTAGACCATGGTAAAACTTCTTTGTTGGATTATATCCGCAGTGCCAATGTAGTAGCCGGTGAAGCCGGAGGAATTACACAGCATATCGGTGCCTATGAAGTTTCCCTACCCAACGATAAAGCCATCACGTTTTTAGATACACCCGGTCACGAAGCCTTTACGGCCATGCGAGCCCGTGGAGCAAAGGTAACCGATGTGGCTATTATTGTAGTAGCTGCCGATGATGCCGTGATGCCACAAACCAAGGAAGCCATTAGCCACGCCCAGGCCGCTAATGTGCCCATGATTTTTGCCATCAATAAAATTGATAAAGACGGAGCCAATCCGCAAAAAATATACGAGCAGCTTTCTCAGATGAATATTCTGGTAGAAGCCTGGGGTGGTAAATACCAGAACCAAGAGCTTTCTGCTAAGAGTGGTTTAAACGTAGACAAGCTGCTGGAGAAAGTATTGCTCGAAGCAGAAGTATTGGAATTAAAAGCCAACCCCGACCGCGATGGAATGGGTACCATTATTGAAGCTTCACTGGATAAGGGGCGTGGATATGTGGCCACTATTCTGGTGCAGAACGGAACCCTGAAACAAGGTGATCTGATTGTATCCGGACAGTATTACGGCCGTGTAAAAGCCATGTTCAACGAGCGGAATCAACGTATTCAGGAGGCACCGCCTTCTACTCCGGTAGTGATATTGGGATTGAATGGAGCACCTCAGGCCGGTGAAAAATTCCGGGTTTTTGAGGATGAAGCCGAAGCCAAAGAAATGGCTACCAAGCGGGCTCAGTTGCTGCGAGAGCAGGGATTGCGGGCCAGAAAACATATTACCCTCGATGAAATTGGCCGTCGACTGGCATTGGGTAACTTTAAAGAACTCAACATCATCATCAAAGGAGATGTGGATGGTTCGGTGGAAGCACTCAGCGATTCATTGCAGAAATTATCTACCGAAGAGATTGCTGTTCGGGTAGTACATAAAGGGGTAGGACAAATTTCCGAGAGCGATGTATTGCTGGCCACCGCCTCCGATGCGATTATCATCGGATTTAATGTGCGTCCTTCTATGCAGGCAAATAAATTGTCGCAAACAGAAGGCGTGGAAATCAAATTGTACTCTATCATCTACACCGCCATCGACGAGATCAAGAGCGCCATGGAGGGAATGCTGGAGCCTAAATTCCAGGAAAAAATTACCGCCAACGTGGAAGTACGCGAAGTGTATAAATTCGATAAAGCCACCGTGGCCGGATGCTTTGTACTGGAAGGAAAAATTGCCCGTAACAGTCGCATTCGTATTATCCGCGACGGTATTGTGGAATATCCCAAAGGAGAAGGACAAAGTGCCGAGCTGGGCAGCTTGAAACGCTTTAAAGACGATGCAAAAGAAGTGTCTACCAATATGGAATGTGGTTTAACAATCAAAAACTACAACGACATTAAAGTAGGCGATATAGTAGAAGCTTTTGAGGAAGAAGAAGTAAAGAGAACCCTCTAATTTCCTGTTCCTAAAGCGGTTTATATTTTGTTAAAAGCCGCCGGCTGGGTGGGGGAAGCAGCTGAATTGGTTATTTTTGAAGTCATGAATCTTCGTATGAAAGTATTATTCACTTTGTTTACCCTTTTGTCGGCCGTATGCTTTACTGCCGAAGGCCAAACCTTAAAAGTGGTTGCCGATAAAATTGTGAGTCAGGTAGGGGATAAGATTATTCTGAAATCTGATATCACCAATTCAATTGCCGATCTGAAAAGACAATCCCAAGGACAGGATGTACAAATCCCTACTGAATGTCAGGTATTAGAAAGTCAGCTCATCCGCAAAGCACTGGTATTGCAGGCGCAGAAAGATTCCTTGAATGTTAGTGAAGAAGAAATTGAAGCGGCCCTCGATAATCAGGTAAGAATGTTCATCCAATCGTACGGATCTAAAGAAGTATTGGAAGAAATTGCTGGCAAAACGGTCTATCAAATCAAAGAAGATTTTAAAGAAGCTTTTCGCGAAAAAAAGCTGGCCGATCAGATGCAGAGTAAAATTGTGGATGGCATTAAAATCACCCCCACAGAAGTAAAAGCCTATTTCTCTAAAACACCCACCGATAGCTTACCTTTTTACGAGAGTGAAATTGAAGTAAGTCAGATTGTAGTATATCCAAAGGCCAATAAAGATGTGGAAGAATATGTTTCCCGTCAGATGTACGATTATAAGCGGCAAATAGAGTTGGGCAGTAAAAAAATTGAACAGCTGGCCAAGTTGTTCAGTGAAGACCCCGCTGTTAAAGAAAATGGTGGTCAGTATGTATTAAACCGCAGCGACAAAAACTGGGACCCAGCATTTATGTCGGCTTCTTTTCGATTAAAGGAGGGACAAGTTTCTCCAGTAATTAAGTCAAAATTTGGATTACACATCATACAACTTATCAGCCGCTCAGGTGATGAGGCCGTGGTTCGGCATATTCTGCGTATTCCGCCGGTAACCGACGATGAAATTAATGAAGCGAAGGCCAAGCTAGATACCATTCGGCAGAAACTGGTAACCAAACAAATTGGATTTGGAGAGGCTGTAAGCAAATACAGTGATGATGAAAATAGTAAGTTCAATGCCGGTTCGGCAGCGTCTAACCGGGATGGATCTACTTTTGTAAACATCGACCAGCTGGATAAAGACCTGATACAGCCCATCAGCATGATGAAGCCGGGGGATTATTCACAGCCTCAGGTGCATACCGACGAGCGAGGCAGAAAAGTGGTTCGTTTGATTTACTTAAAAAACAGAACCCAGCCTCACCGCGAAAATTTAAAAGACGATTACAATCGGGTTTCCCAGCGTGCCTTAGAGGAAAAGAAGAATGCGGCCCTGGAAAAATGGTTCAAGGAGCATATTCCCACTTATTACGTGCTGATAGACCGGGAATATAACGGATGTGCTGGCTTGGATGACTGGCGTGCAGCAGCTGCCAATGCTACCAAAGCCCGAAATTAAAATGCTATTTATCGATTCAGCAATTCACTCGCAAATAATTTATGATTATTTAAGTGTATAAACATATATTAGCTTTATGAAATTGGAACAGGCCATACAAACCGGTAAATTTAGCAGCGATAAGCATAAGGCTGTGCTGAATATCTTGTATCGTGCCTGGATAGTTAAAACCAAAATCAGTAATGAACTCAAGCCTTTTGGAATGTCGCATGAGCAGTACAACGTGCTGCGTATTTTAAAAGGAAGTTACCCCAACGCAATGCGGGTAAAGGATATTGGCAGCCGGTTAATTGAAAAGAGTTCGAATGTGCCGCGCATCATTGATAAGCTGGAGGATAAAAAAATGGTACAGCGGTTGGCTTCACCCGACGACAATCGGGAAACATTAATTAGCTTAACAGCATCCGGTATTAAGATACTCGAAGCCAGTACCCGAAGTGTGCAACCGAATACGATTCAGTCGCTGGCATTAACCGAGAAGGAGGCGGCTACATTGAATCAGTTGCTGGACAAGATTATTCTTGGCGAATAAAATTTTTTATTATTATAAGTGTAGGTACATGAAATCAACCCAAAACTCTTTTGTTTATCATCCTGCCGGCTCACGTGGATTTACCCAGTGGGAATGGCTGAAGAGTTATCATAGTTTTAGTTTTGGTGAGTATTTCGATCCTGCACGTATTCAGTTTGGTGCCTTACGAGTTTTAAATGACGATTTGGTTAATAAGGGCGCCGGTTTTGGTGCGCATCCACATGCCAATATGGAAATAGTTACTATTCCTTTGTCGGGCGATTTACATCACCGCGACAGTACTGGCAGGGATGCCATCATCCGGCAACACGATGTGCAAATTATGAGTGCAGGCAGCGGCATTACGCATAGCGAGGTGAATGCCAATACGGATATTCCTGTAGCTTTTTTACAAATTTGGATACTCCCGGAAACAAAAAATACCACGCCCACCTACGAACAAAAAACCCTGGATACAGTCGTTCGCAACCACCTGGTTACGATAGTGGCTCCTGATAATCCCAAGGCGCTGCATATAAATCAACAATGTTGGATTACCCTGCTTACTGCCGATCCGCAGCGCCAATTTACTTACCATACCCATCGCCCAGGTATGGGGCTATATGTATTTGTGATTAGCGGTTCGGTGGTGATTAACGACGAAACCCTGCTCGAGCGGGATGGAGGTGGATGGATGGATACCGACTTATTTTCCATCATCACCCAAACCGATGCGAAAATATTAATGTTGGAAGTGCCTGTTTAAATTTTTATTATGATGCAGCATCGTTCAATTAAAAAAATTTTATGGGGTCAGCCATTTGATATGGGTGGATTTCCCATTCGCCAGCCATTACCTTCACTAGGTGTTGATCAAATAGACCCTTTTTTATTATTACACCATGCTCGGTTGGATGTTTCAGCAGATATTCCTGTTTCTGAGCAAGGGGTAGGTCCGCACCCCCATCGTGGATTTTCACCAGTTACCTTTTTATTCGAGGGCGGCGTTCATCATAGAGATAGTGCCGGAAATGATAGTTGTGTGTATGCGGGCGGTGTTCAGTGGATGAATGCTGGAAGCGGACTGATACACAGCGAGCGACCTCCGCAGGATATTCAGGCAAGCGGGGGCGTGCAGGAGTTGATTCAGTTATGGATTAATACACCGGCTCAATATAAAATGGATGCACCGATATATATTCCGGTTGCTGCCGAACAGATGCCGGTTATAACGTTTAACAATACATCGTCTTCTATTCGAGTAGTTGCCGGAGAGTTGAACGGGGTTCGGGGTGCCATTGAACCTCTTTTTCCCTTGCAGGCTTTTATGGGACAAATGGAAACAGGGGAATCTTATTTTTTTCCTATACCCAATAGCCACGTGGCGCTTTTATATGTATTAAGTGGAAAACTACAATTGGGCAACAACTCCGATCAAATAGTTGCTGATTTTGAAGCCGCCTGGATGTATGAAGATGGAGAGGGTATTGATGTATCTGTTTTAAAAAATGCCCGTTTCTTATTGGTTACCGGCCAGCCACTGAACGAACCCGTAGCTTCTCGTGGACCATTTGTGATGAATACCCAGGCCGATCTACTTCAGGCCTTTAAAGATTATCAATCGGGAAAGATGGGGGAATTAGTAGAATAAATTCATAGGTACATGAATCTTCAAAAGTTGATAAAGTAATGGTGTATTTTTGCATGCTTCGAACATCAGCTGCCAATAGTTGTTAGTTAAAAGAGAAGAATTAAATATGCAAATTGAAATCATATCGGGCAGCCCCAGAAAAGAAAGTGTAACCTTTCGGGTAGCACTGCACCTTCAGCAACAAATAAGCAGTAATTCGCCCCACACCGTAAACATCATAGATGTTCGCGAATGGAATTTCCCACTTTTGCAGGAGGTAATTTCCAGTCCCGAAGCTGCCCCCGAACACCTGCGGCCCCTGGCTAAGCGGATGTTTGCTGCGCAGGCATTTATCCTGGTTACCCCTGAATACAACGGCACTTATACTGCAGCTCTCAAAAACCTGCTCGATCATTTTCCCAAGCAGTCACATAAGGCTTTTGGCGTAGTAACCGCATCACCCGGAGCTATGGGCGGCATGCGGGCAAGTCAGCAAATGTTGTTATTAATACCTGCTCTGTTTGGCGTTGCTTGTCCTAACATGCTGATAGTGCCCTCTGTTGACAAAAAATTTGCCCCCGACGGACAGCTAATCGATCCTAGCTATGCGAAAGCGGTGGAGACTTTTACCCGCGAATGGTTATGGCTGGCCGAGCGTTTACAGGGGTAAGGATATTTAATAGAAAATAACGGCAATAAGTTGGTAACTTTGTTCCTTCCTATTTTGGAATCACCTTCATGAGCGATGATATCAAACACGAATGTGGCTTGGCCTACATTCGACTGAGAAAGCCCTTTTCGTATTACCTGCAAAAGCATGGTTCTGCAACCTACGGGTTAAGTAAGCTGTACCTGTTAATGGAGAAGCAGCACAACCGGGGCCAAGATGGTGCAGGACTGGCCGTAGTTAAGCTCGACACCCAACCCGGCAATCCCTTTTTACATCGCATGCGCAGCAATGCCCAACAGCCGATTGCGGATTTGTTTTTTAAGATCGGACAAGAAGTTGCCGAACTAGAAAAATACCAGCCCGACATCAAACAGCATCCCGGATTAATGAAGGGCCACCTGCCTTTTATGGGTGAGTTATTGCTAGGGCATCTGAGGTATGGTACCCAGGGTAAGAACAATGTAGAGTATTGTCACCCCTTTTTAAAAAGAGATCTGGTACCCGGAAAAAATCTGGCGCTGGCCGGCAACTTTAATCTGGTGAATACGGATGAATTATTTGATCTGATTAATATCAATCCCGGAGATTTTCAAAAGCAAAGTGATTTGGCAGCGATGTTAGAAGTGTTGCATCATTTTTTGGTGCAGGATGAAGAACTGCATCCCAATGCAGCTGATGTGGCCAAGGTACTTCGAAAAGCAACACCCTTATTTGATGGGGGCTTCACCATTGGCGGATTATTAGGCAATGGTCATTCCTTTGTAATGCGCGATGCACATGGAATAAGACCGGCCTATTATTATATTAACGACGAAGTGATTGTGGCGGCCAGCGAACGGGCAGCCATTCGCACCACCTTTAATGTGGGTGAAAATGAAGTGTTGGAGCTGATGCCGGGCATGGCGTTGCTGGTTGATGATGCCGGCAATTATAGTTGTGAGCAAATACTCGAACCCAAAGAAAGAAGGGCCTGCAGTTTTGAGCGCATTTATTTTTCCCGCGGCAGTGATGAAAAAATTTATCGTGAGCGGATTGCGTTAGGTCATCACCTGAGTAAAACAGTGTTGGAGAGTATTGACTACGATTTAAAGAATACGATTTTTAGTTATATACCCAATACCGCCGAAGTAGCATTTTTTGGATTGGTAAAGGGTATGGAAGAGTACCTGAATAAAATTAAGGTTGAGCGCATCCTCAGCTGGGGCAACGATATCACGCCCGAGCGCCTGGAACAAATGGTGAACCGAAAAATTCGGCAGGAAAAAATTGCCATCAAAGATGTAAAGCTGCGCACATTTATTACGGAAGACAGTAACCGCAATGAGATGGTGCAGCATGTGTATGATGTAACCTATGGCACAGTTCGCAGAGATGAAGATACTTTAGTGGTGATTGATGATAGTATTGTACGAGGAACCACTTTGCGGGAGAGTATAGTACGCATGTTGTTGCGATTAGATCCCAAGAAAATTATAGTAGTTTCTTCTGCCCCCCAAATCCGCTATCCCGATTGTTATGGAATTGATATGAGTAAGCTGGGCGACTTTATTGCCTTTCGGGCGGCTATTGCCTTGCTGAAGGATACGCAGCAAGAGCATATTCTCATGGAAATCACCAATCGAATCCACGAATTACAGCGCAACAATCAATTGCATACCGAAAATGTGGTGCGGCAATTGTATAAACCATTTACAACAGAAGAAATTTCCAATAAGATTGCCGAGCTGATTACACCAGTTGGCACTACCATACCCATACAGGTAATTTACCAAACCATCGAAGATTTGCACGAGTGCTGCCCCACCAACACCGGCGACTGGTACTTTACCGGCAACTATCCTACTCCTGGTGGCAATCGGGTAGTAAATCAAGCTTTCCTCAATTATATGGAGGGTAAGAATGTACGCGGATACTGAGGCCAGCGTGAGAGTGGGATTGAGTGTGATTTATAGTTGGTCCCCGTTTAGTGCGCGCAGGGCGCACTGCACAGTGCATTAGCAGTATATCAAATTTCGTGAGTGTGATTTATACATGTTCCCCGTTTAGTCTCCAAGCGCAAGCGAGGGACTGAACGGTAGGTTAGCAGTATGTTATTTATGAATGTAATTAAATTATAATGCATGTTTTCTCAGCTTAGTAAAATATCCCCCCACTCAAACCCACACTCACGCAGTCTTTTGCGCGGCAGGTTAGCAGTATGTTTTTTTCACCAAAGCTCAGCGTATTCTTTAGTTGAATACAATCATGCATATTTCAAAAGAAATTCAGCATCTAGTTGAAAGAGTTTATGAACTCCCTTTAAAAATGTGATATCTGCTTTTCGTTTACCAGATAAAATATCTGAAACTTTCGATTGGCTCATTCCAAGTGTGAAGGCGAGGGAAGACTGGTTCATTTTTCTTTCAAACATTTTATAGGTAATCAATTCGGGGATAGATTTTGGTGCTTTTTGCGGTTGCAGGCCCATTTCCTCATCCTCATATTTTTCTGCTTCTATAACCAATGCTGATAGCTGCTTAGCCTCGCTTTTGGATAATGCTTTTTCTCCCTTATTCATCAGGGTATATATAAGTACCATTGTTTCGTGGTACTCTTTTTTAGAACGGATTTTATGTATCATGATTTTATTTTTTGTAAGGGACATTGGATGCATCCAATTTATCATATTCGCTATGGGTGTCTATGAATAAAATAAATACGGTGCGTACTTTGAATAGGATAAGCGCAATTAAACGATATTGATTACCCTTAATATTAAAAACATAGCGGTCATTTCCTACAGCATCTACACTATTAAAAGTAGTTTTCATTTCAGTAAAACTCTTCCAGTCCGCTGCTTTGGTAAGGGTATACCATTTTTCAATGCCTCGATCACTATCCGGATGTGTAAGCACGAATTCCCGAAGTATTTTTTTAGCAATTATCACCATATTTAACAATTGCAAAAATAGAAAATATTTCTGCTTTTTAGAAATATTTTCTATTTTATCTAATAATTTGATTTTTTCTCCGTGAAGTTCGAATGGGCCCACTTCGCGAGGAAGAATCACACTCGCTCCCAAACTCACACTGTCTTTTGCGCGGCAGGTTTGCAACATTTTAAATTGGAAAAAATCATTCCAAATCGCGCAGTACGCCAGGGCGCACTACGCGAGGAAGATACAATATCCTTTCTCAAATCCTATAACAAAA
>Ga0114980_10002054_pt1 | contig 14340 bp, 15 predicted proteins | sample S_140806_EF_Meta_FD_87018 | JGI IMG/M metagenome (GOLD analysis project Ga0114980, IMG submission 87018) | Freshwater microbial communities from Lake Simoncouche, Canada to study carbon cycling - S_140806_EF_MetaG | ecosystem: Environmental > Aquatic > Freshwater > Lake | place: Lake...
ATGCGCAGTTGACGTATCGGACGGACCCGGCGGGAATCGTTTATGACGAAGTGGGTGAGGGGCTGCTGAATCTGCAGCGGGATTATGATTTCACCAAGGCGCTGACGAAGTCGAAGATCAAGTTCACGTGCACGGGTCCGCACATGTTGACGAAGGTGCTGACGGACCGTTTCTACAAGAAGCGGGATGTGCTGTGCCTGGCGATTGCCGGGGTGCTGCGGGCGCAGTTGGAGATGATCGACGCCGAGATTATTCAGATTGACGAGGCCAACATCAGCGGCCATCCGGAGGACCGCGAGTGGGCTCTCGAGGCGATGAACGTGGTGCTTGACGGGATCAAGGGCGACCGGGGGGTGCACATCTGCTTTGGCAACTACGGCGGGCAGAGTGTGCAGAAGGGATTTTGGAGAGACCTGATGCCGTTTTTGAATGGCATGCGCGCGAACCACTATATTCTTGAGTTTGCGCGGCGCGGGTATGAGGAGTTGGAGCAGTTCAAGGAGTTGGACCCGAAGATTGGACTGGGGCTGAGCGTGATTGACATCAAAGACACGCAGATTGAGTCCCCGGAGTTGATTGCGCGGCGCATTGAACACGCGGCGAAGATTCTGGGGCCGGAGCGGATTCCGTATGTGCATCCGGACTGCGGTTTCTGGATGTTGCAGCGGAGCGTGGCGGACGGCAAGATGAAGGCGCTGGTGGCCGGGCGCGATTTGTACGAGGGAAGGTAGCAGGATGAGAACGCTTTTATTTTTTGTGATGGTGGTGGGTGCGGGGGCGCAGGAGCCGAAGCATCTGCGGAATATTCAGCAGTTAACCAAGGGAGGACAGAACGCGGAGGCCTACTGGTCCCCGGACGGCAAGAAGCTGGTGTTTCAGTCGACGCGGGAGAAGCTGGAGTGTGACCAGATCTTCACGATGAACGCCGATGGGAGCGACCAGAAGATGGTTTCGACGGGGAAGGGGCGAACGACGTGCGCTTACTTTCTCAAGGACAACAAGCATCTTGTGTACGGGTCGACGCACGAGGCGGGGCCGGGCTGTCCGCCGCCGCCGGACCGGTCGAAGGGCTACTTATGGGGTGTGTTTCCAAGTTATGAGCTGTTTGTGGCGGATCTCGACGGTAAGATTGTCAAGAAGCTGACGAATATGCCGGGTTACGATGCCGAGGCGACGGTGAATTATAAGACGAACCGGTTGATCTATACGTCGATGGAGTCGGGCGATTTGGATTTGTGGTCGATGAAGCCGGACGGTTCGGATAAGAAGCAGTTGACCAAAACGCGAGGGTACGATGGCGGGGCGGTGTATTCGCGGGATGGCAAGAAGATTGTGTGGCGGGCGAACCATCCGACGACGCCGGAGGGGATGGCTCGTTATGACGCTTTACTGAAAGAAAACCTGACGGCGCCGATGAAGATGGAGCTTTGGGTGAGTGATGCCGACGGGCGGAACGCCAAGCAGATTACGAAGAATAACTGCGCGAACTTCGCGCCGACGTTTACGCCGGATGGGAAGAAGATTGTGTTCAGTTCGAACCAGCATAAGTGCGACGGGCGCGACTTTGAGCTGTATATGGTGAATCTGGACGGCAGTGGGCTTGAGCAGATTACGAGCTTCGGGGGATTCAGTTCATTCCCGGAGTTTTCGCCCGATGGCAAGCGCCTCGTGTTTTCGAGTTCGTGGAAGACGACGAGCCGGTTTGAGTTCAATATTTTTGTCGGCGAGTGGGTGGAGTAGCTACTCCGGCTGCCAGCACAGGGAAAAGAACTTTACGGAAATATTGGTCTTTTTGGGGGCGATGACCGTCGCCTCCAAGGCTTCGTTGAGAGCGTCGTACTTCATCTGCATGGTGGCGATCTCTTCCTGCAGTTGCGTTTCGAGAGCGGCCTTCTGCTGCTGCGCGGCTTCGAGATTTTCTTCGGCGCGGGCGACGTCGCCCGACTCCTTGCTGGCGCGGCCCATGGAGCGGGCGGCCGTGCCAACGGCGCCTACCGTGGACTTCGTGAAGCCGCGGCCGAGAAAGGCGCCCAGGATGCCGGTGGCGATGGAGAGTCCGGTTTGCACTTTGGCGGCCGAGGCCTGCTCGGCTTCGCGCTGCATGATCTGCTCTGCTTTGCGGATGCGCTCTTCGAGCAGCATCAGTTTCGGCGTGTATTTCTGGCGGAGGGCGGAGACGGCCTGGTCGCGGGCGGCGTGGGCGGCATCGTTGAGACGGATGCGGAAGTCGCGCTCGGATTCGCCGGGCAGGGAGGTCAGGCCGAGGTTGTTGCTGCGGCGGAGCTCGAGCTTCTGATTGGCGAAGAGGTAGTTGGTGAAGTCTTTGCTCCAGGCGGCGTAGGACTTGGGTTGGGTGGCGGGGGCGGGGAGGTCCTCGTAGGAGGCTTGGGCGTGCGGTTCGGCTTCGAGGTCTCCGGGTTCAAGGCCGGCGGCTTCGGCGCGCTGCCAATCGACGGGGACGGGGCCGGGGAGCAGCGGCGTGAGGTAGGCGACCTGCTGGGAGAAGTCGACTTTGGTTTTCGTGTCGGTGAAGCGGACGGTGGCGAGGCCGAGCAGGACGGGGTGATAGGCGGCGGGGCCCTGGCCGCGGTAGGGGAGAAAGTGCTGTTCGATACCGGGCGGCAGGACGGGACGGGGGCTGGTGGCGGGGGCGGCGAAGGCGGGCGGCGGCGGGGGCGCGCTGGCGGATTCGACGGGTTTGGCCTGGGTGAGCGTTTTAATTTGGGACTTGGTGAGAGGACCGGCGAGATAGGAAAGGCACCAGCGGGATTCGAAGACTTCCAGACCTCCGCGGTGAACGTTTGACATGAGGAAGATGCGGGACTTGAGGCTTGAAAGCAGCTGATCGAGGGCCGCCGGGTTGAGCGGCGAGCCCGACTGCGCGGCGGCGCCCTGTAGCCCGTCGATGAGCCGCTGTTTGTCGCGCTCGGTTTGCAGGCGGCCGATGAGCCAAGTGCCGCAGTTGGCCAGGCCCTTGTAGTCGAGATCGACGGGGTTTTGCGTGGCCAGGACGACGCCAACGCCGAAGGCACGGGCCTGCTTTAGGAGGGTGAGAAGCGGGAGCTTCGAGGGCGGGTTGGCCGTGGGGGGGAAGTAGCCGAAGATTTCGTCCATGTAGACGAGGGCGCGCAGGGTGGTGGTGCCGGACTGGGTGCGCATCCAACTGACGACCTGGTTCAAGAGCAGGGCGACGAAGAACATGCGTTCGGCATCGGACAGATGAGCGATGGAGAGAATGGCGAGGCGCGGCTTGCCGGCGGGGGTGTAGAGAAGGCTGGAGATATCGAGCGGGACGCCTTCCATCCAGGCTTCAAAGCCGGGGGAGGCGAGGAGGTTATTGAGAGAGATGGCGAGTTCGAAGCGCTCCTTGGCGGGGAAGAAGGATTCGAGTTCGAGGACGCCGATGCGGGTGATGGGCGGTTTTTGGATCTGCTGGATGAGGGTGGCGATATCGAGGTCGCTGCCGTTGTTCCAGGAGGTTTCAATGAGTTTGGCGATGAGGATATGTTCGCGGCTCTGGATGGGGTCGCCGGCAAAGTTCAGGAGGGCGAGCAGGGCGGTGGCGGTGGACTGGATGCGTTCGCGGAGGGCTTCGCGGTCTTCGAGGATGGCGGCGGAGGGAACCGAGAAGGAGCGGAGCACGGAGATGGGGACGCCGGCGTTGGAGCCGGGGGTGTAGATGGTGATTTCGGCGGCCTCGCGCAGCTTGCGGATGCGGTTGCCATCCTGGCCCCACTGCGCGAGCCCCTCTTTCCACTTGGCGGCGGTATCGGCGGCGAACTGTTCTTTGGAGACGCCTTTTTGGCGGGCGGTATCTTCGTTGACCCAGGGGAGGAAGTCGGCGGGGGCGAGGTTGGGGAAGGTGAGGAGGAGGTTGGCGAGGTCGCCCTTGGGATCGATGATGAGGGCGGGGATACCATCGATGGCGGCCTCTTCGAGGAGGCTGAGGCAAAGGCCGGTTTTTCCGGAACCCGTCATGCCGACGCAGACGGCGTGGGTGACGAAGTCTTTGGCGTCAAGGAGGAGCGGACCCTGTTCGGTCTTACCGAGGTAGAAGGCGCCGAGCTTTTCAAAATCGACCATAGACTCGTAGTTTACAATCGGTCCAATGGGACTGCGCTGGTTCAGTTCGATCGTGCTGGCCATGCCGCTGTTGGGACAGACGGCGGGGAGCGAGTTGTTGGTGGCCAAGACCCTGGCCCGGCTGGCGGCGATGGACGCGGCGCTTGACGGGACGATGGGCGTGGCGGCGATTGATTTGAAGACCGGCGAGCGGCTCTGCTACCACTGCGATACCTGGTTTCCGACGGCGTCGACCATTAAGGTGCCCTTGCTTGTCGAGGTGACGCGGCTGATTCGGGCCGGGAAGTTGCGGTATGACCAAGTGGTGCCGGTGAGCCGGGGCGAGGTGGTGCCGTCGAGCGCGGCGTATGAGAAGGCGGTGGCGGACGGCGGTTCGTTGACCGTGCGGCAGCTGATCACGATCATGATTCAGAACTCCGACAACGCGGCGACGAATAAGCTGATTGATCTGGCGGGCGGGTTTGCGCCGGTGAATACGCGGATGGACGAGATGAACCTGCCGGGGATCCGGCTGCGGCGGAAGATGATTGATCTTGAGGCGGCGCGGGCGGACCGGGAGAACATTGCGACGCCGATGGAGATGGCGCGGCTGGCGCAAATGCTCTATAGCGGTGCGGCGCTCGATGCGGTTTCGTCGCGGGAGATGCTGGAGTTCCTGAGCCTGGTGGATGGGGATGTGCGGAGGGTGGCGGCGCCGGTGGCGACCGCGACCAAGACCGGGGCCCTCGACGGGGTGAAGTGCGAGTTTGGTGTGGTGATGCTGGCGCGGAGGCCGTTTGCGCTGGCGGTGTTTGGGGCTTATCTGGGCGGGGAGAGTCCGGTGCCGGGAGCGGCGCGGATCCTGCTGGATCATTTTCGAAAGCTGGACCGCGCGAATGCGGCCGGGCGATTTTTGGAGTAAATCAGATGGAATTGAAAGGCAAGCGTGTGGCGATGCTGGTGGATCAGTTGTACCAGGAGATGGAAGTCTGGTATCCGCTCTACCGGCTGCAGGAGGCCGGGGTGACCGTCGTTACCGTGGGCGCCGAGGCGGGCAGGAGCTACGGCAGCAAGCTGGGCTATCCGTGCGTGGCGCAGATGAGCTATGACGAGGTGAGCGCGGATGATTTTGACGGGGTGATCGCGCCGGGCGGGTTTGCGCCCGACCATATCCGGCGGCATCCGAAGGCGAATCAGTTTGTGGCGGGGGTGAACGCGCAGGGTAAGCTGGTGGCGGCGATCTGTCACGGGCCGTGGGTGTTGTGTTCGGCGCACGGGATGTTGAAGGGGAGGAAGGTGACAAGTTTTTTTGCCATCAAGGACGATGTTGTGAATGCCGGCGCCGAGTGGGTGGACGCAGAGGTGGTGGTGGATCAGAATCTGGTGACCTCACGGAAGCCGGAGGATCTGCCGGCCTTTGCGCTGGCTTGTCTGCAGGTGTTAAAGGGGTAACGCTTCGATGACTCGGATTATTCTTCTACTGATGGTTGGCGCGGCGATCGGTTGGACGCAGGACGGTGCGACGAAGGCGGACTGGCCGGCCTACGGCGGGCAGAACTCGGCGTGGCGCTACAGTGCGCTGGATGGCGTGAACACGGCGAACGTCAGCCAACTGGCGGCGGCATGGGTTTTCCAGACCGGGGATAACGACGGCGGGCTGCAATCGACGCCGCTCGTGATTAACGGGGTGATGTACGTGTCGACGTCGCACAACCGGGTGTTTGCGTTGGATGCGGTGACGGGCAAGCGGCTGTGGAGCTACCGCTATGAGCTGCCGAAGACGTTCACGACCTTTTACGGCCCTTGGAACCGCGGGGTGGCCGTGGCGGAGGGGCGCGTGCTGATGGGTACCCTGGACAACCACGTGGTGGCGCTCGATGCCAGGACCGGCCGGGAGATGTGGAAGGTGAACGTGGAGGACGCCAACCAATGCGGCTGCAACATCACGGCGGCGCCGCTGATTGCGCGGGGCAAGGTGATTGTCGGGGTGACGGGGGGCGATTCGGCGCACCGCGGCTACCTCAACGCGTTTGATTTGCAGACGGGCCGGCACCTGTGGCGATTCTGGACGATTCCGGGCCCGGGAGAGAAAGGGCACGATACGTGGGCGGGAGATAGCTGGAAGTTTGGCGGCGGATCGACGTGGATGACCGGCTCGTTCGACGAGAGCCTGGGGATGGTGTACTGGGCCGTGGGCAATCCGGCGGCGGACTTTTACGGGGGGAACCGCAAGGGGGACAACCTGTACACCGATTCGATGGTGGCGCTGGACGTCGAGACGGGCAAGCTGAAGTGGCATTTCCAACAGGTGCCGCATGATGTGTGGGACTGGGACGCGGCCTACGAGGCCGTGCTGGTGGATCTGCCGGTGAACGGGCAGATGCGCAAGCTGCTGATCAACGTGAGCAAGGGCGGCTACACGTACGTGCTGGACCGGACTAACGGGGAGTTCCTCACGGCGTGGCCGGTGGCGAAGAACATCAACTGGATCAGCGGCGTGGGTCCGAAGGGCGAACTGCTGGGGCGGAACGAACCGGTGGTGGGCAAGCCGAAGCTGATCTGTCCGTCGATTGGCGGCGGCCGGAGTTGGAACCACGGTGCGTGGTCGCCGAAGTCCGGGCTGTTTTTTACGACGGGCATTGAATGGTGCCAGGAGGTGGTGTCACAGCCGGAGACCCCGGTGGAGGGCAAGACCTACTTTGGCGGGACGTTCAAGCTGGTGAGCACGCCGGACGGCAAGAGCGGCGGCCATCTGGCAGCCTACAATCCCCTGACGGGCAAGCCGGTGTGGCGTTACGAGTACAAGTATCCGCTGCTGGCTTCGGTGCTGGCGACGGCGGGCGACCTGATTTTTACGGGAGATGCCGAGGGCGAATTCTTTGCCCTGGATGCGCGGACGGGCAGGAAGCTATGGAGCTTCAACACGGGCTCGGGCCACCGGGGCAGTTCCATTACGTATGCCGTAAACGGGCGGCAGTATGTGGCGACGCCTTCGGGATGGGGTTCGGCCGTGGCGGGGTTGATGCAGCAGTATTGGCCGGAGACCGAGCAGTTTCCGAACGGTTCGGCGGTGTTCGTGTTTGCGTTGCCGGAGAGGAAATGATGAAGGTTTGGGCGGGTCTGGTGATCCTGCCGGCGCTGCTGCTGGCTGAACAGCAGGGCAGCCTCGGCACCTCGGCCGTTGTTGCGCGAGGGGATCAGTTGTTCGCACAGGGATGCGCGGTGGGGTATTGTCATGGCACGGCGGGAGCCGCGGCGCGGAGCCCACGGCTGCGGGGGCGGGTGTTTGAGCGGGACTATCTGGTCAAGGTGATTCGGGACGGGATTCCGAATACGGCGATGCCGGCCTGGGGCGATCGATTGACGGACGACGACATCAACGCGCTGGTGGCTTACATCCAGAGCCTGGCGACCGTGTCGGGTGAGGGCGCCGCGCCGGCCGAGTCGGCGAGCGTGGCGCCGGCGGTGGCTGTTAAAGAGTCCGAACTGGCGCCGGAGGTGCGGCAGGGCCGGGAGCTCTTCTATGACGCCCAACGGGCGCAGCGCTGTTCGAACTGCCACCGTTTGCAGGGCATTGGCACGGCGGTGAGCGCCGATCTTGGCAAGCTGAATAAGCAGCAGTTGGGGGCTGAGGCGGTGGCCGCGGTGCGAAACGCCCGGGCGCGGCGCGTGCGCGAAGTGGTGCTCAAGAGTGGAGACCGTTTCGCGGCCGTGGTGATTGAGCGGGGGCCCATCGTGACGCGGATCTACGATCTGAAGAGTACGCCGCCCGTGCTGCGTCATCTGGACAATGGCGAGATTCAGGGGATTCAAGCCCAAAGCGCCTGGCGCCATGCGCGGGTGGTGCAGGGTTATACGGCGGACGAGCTGCGGGCCGTGTGGGCGTTTGTTGGGTGGGCGGCGCAGCGGTAGGCGGTAGGCGATCTAGAGCCGGACGGCAAACTGGTTGAGCTTCATGGCGACCTCGTAGAAGGCGTAGATGGTCAGGGCGAGGGAGACGATCGACAAGAGGCTCCAGAGCTTCTCCTGGGCGTCGTCAAAAGGCCGGGGGAAGCCGGCCACCCAAGCCGTCCCGAAACCGCCGATAAGACCGCCGAGGTGGGCGGCGTTATCGATCGGAAACATCGGCAGGCTGCCGATAACAAAGCCAAGGCCGGCGTTGATGAGCAGCTGCCGCTGCAGGTATTTCGCGTAGGGGTGCCGGCTGATCACCCCGGCGGCGATCATGGCGCCCATCAGGCCGAAGATGCCCGCGCTGGCGCCGAGCGAGGGCGCCGGCGTCCACACGGCGCTGAGCAGAAAGCCGCCGATGGTGGAGACGGTCCAGATGGTGAACATGCGCCGCGTGCCGAACATTTCTTCGGCGAGCGGGCCGAGATTGTACAGGCTCATCATGTTCATCAGAATGTGCATGGGGTAGATGTGCAAATACCCGGCGGTGAGCAGCCGCCACCACTCGCCGGCGGCGAGACCGGGCAAGGTTTTGGCGGCAAACAAAGGAAAGGCTTCGTTCTTGCTTAGCAGAACGGCCAGGAAGAAGGCGCTGTTGACCAGGAGCAGGAGTCCGGTGGCCAGGCGGTTCGGGCCGAGCAGGCTGGCGATCCCAGTTTGTTGATAAGACACTGCTCCCATTGTACCGGCGCTGCTACACTTGAGGTTTACGTGGCGCAGGACGAAACAGCACTTCGACAGGATATTGTCGCCATCGGCCGTCTCATGTATGAGAAGGGCTGGGTGGCCTCGAACGATGGCAACATCAGTGTGCGCTTGGACGCCGAGCGGATCTTGTGCACCCCGACGGGCATCAGCAAGGGCCGGATGGCGCCGGACGATCTGATTGTCTGCGACATGCGCGGTAAGAAGATCGCCGGCCGGCGCGAGCGGACCAGCGAGATCCTGATGCATTTGACGATGTACGAGATGCGGCCCGATGTGCAGGCCGTCGCGCACGCCCACGCGCCCGTGGCCACCGGTTTTGCCGTGGCGGGCCGGGCGCTGAACATGGCGATTCTTCCCGAGGTGGTCGTGAATCTGGGCTGCGTGCCGCTGGCGCCGTACGGGTTGCCGGGGACGCCGGAGTTGAGCGAAACCTTGAAGCCCTTCATTCCGCACTACGACGCTATTTTGCTCGGCAACCACGGCGTCGTCTGCGGCGGGGCGGACTTGTGGAGCGCGTTTCACAAGATGGAGACCGTCGAGCACGTCGCGCGCATTGCGCTGGTAGCCGAACAACTGGGCGGACCCAAGCTGCTCGACCGCCACGAGGTTGACCGGCTGTTTGAAGCCCGGGCGCGTTACGGGATCCAATCGAACTCGAAGGCCGCGCCGGGATGCCCGATTACGGCCGCAGACGTGGCGGGCCAGGAACGGATTTCGGTAACCCGGGAAGAGTTGATCGCCCTGATTGACGAAGCCGTGCGGGCGGGCCGGTAAGCCGCATCGACAATGGCATCCGGTTGCGCGATACTTGCAGGGTAAGCTATGGGCGATGCACTGGGAATGGTGGAGACCCGCGGACTGGTCTCGATGATTGAAGCCGCGGATGCGATGGTGAAGGCGGCGAATGTCCGTCTGGTTGGTTGGGAAAAGATCGGATCGGGCTACGTGACGGCCATTGTGCGCGGTGATGTGGCGGCTGTGCGCGCGGCTACCGACGCCGGCGCGGCCGCGGCGCGGCGGGTGGGTGAACTGGTGAGCGTACACGTGATTCCGCGGCCGCACGCCAGCCTTGAGGGCGTGCTCCCGATCGGCAAGGTAAACGGGAAGTAGATGATCCTGGCGCGCGTAGTCGGAACCGTTGTGGCCACGCGCAAGGATCCGCGCCTTGAAGGCAAGAAGCTTCTCATCCTGAAGCCGGTCTCGCCGGAAGGCAAGGATGAGGCAAGCTACCTGATTGCCGTCGATGCCGTTGGCGCCGGATTCCGTGAGACGGTCATCGCCGTGACGGGCAGTTCGGCGCGCATGGCGGACGGGTGCAAGGACCGGCCGGTGGATACGGCGATCATCGGTATCGTCGATACCATTAGCCTTGATAAAGGCGCGGTCAAGGGCGGTTAGCGGGGTAGTTAGCGATGTACATCGGCAAGGTGATCGGCCGGGTGGTTTCGACGGTAAAAGATCCGGGGTTGGCCGCCCAGCGTCTCCTGATCGTCCAGCCGTTGACGCCATTGCTCGAGCCCACGGGCAAGCAGATTGTCTGTACCGATGCGATTGGCGCCGGGGCCGGCGAGTTGGTCTACTGGACTCGCGGCAAGGAGTCGAGCTTTCCCTTTCTGCCGGTGGAAGTGCCGACGGATACGACCATTGTGGGGATCATCGACCGGGTGAATCGATGTTGATGGCGCGGGTGATCGGCGATGCCGTGGCCACGATGAAGAACGCCAGCCACGAGGGCCAGAAGCTGCTTCTCGTGCAGCCGGTACAGTTGGATCAGAGCACGCCCCGCGGCGATGCGGTCCTGGCCGTTGATGCGGCGGACGCCGGGCCGGGCGACCTCGTGCTGCTGGTTACGGAAGGCTTTAGCGCGATGACGGCGGTGGGCCGACCTGACTCACCGATTGATATGGTTGTAATTGGAGTTATTGACCGCATCGATCTCGTCGAGATAGCTACTTCGGCGTGATCGGTGCGTTTGTGTCCGGTTGAAGAGCATTGTCAACATTGCCGTGGCGATGAGGAAGCGCAGGAAGCCAAGGCTATGGAACATTCGATTCACCGCGACGAATTGAGCTCGCTCCGGAGGGACCGGTAGCACCGGCTGGAAATCGAGCTGGCTCCCGATGGCCACGAGCTTCGGCGTGAGCAGAAACGCGGAGACGAGGCCCAGCAACAGGAGCAGGGCCGAGCCGAGGAGTGTCGGCCTTCCGGTCTTGGTCATGACGGCGGTCAGCAGAATCAAGGTGCATAGCAGCAGGTCCGGGTAGCACCAAAATGCGAGCATCTGACGGCCGACCTCCGCATCGTAGTGCTGTAGCAGTGTTTGCGTGCGGCCTTGGCCCAACTGGACAACCCACTTGGCGGCCTCGAGAGGAGGATTGTGCGCGACTCCGTCCGCCAGACGGGGCCGGAAGGCGATAAACAGGGTGATTCCAACAAGGCCGGCCAGCCAGAACCCGAGAAGGAAGGAAAGAAAGCGCCGTGAGTGCATCGCTTCTTCCACTGTATCAACACCGATTGCCTGGCTACTCGCCAAGCCGGCGCAGATCTTTGAGAATGAGCCCCCACCCGGCCCCGCCCCGGGCCCGGCTCCAAGCGTCCTCCTCCACCAGAACGGCCGCGTCGATCCGGTCGCCGGCCCGCAGGCTCTCGCCCGCTTCGGCCAGATTCCACCCCTTAATCTGCCGCATCACCCCGTCCTGCCGTACCTTCAAAAACAGATGCTTGCCGTTTTTGACCTCCGGCGTGAGCACGAGATCGAGCCCCCGTAGCACCAGCAGCGGCGGTTGATTGGCCGCGCCAAACGGAGCCAGGCTCAACAAGCCGGCCGCACCCTGATCATCGAGCTCGGCCAGCGTCGCCGTGGCGTCGATCTCGAGCACCGGCACACGGTCCTCCTGGCTCATCACCGCGGCTGCATAGGCTGCAAAGCGTTGCCGAAACTCCCCAATCCGGTGCGACTTCATCGTCAGCCCTGCCGCCTGTCGATGCCCGCCGAACTTCACAAACAGATCCGGCATGCTCTCCAGTGCTTCGAGCAGATGGAAGTTGGCCGGACTGCGGCCGGAGCCCTTCGCCTCGCCCGTTTCGGCATCCTCACTCAAAACAAAAACGGGCCGGCAGTAGCGCTCCACCAGCCGGCCGGCGACAATGCCCACCACCCCGGCATGCCACTCCGTAGCCGAAAAGACCAGCCCGGCCTCCTCCTCCCCCACCGGCACCGCTTCGCAGCTCCGGACGATCTCCGCCTGCGTCTCCTGCCGTTCTTTGTTCATCGCATCGAGCGCCGCGGCCAACTCGCGCGCGCGCCCGGCGTCGGTAGTCAGGAACAGCTCAATTACGTTCCGGGCATCGTCCATGCGCCCGGCGGCATTGAGGCGGGGGGCGATCTGAAAGGCGACCTGCCGCGCCGAGGGTACCGTTCCCTCCTCGAGCCCGGCGATGGCGAACAGGGCTTTCAGCCCCGGATTGCGCGGGTCGCGCAGCCCGGCCAGGCCGTGCTTGACGATGGCGCGGTTCTCCCCCGTCAGCGGCACGACATCGGCAACCGTGGCGATGGCGGCCAGCTTGAGAAAGGACGCGAGCAGGCGTTCGCGACGCCCGGCTTCCCAGCCGAGTTCGACAAATAGTGCCTGCGCCAGTTTGAGAGCCACGGCGGCGCCGCAAAGGTTCTTTGACGGATAGCCGCAGTCGGCCCGGTTGGGATTCAGCACGGCGACCGCGGCGGGTAGTTCGCCCTCCGGCAGATGGTGGTCGGTCACGATCACGTCGATGCCAAGTTCATTGGCGTGGGCCACCACCGCCCCGGCGCGGATGCCCGTATCGACGCTGACAATCAGGCCCACCCCGTCCGCCGCCGCCTGCCCCACCACCTCGGTGCGCATGCCGTAGCCCTCGCGCATGCGGTGCGGCACGTGAAAGGCCACCGAGGCTCCGGCCAGGCCAAGCGCGCTCATCAGAATGACGACCGAGGAGGTGCCGTCGACGTCGTAATCCCCGTACAGGAGAATCTTCTCTTTCGTCTGCACGGCGCGGGCCAGCCGGGCCGCCGCCCGCCCCATATCGGCCAAGCCAAACGGATCGTGCAACTCCGTCAACGCCGGGCGCAGGAAGCGCTCGGCCGCGGCCGGGTCCCGGATCTCCCGCGTCCAGAGTACCCGGGCCGCGGGCAGAGTGAGCCCCAGGGCGCTTGCCAGCCCAGCGACCTCCGCCTCCGGATGAACCGGGAGTTCCCAGCGAAAGGGCTGCCGTCCGTTCGTCAATTGCGCGAGAAGAACCCGCCGCCGATCGGCTCGTCGTCTTCGTCGCTCTCGTCGCCGGGCGGCAGCCACAGGTCGATATCGTTCATAATCGACAGCAGCTCATTCATGAACTCGCTGCGGGCTTCGTACATGTAAACTTTGTCTTCATAGTCAAAGCTGATCTCGATCTGCGAGGTGAACCCGGTGTAGGGCGCCAGCTTCTTCAACCGCCGTTCCATCTCCCGGCGTTCGGGCTGGGGCATTTCACTTTCGGCCAGCTCTTCGCTGACATCGTCGATGCTCTGCTGCTCGAACTCGCGGGCGTGGAGCACAACCAGCTTGACCCCCAGCCGCTGCGAGCATTCAATGAACTCCCGGAAATCGGGCCGCCGTTCGACATCCCACATCACCACGCCGCCGTTGTCGCTCAATCGCGACTCGCCGTGGAAGACGATCATCCCTCGCGACTCGAGATAGGGAGGGAGTTCGTTCTTGAGAGTATCGAGATCAGGATGCATGGTTTTATTTTCCCTTATCACTGCGGTTCAGAATCAGCACTTCCTCGCGCTGTTGGCCGGCCAGGTCGCGCGCGGCGGGGGTGACGATGCTTTTCGGACAGATGTGGATCTTGCGGCCGTGGCGGATCGCTTCGCGCACATCGTTCTCGCAGACAAAATCGACAATCGTTGGCTTGGGCGCCGGGGCCGCGGGTAAGGCGGGATCGGCGGGTGCCGCAACCGCCGCCGCCGGCGCGGGAGTTCCGCGGCGGGCGAGAAAGCGGTCGACGATGTCGGCTGTCGAGCTGGGCGCGGTCGATACCGCCCGCTGGCCGAGGACCTTTTCCACGGCGGCGATGACCCGGGAGCGCTCCACGGCTCCCGCGCTAGCGCTTGTCGCGGCGGCAGCGGCAGGCTTGCCCAGAGCGGGCAAGGCCTCGTGCGGCTCTCTCACCGCCCAAGCGACCCGTTTAATGTTCAGCAGGTGCAGCGGGGTGACGTTGTCGCCGGTCGAGTTGCCGGCCACGGCGCCGCAGCCCAGCGTCATGGCGGGGAAGAGATTGGTCGTGATGCCGACCGAGCCCTGCGGGGTCGGCGAATTGACCAGGATCCGGTGCGCCGGCATCCGCAGGCCGTACTCGCGGGCGCGGGCCTCGTCCTGCGTGTAGATGCCGCAGGTATGGCCCAATCCGTGAAACCGCAGCACCGCCTCGCAGGCGTCCAGCGCCTCCGGCCAGCCCGCAACGAAGCGCAGCGCCAGGACCGGCGAGAGCTTCTCGGCCGAAAGCGGATACTCCTTGCCGATGCCGCCAATCTCGCAAGCCAGCACGCGGACGCCGGCGGCGACGGCAAACCCCGCCGCCTGCGCAATCGCCGCGGCCGAG
>Ga0114980_10002055_pt1 | contig 14335 bp, 12 predicted proteins | sample S_140806_EF_Meta_FD_87018 | JGI IMG/M metagenome (GOLD analysis project Ga0114980, IMG submission 87018) | Freshwater microbial communities from Lake Simoncouche, Canada to study carbon cycling - S_140806_EF_MetaG | ecosystem: Environmental > Aquatic > Freshwater > Lake | place: Lake...
AATTTCTCTTCTGCTGTGCCCAACATGCTGTTGATGTCTGTACCAATATTATTCATATAGCTATTTCATTATGTTAAGAGTTGTTGTATTTATAATACCATGTTTTAAAAAGTTAAACATAAATTTAAATGTACGATATTAGCAGAATTAGAAATTTTGCGATCATTGCCCATATTGATCACGGCAAGTCGACAATAGCGGATAGGATGATAGAGTTTTGTAACGCTATTGATCCGCGGGAAATGAGATCGCAGTACCTCGACTCTATGGATATAGAGCGAGAAAGGGGTATTACTATAAAATCTCAGACAGTGCGTCTTTTGTACAAAGCCAAAGATGGTAACGAGTATGTGTTGAATTTGATGGACACGCCAGGGCATGTGGATTTCGCTTATGAGGTTAGTAGATCTCTGGCTGCTTGTGAGGGGTCTTTGCTTATTGTGGATGCTAGCCAGGGTGTGGAGGCGCAAACGATTGCTAATGCCTATCAAGCTATAGATAACAACCATGAAATCATCCCAGTGTTAAATAAGATTGATTTGCCAGCAGCAGACCCTGAAAGAGTCAAAGAGCAGATAGAGGATATTCTCGGTATCGATTCTTCGGAGGCTATTTTTGCTTCTGCCAAAACTGGTATAGGTATAGCGGATATTTTTGAGGCGATTGTTAAGCGTTGTCCTCCTCCGAAGGGTGATCACCTGAAGCCATTATGTGCTTTGCTTGTCGATAGTTGGTATGACGCATATCTTGGCGTGGTGATCTTGGTTCGAATCAAAGACGGTACTTTCGCGAAAGATTCAAAAATCAAAATGATCTCCACAAAGTCATCGTATTATACCGAATTGGTAGGCGTATTTACCCCTAAAAAAGAATATGTGAATTCTTTAAAGGCTGGGGAGGTTGGTTTTTTTACCGCTTCTATAAAGCAAATTTCTGATTGTAAAGTGGGTGACACCATAGCTGATGACAGAAATCAGAACCCTGAGATTTTAAAAGGTTTCAAGCCTAATCTGCCAATGGTATTTTGTGGAATTTATCCAATTGATGCTAGTGATTTTGAAAAATTAAAAGAATCCTTGGCCAAATTACGACTTAATGATGCAAGCTTTGAGTATGAAATGGAGAGTTCTTCAGCGTTGGGGCTTGGATTTAGGTGTGGTTTCTTAGGACTGCTCCATTTGGAAATTATTCAAGAGAGATTGGATCGTGAATTTAATCTAGAAATAGTTACTACTGCGCCCAGCGTTATCTATCGCATTGCCTTAAAGGGTGGAGAGATGTTGGAAGTGCATAATCCTGCAGAAATGCCCGAAGTGACAAAAATTGAAACTGTAGAGGAGCCTTGGATTCGTGCCACGGTGATTACCCCAGATGAATACTTGGGTTCTATAATGGAATTATGCATAGACAAAAGGGGTGAGCAGCTTGGGCTTGAGTATGTTGGCGCTAGAGCGATGTTGACCTATAAGCTACCTCTGAATGAGATTGTATTAGATTTTTACGATAGATTGAAATCATGTAGTCGTGGTTATGCTAGTTTTGATTGGACTATGGATAAGTATTATCAAGGAGATTTGGTAAAACTAGCAATATTGATTAACGGCATTGCTGTGGATGCGTTATCGATGATTGTGCCACGAGAAAGGGCAGAGACTAAAGGCAGGATTTTATGTGAAAAATTGAAGGAATTGATACCTAGACAACAGTTTCAAATTGCTATTCAAGCGGCTATAGGTGGAAAAATTGTTTCACGTGAAACAATTAGTGCGCTTCGCAAAGATGTGACAGCAAAATGCTATGGTGGCGACATTTCTAGAAAACGAAAATTGCTTGAAAAACAAAAGGAAGGAAAGAAACGGATGAAGAGTATTGGTAATGTGGAAATTCCAAAATCTACATTTATAAAAGCTTTAAAAATATAAATTATTCCTTATAATATCGAGAAAAGTTTGAACTAGTATGGATATGTTATTAGAAAAAAAGAAGCGTTTGGACATAGTTTTAGATAATCTTGAAAAATTAATAGATATGCGACTTGCTAGTGCCAATAGTGAGGATATGGCAAGAATGAATGATATGTTGATTGAGGAAAATAACTTAGCCAAAGATACTATTGTTGCGCAAATTCAGGAGCTAGAGGCGTTGAGAGAGAAAAATAGGCTAGCACTTGAAGCGGTTCAGGGCATTATTAAAAATATTGAAAATCAAGTGAGGTAGGAAATGCCATTAGTCGAGGTACGCATAAAGAAAGATACTCACCAAATTGCTTGTGCTGAAGGTGAAGAAGCAAAAGTAACCCTTTTAGCTAATAAGCTAAAAGATAAAATAGAAAAACTTAGTGCTAGTTTCCCATCGGCAACTGATAAGACTCTTTATTTAATGGCCAGTTTAATGGTGATTGATGAAATGGAAGAGAGCGAAGGCTTAGTAGATTCAAAGGCAAAAGAAGAGACCGCCCTGAAAGTCATGGATGAAGTTTTCGAAAGAATAGAAAAATTAGTGCATAAACTAGAAAGCGCCACAAATGTTATTGGATAAGATGCGATCAGAGTCTGATATTCTTGCAAATATGACAAGCGATGCTGAGCTTGTGTCTTTCGAAATCAGATTATGGCTGAATAAATTCGTTGATAGTCAAATAAAAGATGCGGCAATGTTTTCTTGCTTAGAGACTTCTGGTAAAAAAATTAGACCTATTTTATTTTTAGAAGTATTGCGCTTATTTAATATGGATGCAGAGAAGTTCTTGTCCATAGCAGCGGCTATTGAAATGTGCCATGTATACTCTCTTGTGCATGATGATCTGCCATCATTAGATAATGATGATTTTAGGAGAGGAATGCCAAGCTGTCATAAAAAATTCAGTGAAGCTGTAGCTTTGTTAACCGGCAATTCATTGCTTACTAATTGCTTTGAAATGATTTCCTCTTGTGAAAATATTTCGTATGAGAAGCGCTGTGTTCTAATTCAGAAATTAGCTCAAGCAGTAGGTGCTAATGGGATGATGCATGGCCAAGAAATGGATATTGCTCTTAAATCGTCAGTAATTGACATAAATCTATTAAAAAATTTATATGATTTAAAAACCGGGAAAATCATTAGGTTCTCTTGTGTGGCAGCGGCTCTTGTTGCTAATGCTAGTGCACAAGAATTAGAGAATATAGATAGTTTTGCCTATAATCTTGGATTTTTATTCCAGGCCACAGATGATGTGCTAGATCATGAAGATAATAAATCAGAAGAATGCAATATTGTGGGCAGTATTGGTGTAGATGCTGCAAAAGAATTTATTAAGAAAAGTTTCACAGAAGCGATATTAGCTCTTGATATATTTGGCGATAGAGCTAATATGCTCAGATCTTTGGCACTGATGGTGTTAAATAGAAAAAATTGATTGCACATATTTATTATGAAAAAGCTCTTTATCCAGACTTATGGATGTCAGATGAATGTTTATGATTCTATGCGTATTCAAGATCTTCTCAAGCCTTTTGGTTATGATACCACCGAATTCATTGAAGAGTCGGATATGGTGGTTCTTAACACCTGCCATATTCGAGAAAAAGCTACTGAGAAAGTATATTCTAGGCTTGGCCGTATTAGGGACATGAAAAGAAAATTAGGCAAGGATTTAATTATTGTGGTTGCTGGGTGTGTAGGCCAAGCAGAGGGGGAAGAGATTTTCAAAAGAGCTCCCTGGGTTAATATTGTGGTCGGCCCGCAGTCTTACCATACTTTGCCAGAATTAATGGCTAAGATGGTGCGTGAAGGTAAAAAACATGTATGGGATTTAGACTTTGCGGAAGAAAAGAAATTTGATAATTTACCGGAGACTATGCAGTCTCAGGGGTACTCGGCTTTTTTATCAATTCAGGAAGGGTGTGATAAATTCTGTAAGTTTTGTTGTGTACCTTATACTCGTGGGGCTGAATTTTCTAGGCCTTTAGAGCAAATTTACCGCGAAGCATTGGTGATTTCTTCTCAAGGAGCTAAAGAATTGACCTTTTTGGGTCAAAATGTGAATGCTTATCATGGCTTGAATAATGATGGTGAACAAATTTCTTTGGCTACTTTAGTCAAGGCAATTTCTGGGATTGATTCTATAAAAAGAATACGTTACACAACGTCTCATCCACTAGATATGACTGATGACCTTATTGAGGCCCATGGTTCTATGCCAAAATTAATGCCATTTTTGCATTTACCTGTGCAGTCTGGTTCAGATAAAATATTGAAAGCAATGAATCGCAAACATGACTCAGCATTTTATTTTAAGGTGATTGATAAACTTAGAGCTGTGCGCAATGATATGGAATTTTCTTCTGATTTTATTGTTGGTTATCCCGGTGAAACAGAGCAAGATTTTCTTGATACTTTAGAGTTGGTGAAGAAAGTGAGATTCTCTCAGGCTTATTCGTTTAAATATAGTCCCCGTCCTGGCACTCCAGCTTCGATATTGCCTCAAATTTCTGAAGAAATAAAAGATGATAGATTGCAGAGGTTGCAGATTTTAATTGCTCAACAGCAAGGCGAGTTTAATCATTCTATAGTTGGAAGAGAGATGTCGGTGTTAATTGAGAAGCCAGGCAAACGAGAAGATCAATATTCCGGCAAAACAGAGTATATGCAAACTGTGAATATCAATAATGCTCAAGACTTTTTGGGCGAGATAGTACAAGTCAAAATCACTGCTGCATCTACAAACAGCCTTAAGGGCGAAATTATTAGAACAAAACAAGTTGCTGCATAATGATAGCAGAGATCAGAACTCTTACTTTTAATGGTATAGACATAGTTGACGTGAATGTGCAAGTGCACCTTGCCAAGGGGATGCCAGCTTTTAATATAGTAGGGTTGCCTGATAAGATTATTGCGGAATCAAAAGAACGTGTCAGAGCGGCTCTTAATTCTATCGCTCTAGATATTCCACCAAAAAGGATCACTGTAAATTTATCGCCAGCAAGTTTGACAAAAGAAGGCAGTCATTTTGATTTGCCTATAGCGGTATGTTTGCTTTCTGGTTTGAATATATTGCCACAAGATCAGCTTGAGAAGTACCTGGTGCTTGGAGAGCTTGCGCTGGATGGGAGTATTTTACCTGTAGCTGGGGCGTTGCCTGCAGCCATTGGAGCTAATATCAGAAATTGTGGGTTAATTTGTCCATATGACAACGGTGGTGAGGTGGCCTGGTCTGGTAATGGCGATATTTTAGCGCCTAAAAATCTTCTATCTTTAATTAATCATTTTAGTGGATCTCAGAGGTTGTCATCGCCTGTGGCTAGCATAGAGAAAGATAATGTGAAGTATCCAGACTTTAAAGATGTAGTAGGTCAGGAACATGCAAAGCGTGCTTTGGAGATTGCCGCAGCCGGTGGGCATAACGTTTTGATGGTAGGGACTCCTGGATCTGGAAAGTCTATGTTGGCGAGCAGATTATCAAGTATTTTACCAGAAATGAGTGCTGAGGAGATATTAGAGACTAGCATGATTTATTCTATTGCAGGGCAGATTAAAAGTGGACAATTACAGAAAGCAAGGCCATTCAGAGCGCCGCATCATACGAGCTCAATGATAGCTCTTGTTGGTGGTGGTCACAGTAAACGCATTATGCCCGGTGAAATTTCTTTAGCACATAATGGCGTGTTATTTCTTGATGAATTTCCAGAGTTTCCTCGAGCTGCTATAGAATCTTTAAGGCAGCCGATTGAAAGTCGTGTTGTGAATATTTCAAGGGCTAATTCTCACGTTACTTATCCAACGAAATTTCAATTAGTGGCCGCGATGAATCCTTGCAAATGTGGATATTTGAGTGATCCAAATCGTGCTTGTAGTAAAGCGCCCATATGTGGTGAAGACTACCAAAGCAAAATTTCTGGACCCATAATGGATCGGATAGATATTGTGATAGAAGTGAACGACAATAAGCTTTATGACACTTCTTCAATCAAAGAGAATGAGACTTCTGAATCTATAAAAAGGCGCGTGATTGCCGCGCGGGATAGGCAGTTAGAGCGCTATAGTGGTTATGGCATTGCTACAAATTCAGAGATGGAGGGGGAGTTGTTATATGAAATGACATCTTTAGATCATGAAACTCAGGAACTGCTCAATAAATTTGCTGATAAAAATAAAATATCAATGCGTTCCTATAATCGTATTCTTAAAGTAGCAAGAACCGTAGCGGACTTAGAAGGAGCCAATAACATCAAAAAATACCATTTGGCTGAGGCCATCAGCTATAAGCGCGATGCTAAAATAGGTGTTTTAGTATGAGTATTCCTGCAGCCATTGAATTTCACATGGGTGCGCTGTATATTCGTTTTGTAGGTAATTTTGGAGAAAAAGTATAATACTATTCAGATCCAATGATTCATCTGTATTAAAGGCATCTGGGTCGATTTCTGATATAATGCTATCTACCGCGATTTGATCTACATTTCCCAGTATAATTAGACCGTTGTGCAAGGATAGAATACCGTCGTCATCTAGATAGAGTGTGAAGTAGTATTGAGGCCACGTTACATTATGATGGTCGGTAAAATCTCTGGTCAGTATGTGTGGTAGTGAGGTTAGGTTCTCGGGTTTAAAATCTAGAATAATTTCCCATCTCTTGGTCATAATCTCCTCATCATTCGTAAATATTCTGTTGGCTTCCGGAAATAATATGTGACTGCAAATGCATTAAGGTGCTAGAGAATCGAGGAGCCATCAATTCTTGATCAAAAAACCCTTCTATCAATACTTCCTCATCATTATTATGTGCTGGATGTTCATTGGAATCTATATTTTTTTATTATCTGGTTCATCTGGCATTTTAAAACCAGTGGCACATAAGGATCATTGTGCATAATCACAAAAAAGAAATAATAAAAATCCTGAACGGCCAACCTATTTTTTAAGTGTGGCTCTTGTATTATAAAAAATTCCTATTGTCAATAGTAGTGAGACTACTGTATTTATTTCTGCCATAGAAAGGCCAAGTATCCTGAATGGTACGTCTTTGCATGATATAGTGTGGTGCAGAATTAAGTTTCGTAGCATATTTAGGTCCGAGGCTGTGTCTGTAATGTGACACGGTTCCATGATGATCCCATGTTCTACCATAACGTGATAGGAAGAGAGAACAAAGCCGACAAAGAAAATTCCACCACAAATATAGTTTAATAATTTTAATATAGAATTGTCCTTTAGTATCCATGCTGAAGCGGAAACTATAATCAATAAGAAGTAAGGAATTCTTTGGTATAGGCATAGTTTGCAAGGTTTAAAGCCGAATATGTGTTCGGCGACATATGCGGACACTAGGGAGAATATTGATAGGATGGCGACTAGTTTTAAGATCTTTATATATGGTATGGGGAATAATTTCATTGATTTTTCTGGGGTTTTAGTGTATTTTACATGGTTATATTTTCAACTTAGATTATAACTTAGATGGCTGACACAACACAACTATTACAAAACAACAAAGCTTGGCCTTTTCAAATTGCAAAAGAAATACTGGTAAAATTGCAAGGGAAAAAGCCCAAGAAAGGGTATGTTTTGTTTGAAACTGGCTATGGTCCCTCTGGGTTGCCACATATTGGGACTTTCTGCGAAGTAATTAGAACGCAAATGATTCGGACCGCGTTTGAGATGATTTCCGATATCCCTACAAGATTGTTTGTTATTTCTGATGATATGGATGGTTTGCGTAAGATTCCTGATAATATTCCAAATGCTGACATGTTAACTGTTCACATGCAGAAGCCACTTACATCTATACCCGATCCTTTTAATCGCGAGGAAAGTTACGGAGCGTATATGAACAAGAAGCTTTGTAGTTTCTTGGATAATTTTGGTTTTGAGTATGAATTTTATAGCGCCACTCAACTTTATAAAACCGGTAAATTAGACGAGTTTTTGTTAAAAGCATTATCTTGCTATGATCCGATCATGTCAGTTATGTTGCCAACTTCAGGAGAAGAAAGGCAACAAACTTATAGTCCATTTTTGCCGATATGTCCAAAGAGCGGCAGAGTCCTTTATGTGCCGATTGTTAGAAGAGATCTAGAGACTGGCACAATAACATATATGGACCCGGAAACTAACGAAGAGATGACAACATCAGTGACCGGTGGTCACTGTAAATTACAATGGAAACCAGATTTTGGCGTGAGATGGGCGGCGCTTGATGTTGATTTTGAAATGTATGGTAAAGATCATTTGGCTAACTCAAAACTTTATCGTGGTATTTGCCATATAGTTGGCGGCAAAGGCCCAGTAGAATTTTGTTATGAGATGTTTCTAGATGAACATGGTAAGAAGATTTCTAAATCGAAAGGTAATGGTGTCTCCATAGATCAATGGTTAAAATACGCTCCCGTCGAAAGTCTTTCCTATTACATGTATCAATCTCCGACTAAAGCAAAGAAATTATATTTTTCTGTAATTCCAAAAAGTGTTGATGACTACATTACATCTCTAGAAAAATTCCATGAATCTAGTGAGGTGGAAAAAGTAGAAAACCCAGTATGGCATATTCATCGTGGTAAACCACCTAAATATAACTTACATGGCTTGACTTTCAGTCTGTTGTTGAATTTATCTTCTGTATGTAATCCTGAAGATAAGAGTATACTAGTGAGCTTTGTTTCTAGGTATGCTCCAGAATTAAATAAGGATGAGCAGAGATTTATTGAATTATTGGCTGATCATGCTGTCCAATATTATCATGATTTTATCAAACCAAACAAACAATATAGAAATCCTTCAGAGAAGGACGTATCTTTATTGAAAGAAGTAGCTAATAAACTGAAAGACATAAAAAATGATTGTGCTGCTGAGGAGATTCAGAGTATATTCTACACGATCGGTAAAGGATCAGGATACGAGCTTCGTGAATTTTTTAAAATGATTTACGAAGTTTTGCTTGGCCAAGACCAAGGACCAAGATTAGGATCGTTTGCAAAATTATACGGCATAGATAAAACCATAAATTTGATCAATTCAAAAATAGGTTCATAAATGACAGAAATAAAAAATATTATAGCAAGAGAGATTCTTGATAGTAGGGGACATCCTACAATTGAGGTGGATGTGTTTATCGGTGATAGACTTTTCGCGAGAGCAGCTTCGCCAAGTGGTGCTTCAACCGGCATTAATGAGGCTCATGAACTACGCGATGGCGATGCAAGAAGATTTAGTGGCAAAGGCGTAAAGAATGCTGTCAATAATGTGAATACAATAATAAAAAATTCTTTGCTTGGTCAAGACTGCACTAATCAAAAGCTTGTTGATGCAACATTATTAACCTTGGATGGTACGCAAACAAAATCTGTTTTGGGTGGCAATGCTATAGTCGCTACTTCAATGGCTGTGCTAAAGGCTGCAGCATTATCTCAAAATAAGTCACTTTTCAGTTATTTAAATCCAAAAGCCAAAACTCTTCCTGTGCCAATGATTAATATCATTAATGGTGGTGCTCATGCTGATAATCAGCTCGATATTCAAGAGTTTATGATTATGCCGGTAGGGGCAAAAAACATTAACGAAGCTGTGCGTATCGGTTCTGAAATTTTCGCTTCTCTTCGCTCTGTGTTAGCTTCGAAAAATCTGGGTACTAATGTTGGCGATGAGGGTGGATTTGCGCCAAGAGTAAAATATGATCGAGATGCTATTGAATTGATACTGCAGGCTATCGATAGAGCAGGTTATAATGCAGGAAAAGATGTAGTGTTAGCATTGGATGTTGCAGCTACAGAGTTATTTAAAGATGGTCAATACCACTTTAGAGGCGTTGGTAAAGTATTAAGTTCTGATCAGTTAATCGCCTATTACGATCAGTTATCTCGCGAGTATCCTATTTTCTCCATTGAAGATGGTATGGCTGAAGAAGATTACCATGGGTGGTGTGAGTTGACAAAAGAATTTGGCGAACGATTGCAATTAGTGGGCGACGATGTTTTTGTCACTAACAAGAAGATTTTATCAAAATGCATCACCAAGAATATCGCTAATGCCATCTTGATTAAACCGAATCAGGTTGGAACTGTTACTGAGACTTTTGAGACAATTAGCCTGGCCCAGTCCAAAGGGTATGAGTGTGTGATGTCGCATAGATCTGGTGAGACTGAAGATACTACGATAGCCCATTTAGCTGTGGCTATGGGATGTAGTCAGATAAAAATTGGTTCAGTATGTCGTGTAGACAGGACTGCTAAGTATAATGAGTTGATGCGTATTAGCGAGGAACTAGGTGCTGTAGCTAAGTATAAACATCTGAAGAATCTTAATGAAATCTTAATTTAGCTCTGATATAGTGACTTTGTAGACTTTTGAGGAGTGTTATGCATGGCATTAATTTTCGCAATTCTGAGTTCCGTAAAAGAAAAATTGTGACCATTCTTTTATTTCTCGCATTAGTTCTATATTTCCTTTACAATATTATGGGTGGCGATCGAGGCATTATTGCCTTATTTAAACTGAACAAGCAACACGCTCGGATAGAAAAAGAGGTTACTAAGCTTACTACTGAGAAGGCTGTATTGCAGGATAGGGTGCATCGTTTAAAATCTGATTCTTTAGACTTAGATCTGTTGGAAGAGCAAGTAAGAGAAAATCTTGGCTATGCTAAAGGTGATGAGACGGTATACGTTGAGGATAAGAATTAATAATCAAAAATGGTACGCATTTGCAGGATGCTAGTTGCCAAAAAACTATGGGTCTAGACAAGATTAGGAGGGATTTTTTCTAAAATCCTTCAGAGTCATGTTGTAGATATCATTATATCTATGGTTAAAGCGCCACTTTGATTTTTTAAGATGAAGAAAAAATTTTTCATCAGTTAATCCATTAAATTTTGCCATAAGCCTTTTTGTAAAACTCCAGAAGCTTTCCATCAATCAGTATTTTATGCTAGAACCTTCAAGCACCTTTCCTTGAATTATAGGCAAGCGAAAACACTTGAGAGCATGCCTAAATTTGTCTTAAGAAAAGTGCGTAACTTTTTTATATCGATTTTTCATAGCCTATACAATGCTTTAAGCAACTTTCTTGTCACCTAATATTGTCTAGACCAAAACTACATTTATTCTTTCGAAGGGCTCCTGATCAGTGATGTTATCGACCTGCTTTCTTTACATTACGAGAGTTTCTGAATAAGTGGTATGCATTTAAATTTTTGTAGAGTTGCAGTTAGAATGTGTAATTACATCGATTGCTGAGAGCGGCCTCGTGAAGACTCTAGAAGCTTAGCCAATCATTTACAGACCTTCTTTCGCACGGTTCGCCAGGAGTGAGCGAGGCGCAAGGGCTTTTTATTATTCTAGGTTTTGTTGAGCAGGATGATAATGTTACCAAAGAGACTAATGCTAGTAATGTTAATATTCTCATACACTTTTACCTACTAAAGCTAAGAGGATTATAGCATATTTTGATCTGCTAGTTCAACTTACCATGACAATATTTATATTTCTTACCAGAATTGCATGGGCATGTTTCATTTCTACCAACTTTTTCTAAGGAGCTATCTGCAGGATCTAGTCTAGATTCTGCCATTTTATGTTCTGGTTCGAATTCTTTGTCCAATATATCATTATGATGACTTGTATCGATTTCCATGCGGGCGACTCTGGTAATATAAGTTTCTCTAACGTTATCAAGCATTGCTGAGAAATAGTCAAATGCTTCACGCTTATATTCGTTTAATGGATCTCTTTGACCAATAGCTCTTAAGAAAATACCACTACGCAAATGATCGAGTGATAATAAATGATCCTTCCATAGCTGATCTAAAGTTATTAGAAGTATTCTTTGTTCTGCAGCGTAAAATAACTTGTCGCCAAACGCTTTGTGCTTCTTTTGTAGTTTTTCTTCTATTTTTTCATCCAAATATTTGCAAACATCATGATTATCGATGGCGTCTTTATCGAGAAATTTTTTAATTTCGAAATTATCGTTATAAATTGATACTAATCTTTTCTCAATTCCCTCTAGATCCCATTCTTCTTTTAGCTTATTTGCGGGCATATAAAGATCTGTAATTTCCTTATGTATCTCTTGATATAAATCTTGAGTTGTTCCATGAATATTTTCTTCAGAAATGATATCGCGACGTTGTTCGTAAATAACTTTGCGTTGATCATTCATTACATCATCAAATTTTAAAAGATTTTTTCTGATTTCATAGTTGCGTCCTTCTACTTTTAGCTGAGCTTTTTCTATGGTGCGACTTATTATCGGATGTACTATTGCTTCCCCTTCTGCCAATCCTAGTTTTTGAAGCATTGAAGACATTCTTTCTGAGGCAAAAATTCTCATAAGATCATCTTCGAGTGACAAGAAGAAAATGCTTCTACCAGGATCACCCATACGTCCTGCGCGGCCTCTGAGTTGATTGTCGATTCTGCGGCTTTCATGACGTTCTGTGCCTATCACTAAAAGTCCACCGGCCTGCAGTACAACTTCTTTATCTTGTTTTACTTGCTCTGATAGTGATAAGAATTCTTTATTGAAATCTGGATGATTTTCATCTCCAAGTTTTTGTATTGCTAACATCTCTGCATTACCACCAAGTTGGATATCTGTTCCTCTACCAGCCATATTAGTAGCGATAGTTACAGTGCCAGATCGACCCGCTTGAGCTATGATTAAAGCTTCATTTTCATGATGCTTAGCATTGAGTAGGTTATGAGGAATTTTCCTCTTTTTTAGTAACGCAGAAAGATGTTCTGATTTTTCAATACTAACTGTACCAACTAATATAGGCTGTTTTTTAGCATGAGCTTTTTCGATTTCTGCCAGAATAGCTTCGTATTTTTCTTGGGCAGTTCTGTATATTAAATCGTCTTCATCTTTTCTTTTGACAGGATTTTTTGTAGGAATTGATAGTACTTGAAGTTTGTAAATATCTTCGAATTCTCTGGCTTCTGTAGCGCCAGTACCCGTCATTCCAGAAATTTTTGGATACAGCCTGAAGTAGTTCTGGAATGTGATGGATGCTAAAGTTTGATTTTCATTTTGTATTGATACTTTTTCTTTGGCTTCTAAGGCTTGATGAAGTCCATCAGAGAATCTTCTGCCTTCCATAATCCTTCCAGTAAATTCGTCAATTATCAGAACTTGGCTATCTCTTACCAAGTAATCTACGTCTTTCCTGAATAAATTACGTGCCTTAAGGGCTTGATTTATATGGTGCAGTATGTTGACGTTCTCAATATCAAATAGGTTACTATCATCTTTAATTAGATGCTGCTTATAGCAAACTTCTTGTACAATATTTATGCCTTCATCATTCAAGGTAACGGTTTTGGATTTCTCTTCTATATCGAAAGCATTTTTTGGTAATGAAGCCACGATTGTATCTGCAATCACATAAAGATCAGATCTATCTTCAGATGGTCCAGAAATGACTAACGGCGTTCTAGCTTCATCAATAAGGATAGAGTCAACTTCGTCTATGATAGCATAGTAAAATGGGCGTTGAACCAAGTGCTCTGTTGAGTATTTCATATTGTCACGTAAATAATCAAAACCAAGCTCATTATTCGTGGAATAGGTGATGTCACAATTATAAGCAGTTTTTCTTTCTTCATCATCTAGACCATGCGATATGCATCCTACAGTGAGTCCAAGGAATCTAAATACCTTGCTCATCCATTCAGTATCTCTTTTTGCTAGGTAGTCATTCACAGTTACTATGTGCACACCTTTTCCTGTAAGAGCATTAAGGTAGGCTGGCAGAGTTGAGACTAGGGTTTTGCCTTCACCAGTCCTCATTTCGGCTATCATGTTGTTATGTAATGCAATGCCACCAATTAATTGTACATCATAATGTCTTTGCCCTAAAACCCGTTTTGCAGCTTCTCTAGTTATTGCGAAGGCGTTGGGAAGAATGTCATTTAAAGATTTTCCAGCGTTTAATTCTGACCTTAAAATGGTGGTTTGGTTTGCCAATTCTTTATCGGTCATCGGGGCATAACGTTGCTCAAGATTATTTATTTTTGCGATCGTGCCATCTAAAGATTTAATGTATCTCTCATTGGTAGTGCCGAAAATCTTTTTGAGCAATGTTTGTAACATATGATAATACTTGAATTATTTATTTTTTAGCGATAGATTCTAACGTCGTGATAGCATACAACACAATATTAAAATTAACAAACCAAAAAGCGTAGGTGCAATATGAGAACATTTAAAGTAGCAATGATATTAGCTTCGGCTTCAATGATTATGGGTTCGGTTTTAGCCGGAGATCGAGTAGTAGCGAAATATAATGGCAAAGAAATTCTAAAATCTGAAGTTGAAGCTAGTCTTAAATCAATAATGAATGGGGTATTGCCTAATAATAAAAAAG
>Ga0114980_10002064_pt1 | contig 14308 bp, 16 predicted proteins | sample S_140806_EF_Meta_FD_87018 | JGI IMG/M metagenome (GOLD analysis project Ga0114980, IMG submission 87018) | Freshwater microbial communities from Lake Simoncouche, Canada to study carbon cycling - S_140806_EF_MetaG | ecosystem: Environmental > Aquatic > Freshwater > Lake | place: Lake...
GTAGGTCAGCCAGGACACCGACCCCACCGTCAGGTGCGACGCGCAGATCGCGTCGCACCTGACGGTGGGGTCGGTGTCCTGGCTGACCTACGCCGACCGGTTGATGGAGTTCCCGACGGCACTGCTGGGCGTGGCCCTTGGGGTGGTGCTGCTGCCCCGCTTGTCGGCCGCACAGGCCAGTGGCGATGCCGTGGGCTACTCGGCCATGCTGGACTGGGGGCTGCGCATGGTGGTCTTGCTGGCCCTGCCTTGCGGGGTGGCGCTGCTGGTGTTTGCAGACCCGCTGGTGGCCGTGCTGTACCACTACGGGCGTTTCAGCGCCGTGGACGCCAGCCAGACGGTGTTGGCCTTGCAGGGGTATGGCGTCGGGCTGTTGGGGCTGATCGCGATCAAGGTGCTGGCGCCGGGCTTCTATGCGCGACAGGACGTGCGCACGCCCGTGAAGATCGCCGTCGTGGTCTTGATCGTGACGCAAGGCTTGAATGCGGCCTTGGTGCCCTGGCTCGGCCATGCGGGGTTGGCTTTGTCCATCGGTCTGGCTGCGCTGCTCAATGCGGTCTGGCTGCTGGGTGGCCTTCTGAAGGCGGGCGCCTACCAGCCAGGAGCCGGCTGGGCCAGCTTTGTGCTGCGCGTGCTGCTGGCTTGCGGGGCGCTGGCCGCCTTCTTGTGGTGGTGCAACACCCGCACCGATTGGTTGGCGCTGCAGGCCACGCCCTGGGTCCGCGTGGCGTGGCTGGGCGTGATCATTGCCCTGTCGGCCACCGCGTACCTGGCCTTGTTGCGAGTTCTCGGCTTGCGCTGGTGGGCTTTCATGCGGCGCACGCCTTGAGCCCGCTCGCCGGGCTTCTGCGGCAGAGACTGCGAACACCCGTTGCAGGATGGTTGTCCCAGGGCGGCCTGCGGTTTGACGGACCCTGCACTAGACTTGACCGGATGAACATGACAGGTGGGTTGACCAAGTGAGCGGCGGGGTGCGACTGGAGGTGCCCTCCCGGCTGGACTACTTTGCCAGCCTGGTGGCGCAGGACGAGGGCTTTCCTCTCCTCGAGGCTGCCATTGCTGTGGGGCAGGACCGCGACGCATCCTTGGACCCGCAGGCGGTGATGGTGGCGTTGGACCGCCTGGGCGCGCGCTTGGCACGGCGCATCCCGGCCGACGCCGTACCTTTGCAACGCCTGCGATGGCTCAACCGCTATTTCTTTGACGAGCTCGCCTTTGGTGGCAACGTCAACGACTACTACGCCGCCGACAACAGCTATCTGCACTGTGTGCTGGAATCTCGGCGGGGTATTCCCATCACCTTGGCTCTGCTGTACATCGAGATGGCCGGTCATGCGGGGTTGAAGGCGCGCGGCATCAGTTTTCCGGGGCACTTCCTTGTGAAGTTGCGGCTGCCGCGGGGTGAGGTGGTGATCGACCCCTTCACCGGGCAATCGCTCTCACGTGATGACCTCGAAGAGCGCCTGGGCCCGTACCGCCGGCAGCGGGGGTTGGTCGGCGACTTCGAGGTGCCGCTGGGCCTGTTCCTGCAAGAGGCCAGCCCGCGGGAGTTCCTGGCCCGGCTGCTGCGCAATCTCAAGGAGATCCATCTGGCGGCTGAAGACTGGACCTCCCTGAAGGAGGTGCAGGAGCGCCTGGTGCGCCTGTTGCCTGACGCGTGGTCGGAGCACCGCGACCGCGGCCTGGCCTGCGCAGAGCTGGGGCTGGATGACCAGGCGCTGGCCGATCTGCAGACCTATCTCCAGCACTGCGCCGATGCGGAGGATGCACCGGCGCTGCGCGAGCGCATGGGCCGCATCGGCCAGCCACCGGGTGGGCGCTGGGCCTCATGAACCTGCAGCCTGCCCAACGCCGTTTGCTCGGGTGGCTGGCCATTGGGTTGACCGGCTTCGCCCTGCTGTGGCTGCTTGCCCCGGTACTGACACCCTTTCTCATCGGCGCGATCCTGGCTTATGCGCTGCACCCGGCGGTGGAGAAGCTCGCGCTGCGGCGGGTGCCTCGCGTGCTGGCCGTGCTGATCGTCGAGGTGGCCATGGTGCTGGCGCTCCTGGCCACGGTGCTGCTCATCGTGCCGATCTTGTCCAAGGAGATCCCGCTGCTGCAGGCACAGATTCCTGTGCTGGCCGAGCGGCTGAACCAGACCCTCTCGCCATGGCTGGCGCAACAGGGCATTCACGTGTCTTTGGACGTCCCCAGCATCAAGGCCTTTGTGCTGAAGTACCTCAACGCCAACGCCGAGGAGTGGTTTGGGGCCCTGCTCAGCTCCGCCCGCATCGGCGGCAGCGTGGCGCTGGCAATTGCGGGCAACGCGGTGCTGGTGCCCGTGGTGCTCTTCTACCTCCTCATGGACTGGCCCCAGTGGGTGGCGCGGGTCCAGGCCCTGATTCCGCGGCAGCAGCTGAATTCGGTCAACACCTTTCTTGACGAGTGTGACAGCCTGTTGGGTCAGTACCTGCACGGCCAGTTGCTCGTGATGCTGGTGCTGGCGGTTTACTACTCGGTCGGATTGGCGCTGTTCGGTTTTGACCTGGCGTTGCCGCTGGGGGTGTTCACGGGACTGGCGGTTTTCATCCCCTACATCGGCTTCGGGTTGGGTCTGATGCTGACCTTGCTGGCTGGGATGCTGCAATTCGCCAGCTTGCACGGCCTGGTGGCCGTGGCAGTCGTCTTCGGCATTGGTCAACTCTTGGAGAGCTTTGTGCTGACGCCACGCCTCGTGGGTGAGCGTATTGGCCTGAGCCCTCTGGCGGTGATCTTCGCCCTGTTGGCCTTCGGGCACCTGTTCGGCTTTGTGGGGGTGCTGGTGGCGCTGCCGCTGAGTGCCGTGGCCCTGGTGGCGCTCAATCGCCTGCGCTCGGTCTACCTGAACAGCCGCTTGTACTCCGGATGAGGCAGGTGCCGCTACCGCTGGTTCCGCAGCCGCTGGCCAGGTTTGAATCCTTCGTGACCGGCTCCAACGCGCTGGCAGTGGCTCAGTTGCGTGCCCAGGTGCCACCGGTGTCGCCGGTGTATCTCTGGGGTCCGTCGGGCTGCGGCAAGTCCCATCTCCTTACCGCCTTGGGGCATGCGTGCCTGCATGCGGGCCGGCGGGTCGTTCGATTCGATTCCGCGTCCGCGAGTGACCAAGATCTGGATGCCGCCGTCGGCCTGGTGATCCTGGACGATGTGCAACTGTGGGACGCCCAGGCCCAGCAGCGGGCCTTCGCCTTGCTGGTGGAGGCGCAGTCGCACGGGGTGGCGTGGGCCGCTGCGGGCCCGACACCCCCTGTGGACCTGCCCTTGCGTGACGACCTGCGCAGCCGCCTGGCCTGGGGCCACGTGCATGCGGTGCTGCCTTTGTCCGAGGCCGAGACCCGCGCTGTGCTGCGCCGCGAGGCCGACCGGCGGGGCGTGCATCTGGGTGATGAGGTGATGGACTACCTGCTGAGCCGCTTTGCACGCGATCTGGGGCACCTGATGAGCCTGCTGGACCGTCTGGATGAGTACGCGATGTCTCACGCCCGGGCCTTGACGGTGCCGCTGCTGCGGCAGATGTTGGCCGAGACCCCCGTGCAGTCCGACCAGGAGATTCAACGGGGTTTGGAGTTGGATGCATGAGACTTGCGCTGTTTGATCTGGACGGCACCCTGCTGCCCACCGACTCCGACCACGCCTTTGGTGAGTTCATGGTGCGCATCGGCTGGGCTGATCCGCAGCAGCATGCGGCGCTGAACGACAAGTTTTTCCGTGACTACCAGGCGGGGTGCCTGGACATGCACGCGTACATCGACTTCGCCACCTCGTCCTGGCGCGACCGCCCAGCCCCGGAGATCCAGGCAATGTCCGAGCGTTTCATGCGTGAGGTGATCGTCGAGCACCTGCGCGAATCCGCCCATGCGCTGGTGCGTCAGCACCGTCAGCGGGGCGATCGGCTGGCCATCGTGACCGCTACCAACGACTTCATCACCGGCCCCATCGCCCGTGCTTTTGGGATTGAGACCCTGATCGCTACCGAACTGGAGCGCGACGACCATGGGCGTGTCACCGGCCGCATCCGCGGCACACCTTGTCTGCGAGAGGGCAAAATCGTGCGCGTGAGCCAATGGCTCGCGCAGGAGGGCACTCACCTGGAGGCTTATGAAGAGGTGGTTTTCTACAGCGACTCCACCAACGACCTCCCGCTGCTCGAGCGCGTCACCAACCCGGTCGCCACCAACCCGGCGCCGGCCCTCGCGAAGATCGCTGCCGAACGCGGCTGGACCGTCCTGAACCTCTTCGAATGATCAAGAAACTCATCAGCCGTCTGCTGGGCAAGACCGCGGCACCGCCAGAGCCCGCCGAGCAGGCGCTGAAGGCCACGCCGCTGGGCCAGCGCGTAGAACTATCCGCCGAGCAGCACGGCATCGACCCCGATCTTCTGGACGACCATGCCGTGCGCGTGGTGCGCACGCTCAAGGACGCGGGCTTCGAGGCTTACGTCGTGGGTGGTGCCGTGCGCGACCTGCTGGTGGGCCGCCGCCCCAAGGACTTCGACGTCGCCACCGATGCCACGCCCGAGCAGGTCAAGGCGCTGTTCCGCCGTGCCTTCATCATCGGACGGCGCTTTCGCATCGTGCACGTGGTTTTCGGCCGCGGGCGCGAGCACGAGGTCATCGAGGTCTCCACCTTCCGAGCCTTGTTGGGTGCCGAGACCGCCGATCAGGTTGAAGGCAACGAGAAGACATCCCGGGCCGAACTGGCCGGCAAGACCCATGTGGTGGACGCCAGCGGGCGCGTGCTGCGCGACAACGTGTGGGGCCCGCAGATTGAGGACGCGGCCCGGCGAGACTTCACTGTCAACGCCATGTACTACGACCCGGTCACGCGCACGGTGGTGGACTACCACGGGGGCTTTGCCGATGTGCGCGCCCGCGTGCTGCGCATGATCGGCGACCCGGCCACGCGCTACCGCGAGGACCCGGTGCGATTGCTTCGGGTGGCGCGCTTCGTGGCCAAGCTGGGCTTCACCATCGAGCCCAAGACGCTCCAGCCCGTGCAATCCATGGCGGCCAGCCTGACGCAGGTGCCTGGCTCGCGCCTGTTCGACGAGATGATCAAGCTGCTGCAGACAGGCCACGCCATCTCGAGCCTGGAAGTGCTGCAACGCCTGGGCCTGGTGCAGGGCATCTTCCCGGTGCTGGAGGCGGCGCTGGACGGTGGTGCGCAGGATGCGCGCCGCAAGTCCTTCATCGATCTGGCCCTGCAGGACACCGACCGCCGCGTGGGCGAAGGCAAGCCAGTAGCCCCGAGCTTCATGCTCGCCTGCCTGCTCTGGCATGAAGTGCTGGGCCGCTGGACGGCGCTGAAGGAGGCCGGCGAGTCGCCCTTCCCGGCCCTGCTGCAGGCCATCGATGCGGTCTTTGAGGCACGCATCGGCGACATCTCCGGGCGCGGCAAGTTGGCTGCTGACATGCGAGAGATCTGGCAGATGCAGCCCCGGCTGGAGCGCCGTACGGTCGCCTCGGCGCCTGGCATGGTGGAGCAACCTCGGTTCCGCGCCGGGTTCGACTTCTTGCGCCTGCGGGCCGACGTGGGCGAGGTGCCGCAAGAGTTGGCCGAGTGGTGGGAAGACTTTTCGCTCGGCACGCCCGAGGAGCGCGAGGCTCTGCTGGACGCGTTGAAGGCTTCTCAGTCCCGGCGTGTGCCGGGTGCTCGCAAGTCCGGCGGCGGCGCTCGGGACGCGGCATCTCACGCAGGATCATCTGGCGAGTCGGGTGCTGCCCGCGCAGGCACGGGCGGTGGCAGCCCGCAGGCAGCCTCGCCTGATGCTCCAGGCTCGCAAGAGGAGGCGGACGGCGAGGGGGGCGACTCACCGGAGCGCAAGCGCCGTCGCCGCCGTCGGCGGGGTGGCCGTGCACCGGGCGGTGGCGAGGCCTCCGGCCCTTCGAGCGAAAGCTGAGGAGGCGATCCGCCGTCTGGGCGACATCAAGGTCCGGTGCTGCGAGCGCGTTGACTACGCCCTGACTTTGCTGCCCAATTTGAGCGACGCCGCAGTGGCAGACGCCGCTCTCAAGACCTGCGAGGAGATCGACCGCCTTGAGTCCGACGCCGACCAGGTGATGCGCAGCGCCATGAGCAAGCCCTTCAGCGATGAGCCCGACGTGCGCGAGCTCATCAAGCTCAAGGCGATCTACGAACGGCTCGAGACCATCCCCGACCGCTGCGAAGACGTCGCCAACCTGATCGAAGGTGTGGTGCTCAAGAACGCCTGACTTCAGCCGTTCTTGCGGCTGCGCCTGAGGGCGGCAGCATGACCGGTGTGTTCGTGCCCAGGCTGGACGCCGCCAGGTTCCACTCGAACAACTTCTGTATGCTGAAGGCGATCGTGCCCATCATGATGGCAGCGCCCACCAGCAAGGCGGTGATCACGCCCAGCACAGGGGCCCACGCGGTGCGCTTTGGCGCATGCCCGGGGTTGCGTGTGGCGTCCCACTTTTCATCGGGCGTAAGGCCATAGAGGATGGCGCTGAGCATGCTGAGTGTGATCATCAAGCCCAGCACGGGAATCAGGATCCAAGCCACATGGTCGTCCTGTCCCAATTGCCGCATGCGGATCACGCCCGCCAGCCCCAGCAGGGTGGGTGGCACGTGCAGCCAGGCCAGCGGGTCCTTGACGCCCTTCAAGTAAAGCCGGTGCAGGCCCAGGGTGCCGCCCACCACGGCCAGCCAAGTGGCCACGGTCTTCGAGCGGTAGTGTGTAAGGGATGCGGGCATCGGCTGACTATAATGCGCGGTTTCGGCGACGGCTCCCGTGGGGGCGTATCTACGGCGCCGGCCTCGGTGTGGGGCCTTCTGGATGGAAGCCTCGCGCCTTATCGATTGCCTGCTCCTGCGTGTCTCCTGGTGCGGCGGTCACTGACGAATTGAAAAAAGGCAGTTCAACATGGTCGTGATCCGGCTTGCTCGCGGCGGCGCTAAGGGCCGTCCCTTCTACAACATCGTGGTCGCAGACTCTCGTGAGCGTCGCGACGGGCGTTTCATCGAGCGCGTGGGGTTCTACAACCCCATGGCCGCAGGTGCTGAACAGCCCCTGCGCGTGGCCCTGGACCGCGTGACCTACTGGTCGGGCGTGGGCGCCAAGCTGTCGCCCACCGTCGAGCGTCTGGTCGACCAGGCGCGCAAGTCGGCCTGAAGCGCGGTGGGCTTGGCCGGTACAGGGGTCAAGCCATGAACCGCCCACCGGGAGTCTGAAGCAAGTGGATCCCCATTTTCCCGACGATGCGGTTGAAATCGGCCGCGTGATGGGCTCCTGGGGTGTCAAAGGCTGGATCAAGGTCCAGCCTTTTTCTTTGGATCCCCAGGCCTTGTTCTCCACCAAGCGGTGGTTTGTGCGGTCTCCGGAACTCGCCTCGCCCGCATGGGGTGGGGCGGTCACGGACGGATCGGTGCTCAAGGTGGTCCATGCCAAAGAGCATGGCGACATGGTGATCGCCTCGATCCAGGGGCTGGAAGACCGCGATGCGGCGGAGGCCCTGCGCGGAGGGCGTGTGTTCGTGTCGAGGGCCAGCTTTCCCACGGCCACCGAGGGCGAGTACTACTGGGTCGACCTGATCGGCCTGAGCGTGGCCAATCGTGAAGGTGTGGTGCTGGGTGAGGTGGTGGGCCTGATGGAGACGGGCGCTCACGATGTCCTGCGGATCCGGCCGCCCGCCATGACCTCCGAAGCGTCTGCAGTGACGCCCGCGAAGGGCGCACGCAAGAACGCTGACCCTGATGAACGTTTGATCCCGTTCGTGGCGGCCTACGTCGACGGGGTGGACATCGCCTCACGCCGCATCACCGTCGATTGGGGCCTGGACTACTGAACGCCGGCCGGATATGCGGTTCGACGTCATCACCATCTTTCCCGAGCTCTTCGGTCCGCACCTGGTGCACGGCATCACGCGGCGGGCTTTTGCCTCCGGGCAGGTGGATGTTCGCCTGTGGCCCTTGCGGGACCACACCTCGGACAACTACCGCAGGGTGGATGACAGACCTTACGGAGGCGGTCCTGGCATGGTGATGCTCGCCGAGCCTCTGGAACGAGCGCTGCAGGCCGTATGGGCCGACCGAACCCCAGACCCGGCCGTGCCCGTGCTGCACTTCAGCCCCGCCGGCCGTCGGCTCGACCAGGCGCTGGTGACGTCCCTGGCCGAAGGGCCTGGTGCCGTGCTCATCTGCGGCCGCTACGAAGGCGTGGATCAGCGTGTGGTTGACCGGCACGTGACGATGGAGATCAGCCTCGGGGACTTTGTGCTCTCGGGCGGGGAGTTGCCGGCGCTGGTGTTGCTGGACACCGTTGCGCGGCTGCAAGAAGGCGTGTTGCACGCCCCCTCCCACCAGCAGGATAGCTTTTCTGACGGCCTGCTGGAAGGCCCCAGCTACAGCCGCCCCGAGGTGCTGCCCGATGGCCGCGCCGTGCCGCAGCCCTTGCTGTCGGGCCACCATGGTGACATCGCCCGCTGGAAGCGTGAGCAGTCGCTGGAGTGGACTGCCAGGCGTAGGCCCGATCTCATCGAGGCGGCGCGCCGTGCTGGGCGCTTGACTTCCATTGACGAACGCTTCCTCCTGAGCCTCAGCCTATAATGGCGGGCTTTGCGATCCTCTGGCGGCCAGTGGTGACGCACGCTCAGCGAGCACGTCACCGCACCCCCGTGCAAGGTGGGCCCAACTTCTGGCGGGTCACCCTCGCACAATCATTCAACACAACCGTGCAAGATCGTGCATTGGAGCTCCCATGGACCTGATCCAGACCCTCGAGAAGGAAGAGATTGCCCGCCTGGGCAAGACGATCCCACCGTTCGCCCCTGGCGACACCGTGATCGTCAGCGTGAACGTCGTTGAAGGCACCCGCAAGCGTGTCCAGGCCTACGAAGGCGTGGTCATTGCCAAGCGTAACCGCGGCCTCAACAGCAGCTTCATCGTCCGCAAGATCTCCAGCGGTGAGGGCGTGGAGCGGACGTTCCAGCTCTACAGCCCGCTGATCGCGAGCATTGAGGTCAAGCGCCGCGGCGACGTTCGGCGTGCCAAGCTGTACTTCCTGCGCCAGCGCAGCGGCAAGTCGGCGCGTATCAAGGCCAAGCTCAACTGAGCGATCGGCAAGTCTTCGGGCTTCAAAATCAGGCCGCCTTCGGGCGGCTTGCTTTTTTGGCGCCTGCATCTTTAGGGCTTGCTCGTTGGCGCCTGACGCGTTGTACCCTCACACGATGACCGCTTCCTCCTCACGGCCCGTTCCACCTGGCGATGCGCCGGCCACTCCCGCGATGCGCCCGCCTATCGTGGACCCCAAGGCCGTGCCGGTCAGCGGTACTGACGCCCATCTGCCGCCTGTGCTGCCTCACCGGATGACACCGCAGGCCTTGCGGACGCGGTTTGCTGCGGCTGCCGATTGGGCGCCCGAGATTCCGGGTGACGGTCAGCATCAGGACCGCGCGCCCGCGCCCGCCTCGGTGCTGGTGCCTTTGGTGCAGCGGGATGACGGCCTGCATGTGTTGCTGACCCGGCGCACCGACCACCTGCACGATCACGCCGGCCAGATCAGCTTCCCTGGCGGACGCCAGGAGCCGGAGGACGCTGACGATGTGGTCACGGCACTGCGCGAGACGCAGGAGGAGATTGGCCTGGCCCACCACCATGTCGAGGTGCTCGGTCGCTTACCGATTTACACCACCGTCACCCGGTTTGTGGTGACACCGGTGGTCGCCCTCGTTCGGCCGCCTTTCGAGTTGCGGCTGGATGCCTTTGAGGTGGCCGAGGCTTTCGAGGTTCCGCTGTCGTTTCTGATGAATCCGGCGCACCACCAGCGCCATTTGTTCGAGGCGGCAGGCGTTGCGCGTCAGTTCCTCTCCATGCCCTGGCACGCCGAGTGCGCTCAAGGGATCCGGCATGAGTTTTTCATCTGGGGTGCCACGGCCGCGATGCTGCGTAACCTCTACACCTTCCTGAGCCGCTCGGACACAGGCGCTTGAGGGCCGAAGTGCCCTAGGTTGCCCGCGCAGGGGCTTTGCCTACAGTGGCTATCATGCGGTGCTGATGAGCTTCTTTGCCGTGCTGTTCGCCCTGCTGATCGAGCAGGTCAAGCCGCTGCCACGTGTCAACCGTGTTGGCCAGCTGATGCGAGCCTGGGTGACCTGGGTGGCACGCACGCTGGATGCCGGCCAACTGCGCCATGCCCGGATGGTCTGCGGCGTTTCGGTGGTGGTGCCTGCGGTGCTGGCAACCGCGGTGTACCTGCTAGTGCGCCAGTACAGCCTGCTGCTGGCCATGGCCTTTGATGTGGCACTGTTGTACCTCACCCTGGGGTTCCGGCAGTTCAGTCACTATTTCACCGACATCCGTGATGCCCTGGACCGTGGTGACGAGGCAGAAGCACGTCGTCATCTCGCGCAGTGGAAGGACATGGAAGTTGCGGACCTCCCGCGCACCGAGTTGCTGCGCCAGGTGCTGGAGCATGCACTGCTGGCTGCGCACCGTTACGTGTTCGGGGTGTTCTTTTGGTTCGTGCTGCTGTCGGCCCTGGGCTTGGGACCGGCCGGTGCCGTGCTCTACCGCATGGCCGAGTTCGTGAGCCGGCATTGGCTGGCGTTGCGCCAGCGCGAGCACACCGAAGTCAACGACCACCTACCCGACATGGCAAGGCGCCTGTTCGCACTGATCGACAGCGTGCCTGCGCGCCTGACCGCGGCTGGCTTTGCCGTGGTGGGTAACTTTGAAGAGGCGGTCAATGCATGGCGGCGCGATGCCTCAGCGCCCGCAGATCGCAACGAGGGCGTGATCCTGGCTGCAGCCTCCGGCGCCGTGGGCGTGCGCATGGGTTCGGCCGTGATGGCCTCGCCCATCGGCCAGACCGAGGAGGCGACCGCTGATGCCGGCAGCGCTGCGCAGGCACCGCAGTTGGCGCCGCCCCAGGCGGGGCACTTGCAGAGCATGGTGGGGCTGGTGTGGCGATCCGTGGTGCTGTGGATGCTGCTGGTGGCCTTGCTGACCCTGGCCAACGTCCTGGGATGACAGCGGAGTGCGCTGTGCAGCCGGGTTTGCGCTCCTTTCCACTGAGCGGCTGCGGGGCTGCGCAGCAGTCACGCTGCACGGCCTGAGCATCTGAGCATGGCCTCCAATTGGAACCCCTCCATCTTCTCCAGCCGCCCTCCGCGGCCGGTCTCAGCGGCGCCTGAAGCTCCAGGTCCTGCGGCTGCGCCAGGAGCGCCCACTCCAGCCGGTGCAGCGGCTGGAGGTCGTACGCCAGGCGCCTCCACGCCAGGTTCGGCAGGTGCGCCCAAACCTGCAGGTGCGCGCCGTGGCCCGCTGCCCAGTCTGGCAGAGTTGGGGGCGTTTGATGGGGTGGCCCCTGCCCAGCAGCCCCCCAAGCGCTCAGGCCGCTTGACTCCGGACGACTTGAGGCGCATGGCGGTACCCCCGCCAGAGCGCGCCAGGCCCACCGCAGCAGGTCGGCCAGAAGAACCCTTGGCGCGCCCCAAGGTCGGGCGCAGCTGGCATGCGGACACGCCGTTCGAGACTGTCCAGACGCCTGAAGGCGTTCTCCTCAAAAAGGAAGCCGAAGCCCGGGCACAGGTACAGGCACAGGCTACGCCGGCAGCGGATCCGGGTGCCGCACGCAAGACAGTACCTGCAGTGAACGTGGCCTGGGCCGATCTGAACGCCGCCGTGCAGGCGGGATGGATCCGGCCTGAGGCGGCACACGCTCTGTGGGCACGCTGGCTGGCACGCAAGCCGCTGACGCATGTCGAGGACGACGGCTCAGCTGTGGCGCCCCTGCCTCCCTTGGCGCCTGCACCCATGGCCGAGGCGGCGCCGGAGCCCGGCCAGGCATCGGCTGCGCCGTCTGCCAGCGCGACGCCTGATGCATCGCCCAGCCCGTCATCACCTCCCGTGCCTGAGCAGGCGAAGGGCCTGGCCTCACCGGCTGCCGAGGCGCGTCGATCTGCGGCCGCTGAAGAGTCCGACCCTTCCTCGGCGCACGGGCTGGAGTCTCGTGAGACCGAGCCGGACACCATCGCCGGGGAAGCGTTGGAGGACGTGTCGCCAACGCGCCGCTCGCGTGAGCCCGAGCCTGCCGCCGCTGCGCCCGATGCAGCCTCGCACCCCGAGCAGGACGGGGCCGAGCGGGCGGCGTCGCCCTCGCCACCGCCAACAGCCCAGCCTTCACCGCCTTCACCGCCTGAAGCCATCGACGTGGAAGTGCTGGAGCCGCTGGAGGAAGCGAACGCCCGTCGGGCGGCTGAACGGGCCGCTCAGCCCGCGCCCGTCATCCAGGTGACCGACGTGATCGAGGCCCTGCCCGAAAAGCCCGACACGCCTCTTCAGGCAGCCCCTGCATGGATGGTCGGTCAGTACGTGATCGCTCTGCTGGCTGCAGTGGTGACCGCGGTTTCAGTCGGGCTCGGACACGTGCTGTTCGGCCCCTGGGGGGCGGCGCTGGCCGCCGGTTTCTGGACCGTGGTGGTCTGGCGCAAGACCTCGGCCTTTCATGCCTCAGGTCAAGGGCTGCGGGCACTGCTCGGTGCGCATCTCGTCCTGCCCTTGCTGGCCTTGACAGTGTGGCAGCTGCAGGAGGCGGCGGGCTGGTGGCCTGCCGCAAGGCCCCTGGACCTGTTTGCCGATGCGCCCCTGGACACCTTGACGCGTGCTGCACCGGCCATGCGCCTGGATTGGCGCTGGCTCGCGCTGGCGGGTCTGCCCCTGATTGCGGCGGTGGTCTGGTTGATGAGGTTGAGGCAGCCCGCGCTGCTCGGGGCGGTGACGGGGCTGTTGTGGATGGTGACCTTCCAGGCCGTGGCGGGTGTGCTGCAGACCCTGGGCCTGGCGTTTCATGGCATGACGGTGTTCATGCTGATGCTGGGTGTGCTGACGCTGGTGGGCGGTTTCTACATCGATCTGAAGGCGCGCGGCGCGGGTCTGTCCGACTTCGCACGCTGGCCCTATCTCTGTGGTGCCATCTTGCTGGGCGCGGGGTGGCTGTCGCTGTCGGTGGTGCCTGGGCCCTTGGCGCTGGTGCGCTACGCGGGCTGGTTGGTCTTCGTGGCCTGGGCCTTGTCGCTGGCGCGGCCTTCTTTGGTGGCCTTGGCGCTGGCGATGGCGGGCTTTGAGGGCGCTTTCGTGTTGGCCAAGGCGCTGGGGTCTGACCTGGCAGGCGCGGCACTGTGGCTGGGTTGGCTGGCGTGCACGGGTGTGGCGCTGGCCTGGATGCTGCCACGGGCTGACCGCTGGGCCCCCCGTTGGCAGTTCTGGATGCCACGGGCCTGGCGCAAGGCCCTGGCGCGGCCGGCCGCTTGAGGCCCCCAGAATCTGCGCGCCGCTACCGCCCGCTACCCTCCGCTACAGCCGGCTACAGCCCGCACCCCCGATCCCTGTTTTTCGTCTCAGCTTTCAGCACTTGTTTAGAGGACGCATTTCATGTTCAGCACCGCCATCGCCGGCAGCCTGCCCAAACCCGCCTGGCTCGCGGAAACCGAGAAGCTCTGGCCCAAGTGGAAGGCCGAGGGCGCTGACCTGGCTCAGGCCAAGCTGGACGCCACGCTGCTGTGGATCAAGGCCCAGGAGGACGCCGGGCTGGACGTCATCGGTGATGGCGAGCAGTCGCGTCAGCACTTCGTGCACGGCTTTCTCGAGCAGGTCGAGGGCATCGACTTCGAGCACAAGGTGGAGATGGGCATCCGCAACGACCGCTACAAGGCCATGGTGCCGCAGGTGGTGGCGCCGCTGAAGCTCAAGGGCCGTGTGCACGCCACCGAGGCGCGCTTCCTGCGGGCGCACACCACGCGCCGCATCAAGTTCACCTTGCCCGGGCCCATGACCATCGTGGACACCGTGGCCGACCGCTTCTATGGCGACCGCGTGAAGATGGCCATGGCCTTTGCCGAGCTGCTCAACGAGGAGGCGCTGGCCCTGCAGGCCGACGGGGTGGACGTGATCCAGTTCGACGAGCCGGCCTTCAACGTCTACATGGCCGAGGCGGCCGATTGGGGCGTGCGTGCGCTGGAGAGGGCGGTCCAGGGTCTGACCTGCACCACCGCCGTGCACATCTGCTACGGCTATGGCATCCAGGCCAACATCGACTGGAAAAAGACGCTGGGCGCGCAGTGGCGCCAGTACGAGCAGGTGTTCCCGGCGCTGGCGGACAGTTCCATCGACCAGGTGAGCCTGGAGTGCATCCACTCCCAGGTGCCGGCCGAGCTGATGGCGCTGCTCAAGGGCAAGGACGTGATGGTGGGCGTGATCGACGTGGCCAGCGAGCAGGTGGGGACGCCCGAAGAGGTGGCCGACACCATCGGCCGCGCCCTGCAGTTTGTGCCCA
>Ga0114980_10002065_pt1 | contig 14304 bp, 10 predicted proteins | sample S_140806_EF_Meta_FD_87018 | JGI IMG/M metagenome (GOLD analysis project Ga0114980, IMG submission 87018) | Freshwater microbial communities from Lake Simoncouche, Canada to study carbon cycling - S_140806_EF_MetaG | ecosystem: Environmental > Aquatic > Freshwater > Lake | place: Lake...
CCACTTGCCCACGCGTGCCACCGCCGACACGCCTGCGCTCGCGCGCGCATCCGGCTGGCAATGCACGGAACTCGGGCCGCGCACCGCGCGCTTGCCCGCGATCCATGCGTTCGACGCCCCCGCGCAGGCGGTTGCCGATGCGATCGTCGCTGGCCTGCAGAGTCCGACCTCGCGCGCGAGGGCGTTTGCTGCGGTCGTTCCGCACGGCCGCGTCTACGCCATCGGCTGCACGGCGATCGCGCCGCCCGGCATCGTGCTCGCCGACGTCAGCCCGCACGCTGGCGTGCCGATCGAACAGCACCGCGTGCTCAGCGGCTACGTCATCGCGCGTCCACCGCGAAGGATCGCGGGCACAAGCGCGCTCATCGCCGCGGTCGGCCACGACAACTTCTATCACTGGCTGTTTGACTCGCTTCCGCGCATCGGGCTGGTGCGCGATGCCGGCCTGGCGGCGGTCGATCATTGGATCGTCCCCGACACGTCGCTCGCGGTCGCGAAGGATCTCCTCGCGCGCTGCGGGATCGACCCCACGCGCGTCGTCACCGTCGGCGCCGGTGCGCACATCGAGTGCGAGCGGCTGATCGTGACATCCGCGCCTGGCGAGATCTGCGAGCCTACGCCGCGGTCGGTGGAGTTCCTGCGCGGCGCGCTTGGCGCGTCGGCCTCGCCGAGCACTACCCGTCCGCGCCGCATCTACGTCGCGCGCCGCGGCCGCCGCAAGGTTGCCAACGAGGGCGCGCTCGCACCGATTCTCGCCGCGCACGGCATCGAGACCGTCGCGATGGAAGGCCTTTCGCTCGACGCGCAGATCGCCGCCTTCCGCGGCGCGTCGCTGGTCGTCGCGCCGCACGGCGCCGCGCTGGCGCATCTCATCCACGCGCAACCGGACGGCACGCTGGTCGAGCTCATGCCGCCCGCGTACGGAAACCCGAGCTTCTTGATGCTCGCGGGCGCGTGTGGCATGCGCTACACGCCCGTCGCTGGCATGCGCATCGCAGGTCGCGGCGGCAAGGTCACCGCGGCCGATTTTGAGATCGACCCCGCGGGGCTCGAGCGAGCGCTCCGCGGGGTCGTCGGTTCCTAGTCGAGTTGTCGTCGTCGCGCGTCAGTGCGCGCGGCCAACCGGGGCGAACCCGCACTCCTTGAGAAAGCGCCGGATCGCAGAGATCTCATGGTCGCTCTGCAGCGTGTGCGCGCCACCGCGCGGAATGTTGAAGCTCATCTCGCGGCCGGCGAGCTTGACCTTGAGGTGATCGTGCTTGGTCTCTTCCGTGGTGCCGCCGAGCGATTCGAACAGACCGACGATTTCGCGCCAGTGGATGTTGTGCGAAGTCGGATGCGCGAAGAGCTGATCGAGCGTGTGATGGTGATGAGGCATGGGTCCTCCGAAAGGCGCCGCAGCCAACGCAGGCGGCGGCAGAGTGCGAGACAAGCTGACGGTAGGGGGTATGACGGACCGATCCGCCCGCAAGATCGCTGTATCGCGCGAGACCGTGGCGAAAGGGGCATTCGCCTGACGGACGATCGCTGCGCTCCGCGCAAAACGCAGCGCGGCGGCCCATATGTCGGACCGCCGCGCTGGATTGCCTTCGTGACCGTCGCCGCGCGGAATCCGCGCGTCACGGCATCACTTCTTGTTGTTGTTGGCCGGAGCCTTCTGCTCGCCGCGCTCTTCCTTTTCGTCTTCCTTGAAGAGGTCGTGTCCCTTCTCCTCGGCGTCGTGGAGCTTGCCGACGAGCGCCTTGGCCTCGGCGGACTTGCCGTCGAGGATCGCAGTCTCGAGTTCCATCGCGAGCATGGCGGCCTTGAGCATCGACTTGCGGAAGCCGGTCTCGAACGCGGCCTTGTCGCTGCCGAACTGCTTCTTCGACTCGTCGGTGAGGTGCGCGCCAGCCACGCCGCCCTTGGAGCTGATGAGCGCCATCTGCAGGCGCTGCACGGCCTCGAGGTCCGCAGCGCGCGACGCGGCGTCGAACGCCGAAGCCTTGAGCGCCTTGTACGCGCCGTTGGCCTGCTTCATCGCGCCTTCGAGGTTGACCGGGCCGCCGGGCTGACCGCCGCGACCACCCTGACGGCCGCCTTCGCCGCCCTGACCGCCCTGACCGCCCTGGCCACCTTGGCCGCCGGGACCGCGCATGCCGCCCGACTTGGCGAACGCCTCGAGCTCAGCCTTGTCGAGGAAGCCGTCCTTGTTGGTGTCGGCGCGCTCGAAGATGCGGTCGGCGAGCTGGGCCGGCATTTCGTCCTTCGCGAGCTTGCCGTCCTTGTTCGTGTCGCCCTGCATCAGGCGCTCGACGAGCTGCGCGGGGTCGCCGCCACCGCGACGCTGGCCGCCTTCGCCGCCGGGGCCGCCCGGTCCACCCTGCTGGCCGCCGCCCGGACCGCCGCCCGGCGGGAACGTGCCATCCTGGGCCATGGCGAGCGAGGCGAACGAGAGCGCGAGAGCGCCGATGACAGTCGTGTAGTTCTTCATGTTGTGCGGCGGTTGGGCCGCCTCCGTCTTGGATTTCCACAGTCACTCGCGCCGCCACCGACTTCGGTGGCTCAACGCGAGTGCAGGACAACGTACCCGAGCCGAGCCGATTGCGGAGTTCGCGCAGCGCGATCGACGCTTGTCAAAACGAACCGCGCCCGCCCGTGTCTCTGGAACTCGCGAGACACGGACGGGCGCGTGAAGACTTGCAGTCAGGTCAGTGGCAGGCGCCCCAGGCGCTGAGCACGATCGCGAGATCCGAGGCATCGGTGGTGCCGTTGCCGTCGAGGTCGCTGATGCCGGAGCCGCCCCATCCAGCGAGAATCACCGCGAGATCCGCGCCGTTGACAAGGCCATCGGGGGTCGACGGCGAGACGTCCGCGACGCACGGTTGCGGCACGCTCGCAGCGTTCGACGGGTCGCTGCCCGCGTCGAGCTCGTCACGATCGCGGAAGGTGTCGAGGTCGCGATCCACGCCAAGCCGCGTCTGAGAACCCGCGGGCACGAGCGTGTAGGTGATCTCGCTTCCGGTCGCAGCGAGCGCGAGCAAGGCGGCCGGCGAGAGCGCAGTCTCGGTCGCGCGGTCGCTGATGAACGACCCGCCCTGGTAGGTGTAGCCGCGGGCGATGCCGTTGATGCGGCCCTTCGCGATCAGGCCGACCGCGTTGGTGTTCGCGATCGCGATGAACTGGTTGATGCGCGTCGTGTCGTTGTTGACGCCGTTGGCGGTGGTCTGCTGACCGACGCCGGCGTGCGTCTCGGTGCCGAACGAGAGGCAGAACGCCTCGACGTCGCGGCGCTGCGTGACGCCCGCGGCGCCCGCCGTAAACCGGAAGCCGATGTTCAGCACGTCCTGCAGCGTCGAATCCTCGCCGTTGTGATCGAAGCCGAAGCCACGCAGCGCGGTGGTCGACCCGCGGTTCGCGCCGACCTTGCGCCATACGTCGCGCAGCGGCGCGTTCTTGCGGTTCTGCGGTTCGCCGCCCGGTGCGGGGATGTCGACGTTGCGGTTGGTGCCGGTGATGCCCGAGTGGCAGTTGGCGCAGGTGAGTCCCGGAGGCGCGCCAAAGATCTGCGCGGTGTTGAAGATCGTCTGGCCGGCGACCGGATTGCCCGTGCCGCCGAGGCCCGTCACCACGCCGCCGAAGATCGGCAGCGACGTCTTGAGCGAGTTGTCGATGTTGCGATACGGATTCGGACCGAAGGTGAGCGACGCGACGTAGTTCTGCAGCGAAGCCATCTCCGTCGCGCTGATCTCGTTGTCCGCGCCCTGGAGATGCGTGAACGCGACATTGAACTGCGACAGATCGTTCTTCTCCCCGCGCCAGTGGAACGGGTCGGTGCCGATGATGCCGAACAGCGTCTGCGTGGTCATCGGACCCTTCATCGGGTGCCACGGTGCGCAGCCGCCTGGGACTTGGCAAGTCTCGCTGAAAGGCAGCACGGTGCCCGACGGATCGCCGAGATCCCAACCGACGCGGTCGCTGCGGCCATCGATGTGGCATGTCGCGCACGAGGTGTGCCCGAGGCCCGACGTGAGATGCGTGTCGAACAGGAACTTGCGGCCGGCCTTGACCGTCGCGGGCGTCGCGTCGTGGAAGCTCACGCGCCCAGCCTCAGCGTACGAAGCCGTGCTGATCGTGCTGACCGAGCCTTCGAAGCGATTGAGGACATACACGTACGCGCCGCTGGGCGAACTGACGACGCCCGACGGACCTTCGCCGACCTCGATCTTGGCGATGCGCGAGCCGCTTGGCGTCATCGCGACGACGCAGTTCGAGCCGAGCATCGCGACAAACGCGGCGGTCGAGTCGGGCAGCCACGCCACGCCGCGCGGGTCACCCACCGACTGGAAGCGCTCCGTCAGCGGGATCGAGCTGGTGGTGTAGGTCAGGTGCGGGTTGAAGTCGACGATGGTCGCCGTGCCCGTGCCGCTGGCGGGCACGAACGCCGCGAGCATCTTGGCGAACTTGCCGTCGAGGTTCGGCTCAAAGCGGATCTCGTTGCGCGGCTCGATGCCGACCGCGAGGACCTGGCCGTTGGCCGCGACGCCGATGCCGGCGACGGTGTTCATGAGCCCGGGCACGTACGACACTGCGAGCGTGCTGGTGTTGACCACCGCGACATCGTTGTCGACGACATCCCAGGTGATGCGGCTCGTCCAGTTGTGGTTGTTGTCGTCCATCCACTGACCCGCGGCGTTCTTGCGGGCGATCATCGCGACGGTCGGGGGATTCGCCTGTCCCGCGGGGCGCGCGGGGCTAAACGCCGTGCCCGAGTTCGGCGGGGGATTCACGCCGCCGTACGGACCCGCGGCGTTGCTCACGACCGCGCGGGGAATGACGGTGGTCTTGTTGCCCGACTCGAACATCGCCAGGTAGACCTTGGTTCCATCGGGGCTCACCGCGAGCGCGCGCGGCTGCGCGCCGACGATCGCGGTGGTGGTCAGTGCGGGCGCCGCCGCAGTCGGGTCGAACGACACGAGCGCCGACGGAACCGCGAGCGACACGAACGCCTTCGCGGGCTTGGCGGTGAACACGATGTCGGCCGGCTCGTCGCCGACGTTGATGGTGCGGACCACGCGCATCGACGCGAGGTCGATCACGCTGACCGAGTCGGAGATCTGGTTGACGACCCACGCCTCGCTGCTGTTGCGCGCGCGGACGCTGACCGGGTCGATGCCAACGGCGACCGCGCCGCGGCGGACGGGCAGTCCGTTGACGACGTCGAACACCTCGAGCACGCCGTCGGCGGTGTTGACCGCGAGGAGCGTGAGGCCATCCGGCGTCACATCAATCGGGTGGACCTGCGGCGACTCGTAGTTGACGAAGGTCGTCTGGGCCGACGCGGTGGCGCAGGCGGTGGTGATCGCTGCAGCAAACAGCAGGCTGCGGGCGACGGACGCGGTGGCGTGGAGGGTGCTGTTCATGCGGGCGTTGGTGCAGTCGTTCATGCAGTCGTTCATGAAGTCGTTCATGGCTGGTCGTCCTGTGTGGCCCCAGGGTGTGGCCATGTTGCACGCAGTATGCGGGGTGGGGACGGAGAAGCGAAGGAAATTGGACAAACAAACGGGCGCGCCCGCTCGCGCGTCGGTCCAAGCGTCCTGTCCGTCGCGGCTGGATGCGCGGCGCGCCGCTCCCGCGTCCGCGATATCGTCGCGCCATGGTCGAGTCGAGCCAAGAGCAGAGCGCGGAGACATCGGACGACGAACTCGAGGAGGAACTCGAGGAAAGCTCGCCGCTTGTCGCGCGGATCGGGCGCTACGGCGGCGTCGCGCTCGCCGCGGTCGCGCTCGGCTGCACGCATCCGGCGCTCGGCGGACTTGGCGGGCTCTCGAGCGACGCATCATGGGTGCTCGCGCTTCTCGCGCTCATGGCGACGTGGTGGGTGACGCTCGCGGTGGAGCCTGCGCTCACGGGGCTCGTGCCGTTTGTCGTGCTCTCCGCGCTTTCGATCGGCAAGCCCGTCGAGATCGCGGCGCCGTACGCGGACGATGTGATGTTCCTCTTCGGCGGCGGCGCGCTCCTCGCGCTCGGGCTCGAGCGCACGGGCGTGTCGGCGCGCTTTGCGACGATGCTCGTACGGATCGCGGGCTCGTCGCCGCTGCGCGTCCTTGCCGCGGTGATGGTCGGCTCCGCGCTCATCAGCGCGTTCGTGTCGAACCTCGCGACCGCGGCCACGATGCTGCCGATGGCGGTTGCGCTCGGCGCGCGCGCACGCGCGGCTGCGCCTGACGACGCGATGCGCGCGGCGTCGGAGCGATTCACGACGTCGCTCTTGCTCGGGGTCGCGTTTGGTTCCAGCATCGGCGGCGCGCTCACGATCATCGGCAGCCCGCCGAACCCGATCGCCGTCAAGTGGCTCGTCCAGAACGGCGTCGAGATGGACTTCGTGCGCTGGCTGCGCTTTAGCGTGCCGACGACGCTGGTGTTCCTGCCGCTTGCGATCGCGATCCTCGGTTTGTGGCTGTTCCCGACGCGCGGTCTGGTGGTTCCGCCCGAGACGCAGGCGTCGCAGCCGATCGGTCGTGACGGGTTTGCCGCGCTGTGCGTGTTCGCGCTCGCCGTGTGCGCGTGGGTCACGCAGCCGCTCTACAAGCCGACTTTCCCTGGCGTGAAGGACGGCACCATCGCGATCGCCGCGGCCACGCTGCTGTTCCTGATCCCGAGCACGCGCGGCAAGCGCAAGGCGATTCTCGATCCATCGGCGTTCGCGAAGGTTCCGTGGCGCGTGCTCGTCCTCTTCGGCGGCGGACTCTGCTTGGCCGAGGCGATGCAGCGCAGCGGACTCTCGCAGTCGCTCGGCACGGCGATCCATGCCGCGGGCGTCCTCCCGCCGCTGGCGTTGCTCGCGATCCTCGTCGCGGTGCTCGTCTTCGCGAGCGAGGTCGCATCGAACACGACGCTCACCGCGATGGCCGTGCCGATCGTGGGCGCGCTCGCGCCAGGCCTCGGCATCGCGCCCGAGAAGCTCGTTGTCCCCGCCGTGTTCGCCGCGAGCTGGGCGTTCGCGCTTCCGGTCGGCACGCCGCCGAATGCGCTCGTGTTTGCATCGGGCCGCGTGCGCGCGCGCGACATGATGCGCGCGGGCATCGTGCTCGACTTCGTGTCGATCGCGGTGATCGTGGTGATGTCGAGCATCCTGCTCTAGCGCAAGAAATCACTCGGCGGAAAAACAGCAGCGGCGGTCCGTGAGGACCGCCGCTACAGCCATACCACTCCGCCGCTGTCAGCCCTGCGCACGATCCCTCGTGCGCCGGCTAGCGGGGCGGCCTCTCGGATCGCGCTCAGCCGGACGAACGGCCTTCACGCGCGATCGCGAGAAACTTCGGGATCGACACAAGCAGCCGCGCCGGACGATGGGTCGTGGCAGCTTGCAGATCGATGCCCGGAACTCCGTGAGTGATCCCTGAGGTGCGCAGGGCGTGACTCACGGAAAGCTGGAGGCCCAATGCGCTTCGTCTGAGTGGGGTAGACGAGAGTGGGTGCGCGATGGGACCAGTGCTGGTGATGCTGCGACGCGCGTGATGACGCGCATGCAGCGGGTGATTCGAAAGAGCTCGTCGCATGTCCCCGCCACCGAGACCGATCGCTTGCCGCGTGTGTTCGCGGCGCGCAAGCGTTGGTGGGTTTGATTCGCGCAGCAGCGCAGGCGCGCCGCTCGCAACGAGGGGTGACATTCGGAACTCCGAGGTAAAGGTGGATCTAGGCCAAACGACAACCAGTCAAGCTCTGCTCGACCGCCATCCAGCCCAGTCCCGCTTTACCTCTGGCTCCACAGACAATCTGCCTGCAATCTGATACGCGGCAAGTGCTTGCGCGCGGAAAGCACGAAAAGCGCCGACGCATGTCGCGTCGGCGCTTTATCGGTGTCCGTTGTCTGAGTCAGCGACGTCGGCGACGGCCGACGATGCCCGCGAGACCAAGCAGCGCGAGGGAACCCGGCGCGGGAATGCCGCTCGCACCGTGGAACGTGATCGTTCCGTTCCAGATGCCCGATGTCGCTTGTGTGCCGAATCCGTTTCCGATCCACAGCTTCATCGGCGCGCTGCCGAGATTAAGCGGGGTGGCGAACGTGATGTCGCGCAGCGGCTGGCGGTTCTCGACCGGCCAGCGGTAGAAGTCGACCGCCTGCATCGTGTTCATGCCGCCGACGGCCAGCTGGCCGCCAGGGCTGAGGTCGCCGGTGTCGAGATAGATGCTCAGGTCGTCTGCGTAGGTGTACGCAGTCGCGTGCTCCATCCACACGTTGACGGTGACGCCCGTGATGATGCCGGAGATGTCTCCCGGCTGCGTGAACTCCTTGAGTTCAAGACCGCACGCATGAAAGTGCGTGAGTGCGAACGTGACGTCCGCCGATGCGGCCGAAGCGACAGCCGCTGCGACCGAAGCCGCAAAAAGGACTCTGTGGATTCCCATTTTCTTTTCCCCGGTTCCCTTCGCAGGCTGAAGGCGGTGCCTCCCGAAACGCGGTTCCCTCGCCGCGCCTCCAGGCCGCCTGGCCTAGTCGCTCGGATCATGTCGCGCACGGCGGGCGGTGCAACCTTCTCCGTGCGATCCGATTGTGGAAGCGGCACGCAATGGTCGGTCTGTGCGGTTTATGCCGAAAAACACGGCAACCCCCGCGATGCATGCGGGGGTTGCCGTGTTTCGTTGGGAATGGAGTCGCTTTCGACTCCGATTCGAGATCAGTGAACTGAAGTCATCGCCTGAGGCGATCCATCAGCGGCGGCGGCGGCCAGCGAGGCCAGCGAGGCCGAGGAGCGCAAGCGCGCCCGGGGCCGGCACAGCCACGGCATTGAGGCCGTGCAGGGTGACGGTGCCGGTCCAGGTACCCGAGGTACCCGCGGCGCCGTAGCCGTTGCCGATCCAGACGGTGCCATCGACGGCCTTGTTGCCGGTGAAGGCGAGGGCGGTGGTGAAGTTCACGGTGCCGATCGAGGTAGTGCCAGTAGCGTTCGAGGCACCGTTCGGCCAGGAGTAGCGCTGCGCGGCCGAGAGGTTGGAGTAGCCGCCGACCTGCAGGAAGCCCGCGGTCGAGAGCGGCTCCACATCGACATAGACGCACAGGTCGTCGGCGTAGGTGTAGGCGACCGACGAATTGAGCGTGACATTGATCGAGGCGCCGGTGAAGCTGCCCACGATGTTGTACTGGGTGTAGTCGACGACCTGCGAGAAGTTGAAACCGGTGAAGGTCTGGTTCGTCAGGGTGATAGTGATGTCAGCGGAAGCGGCCGAAGCAACGGCAGCAGCGGCAACGCCAACGGCGAGGACGGTCTTCATGGGTTCTCCGAATGAAAGGGGACACGAGGAACAGGGACAGTCCGTTTGCACGGACGGGACAAGACGCGATGTGATCTCGATCCCTGCACGGTGGACGCCGAGCAGGCCCTATTCCGAGACCTCGGTCCGCGAAAGTAACCGACAAAACCGACGCAGTCAAGTCGAAAGACTTCCCGCACGGGCCTCGCTTGTCCACCAGGGCTCCTTGGGATCGCCGTACACGTTGAATGCTCCCAACTGGGTGATCGACGTTGGATCAGTTGGGAGCTGGCTTTGTGTCGCGTCGCAAAACGAACCGCGGCCACCCAGCCTGTCCGTGGGTGGCCGCAGATCTTTTTGTCGAAATTCTCAGCGGCGACGGCGACCAGCGAGGCCGGCGAGGCCGAGCAGCGCGACCGCGCCCGGTGCAGGCACTGCATTCACGCCAAGAAGGGTGATGGTGCCCGTCCAGGTTCCTGACGTGTTGGCCGCGCCGTAGCCGTTGCCGACCCAGGCCGAGTAGGCAGGATTGGCATCGAAGTTCAGCGCGTTGACGAGCGTGACCGTGCCCACCGAGGTCGTGCCCGGGGCGTCCGACGCGCCGTTCGGCCAGAACAGCCGCTGCGAAGCATTGAGGTTTGAGAATCCGCCGATTTGCAACACGCCACCCGTCGCGAGCGTCGAGGTCGGCGTGACGTAGAGGCACAGGTCGTCGGCGTAGGTGTACGCCACCGACGCATTGAGCGTCACGTTGATCGACGCGCCTGTGAGCGTGCCCGACAGCGGGCCAATGCTGCTGAAGTTGAAGCCCGTGAACGTCTGGTTGGTGAGGGTGATGGTGACGTCGGCCGAGGCGGATGCCACGATGGAGGTGGCGAGGACGGCGGCGACAACGGCAAAGCGGGGCTTGATCATGTGCTTTTCCCAGTGGCGAGCTTGGACAGGTCGGCGCTGCGGGTACGGCTCCGCAGCAAACATTCAGACCGGGCATACAAGTTCGGCTTGTGCTGGAGGAGAGACTCCTGCCAGAAGTTTCTGCGCAAGATTGGTGCGCAAGTCGTTTAAATGATTGCACTTATGATCGGATGCCCCGGGGGCTGCGGCGCCGTTCATGGGCTCCGATGGTGCAAAACGGCAACCGGCGGCCACGTTTGGCCGCCGGTTGACGCTGTTCTCTTTGTCTTGCCTGTCCAACGCGGCTGCTCAGCGGCGGCGGCGGCCAACCAGGCCAGCGAGGCCGAGGAGGGCCACGGCGCCCGGCGCGGGAACCGCGGTCACACCGAGGAGCGTGATCGAGCCCGTCCAAGTGCCCGACGTGCCGCCTGCGCCGTAGCCATTGCCGAGGTAGACCGAGAGGTCACGCGTCGACATCGCAACGGGGGTGAGGAAGTTCACGGTTCCGCTGACGACGGTGCCCGGAGCATCCGAGCCACCGGTCGTCCAGAAGTAGCGCTGCGAGGCGCTGAGGTCGCTGTAGCCACCGACCTGAACGAGGCCAGCGGTCGAGAGCGGGATGACGTCGAGGTAGACGCAGAGGTCGTCGGCGTACGTGAAGTTCGTCGACGCGGTGAGCGTCGCGTTCACGGACACGCCGGTGATGCTGCCCGAGAGCGTGCCCGGGGCGGCGACCTGCGAGAACTGGAAGCCAGTCGCAGTAAAGTTGGTGAAGCTAATGGTGACGTCCGCGAAAGCAGCAGACGACGAGAGCGCAGCAACAGCCGCGCACGAAGCAACGATGCACCTCATGATGGGAACTCCAAGAAACGGGACTAGATGGTTTGCCCTGGGAAGAGGGCGGGAGGGAAGGGACGACAGCAACCTCTGAATCCGCACGGGACATCGTGCAGGCTCAGGCCCATTTCTCTCGTCTCCGCACACAACCTGCACCGTGACAAGGAGTTGTCAACGCATGGCGTGCATCTGCCGAGCGAATTTTCGCTCCGGAGACAGCGCTGCGTCGAAGTAGGTTCGCACCTGTGAATCCCGCACGACCCGCACAACCCGCAGATCTCGCACAGATCGACAACCTTATTGCGCAAAAGCGTTATGCGGAGGCACTTACGCTTGCAGAGCGCCTGGTGGTCAAGACACCGAAAAATGTCGGTGCTTATGGGGCAATCGCGCGCGCGTGCATCCCCACGGGGCGCTTGGCGCGCGCCAACGACGCAGCCGAACGCGGTCTTCGCATCGCACCGACCGACGCGCAGCTCAACTTGCTCAAGGGGATCATCGAGCATCGGCTCGGGCAGAGCGACGCAGCGATCGCGCGTTTGACCGCGTTGATCGCGCGCAAGCCCGCGAACGAGACCGAAGCGGCGTTCGCGCTTGCCGAAGCGCTGCATCGCGCCGGCCGCAAGGACGAGCTTGACGCGTTCATCGACCAGGGCGGACGCTGGACCGAGGATGAGCGCGCCGCGGTGTTCACCGCGCGTTCGACCATGCGGCGCGATCGCGGCGCGGCGATGGCGCAGCTCGAGGCCACCGCACGCAGCACGCGCAGTGCGCTGCTCAAGCGCATCGCGGGCTTCGAAGCGGTGCGCATGCTCGACGCCGACGGCAAGTACCGCGAGGCGTTCGAGCTGGCAAGTTTCGTGCACCGCGAGACCACGCCCGCGTTTGACGTCGGCGCCATCGAGGCCGACGTCGCCGAGCAGATGCGCCTGATCGAGAAGGGCCGCGCGTGGTTCGCGCCGAAGGGGCCATCGGCCGCGGGCACAGCCTTTGTCGTGGGAATGCCCCGCAGCGGCACCACGCTGCTCGAGCAGATGCTCGACCGCCATCCGCAGATCAGCGGCATCGGCGAGTACGAGGGTGCGTTTGCGATCCACGAATCCCTGGTCGGTCTGGGGCTCTGGCCGACCGAGCTTCGGAACCTGACCGAAGCCGACGCGCAGCGCATCGCGGCGGAGTACCTCGCCGGCGCGCTCGCGCGTCGACGCGCAGGCGCCACGGTGACCTTCGACAAGACACTGCACGTGTGGCGGCTGGTCCCTGCGATCGCCGCGGTGCTGCCCGACGCGGCGTTCGTCCGCATCACGCGCGATCCGCGCGACACGGCGATCAGCATGTTCCTGTCGAACTTCCACCCGAACTCGTGGGGATTCACGTCGAGCCTCGCGTCGATCCGCCGTGTGATCGCGGCGGAACGCAAGATCGTGCAGGCCGCGTTCGACCTCCTCAAGGTGCGTTCGGTGAGCGTGGTGTACGAGGAACTCGTCGACCACCCCGAGCGCGAGATCCGTCGCGTGCTAGAACTGCTCGGCGTGCCGTTCGACCCCGCGGTGCTCGCGCCCGAGGGCAACAAGCGCACGGTGCTCACGCTGAGCTTCGAGCAGGTGCGTCGCAGCATCAACCGATCGTCGATCGGCCGCTGGAAGAACTACGAGTTCGCCTTCGACGCGTCGTGGGACGCGCTGCGCTGAACGGAACTGAACTCTGCGTCAGCTGGCTTGGACCGCGCGCAAGAGCTCCGCGTGCAAATCGGCGTGGCAGGCAATCGCGCTGCCGCCGCGGATGTCCGGCTTGCCGCGCCAATCGCTGAACACGCCGCCGGCTTCCGCGAGGATCACCGGGAACGGCCCCGAATCCCACGGGTTCATCACAGGATCGATCCACGCGTCGGCGCGCCCGGTGGCGACGAGCATGCCGCCGTAGCAGTCGCTCCAGCCGCGCACGCGCTTGGCCATGCGCGCGACGCGAACGAGCGCGTCGGTCGCGCGGGCGCGCTCGAAGTACTCCAGCCCCGTGGTGCACACGAGCGCATCGGCCAGCGCCGCGCAGCGGCGGACGCGCGCCGGCGAGCGGTGGGGCATGCCGTCGCGCTCGGTGCGCTCCCACCAGGCGCCGCGTCCCTGCGCAGCCCAGAGTCGCTCGCCGAGGGCGGGCATGGCGCAGATGCCGGCGACGACCTCGCTGCGGGATCCGTCGTCGCGTTCAATGCCGATCAGCGTGCCGAAGAGCGGAACGCCCGACGCGAACGAGATGGTCCCGTCGATCGGGTCGATCACCCAGCGCCAGCCGCTGGTGCCAGATTCCTCGCCGTGCTCCTCGCCGAGCAGGGCGTCGCCGGCAAATCGCGCGCGGATCGCGGCACGCGCCATCGACTCGATCTCGCGGTCGGCGACCGTCACGGGCGAGTCGTCGGACTTGGTGTCGATCGCGAGATTCGCCGACTGGAAGTGCTTCATCGCCACGGTGCCCGCGCGGTCCGCGATCTCCAGCATCAGCGCCACGCGTGGCTCGAGTTCGCGGTCGCTGTCGTGAGTCGGGGGCATACGACCATGCTAATCGCGCCATTGCGGACTTGGGAAATTTGGAGAGAATGCTCCGCCCCTGGCTGGAACGAGAAACTCTCGCGAGCTACGGATCGTCTCCATCGCATGCGCCGCATCACCAACAGCCCCGTCCTCCGTCGTGCCTCGATCGCTGCCGCGGTCGCGTCGTTGCTCTGGGCGGGCTCGGGCGCATCCGGCGAGCTGGTCGCGCTCGTGCGGGGCGCCGACGCGGGCGCCGAGCTGGTGCCGCAGCCGGGAGCCGCGGCCGAGCAGCCGTGGTCGTTTGAACTGGCGCAGAACGCCTGGAGCCCGCTGCCGACCGTGCGCGCCGCGCGCGCTGCGGTCACCGAGCTTCGCGGTCGTCCGTGGCAGCCGGATGCCGCCGATGGCGCGCCGTCGGACGCCGACCTCGGGCTCGACCTCGACGGCCTGCGCGCGTTCGACGTGAACTTCGGTGCGTGGTGGAACCAGGAGGTCGGCGCCGTGGTCTCGGCGCGCATCATCGCGGACACCGTGGAGGTCGCGCCGCAGGCGATGCTGGTCGACGCGTGCGCTGCCTGGCGCGTCGCCCGCGACGAGCACACGTCGATCGATCTCCTCGCGGGCGCACGCGTCGCCGGCGCGTCCGAGCAGATCGACTTTGGGCGCGGCGACGTGCTTGGCTCTTTCCAGAGCCAATCGGCGGCGATCGTCGGGTTCCGAACCAAGACCGAGGTCGCTCGTGGCGTGGTGCTCGGCTTCAGCGGGGACGTCGCGCCGAGCGTGGATGCCTCCGGCGTTGCCTGGAGCGTCGGCG
>Ga0114980_10002071_pt1 | contig 14298 bp, 10 predicted proteins | sample S_140806_EF_Meta_FD_87018 | JGI IMG/M metagenome (GOLD analysis project Ga0114980, IMG submission 87018) | Freshwater microbial communities from Lake Simoncouche, Canada to study carbon cycling - S_140806_EF_MetaG | ecosystem: Environmental > Aquatic > Freshwater > Lake | place: Lake...
ATATATCAAACAATGACCTCCATTTATAAAAGAAAAACAAATGTTGGTGTATTCTTTTAAAGTAATCTCTATCAAAACTTTAGAGCAAGCGGAAAAAGAAATGCAAGCAATGACTCAAAATCAATTAAAATTAGATGATGAGGTTTTGCAAAACTATTTTAAAGAAAAAGGAATTACTCCAACAAAATCTCCTAAAGGGGTTTATTACACAATTGAAAAAGCTGGAGTTGGTGCTCATCCAATTGCTGGTGATGAAGTTACGGTTAACTATACTGGAAAAACATTAGCTGGTGTTACTTTTGACTCGAACGTAGATCCTGCATTCAAACATGCTGAAGCGTTTAAATTTACTCTAGCGCAAGGTCAAGTTATTCCTGGATGGGATGAAGGTATTGCGCAGTTAAACAAAGGCGCTAAAGCAACTTTATACATACCATCTTCTTTAGCTTATGGCAATCAAGCAGCTGGAGATAAAATTGCTCCAAACAGTTGTTTAGTATTCACTGTAGAGTTAGTTGATTTTAAAGCGGCAAGTGCAAGCACTAAAGCACCCGTTCAATAATTTAATAATAGACTTCAAACCTGATAAATGAAAAAATTAATATTAATTGCTTCCGGTTTATTTTTAGTAATCAACGCAGAAGCACAAGTTAAAAAGACTACTACCGCTAAAGCACCAGTAAAAAAATCAGTTACTGTACCTAAAGCAGCAGCTGGCTTTACCAAATTACCTAGTGGTGTATCTTACAAACTCGTTAAAGATGTAACTGGCAAAAACGCTATTGTTAGCGATTTTGCTGAAGTACACATCAGCACCAAAATAGGTGATAGCGTTTTGTTTGATTCAAGAAAAATGAATAACAACAATCCTGTTCCATTGCAATTACAAAAACCACAATTTAGTGGGGATGTTGTTGAAGGCTTTACCTATATGTCTGTAGGCGATAGTGCTATTTTTATGGTTGCTATCGATTCTATAAAGAAAAGAGGTGCGCAATTAGCTCCTTGGATGAAAGACGGCATGAAATTGGAATATTATGTGCAAATGGTATCCATTAAATCTGAAGCTCAAACAAAAGCTGATAATGAGAAAAAATCATCTGCTCAAAAAAATATCGATGCTGCTTTAATTGATGACTACTTAAAGAAAAATAATATCACTGCTCAAAAATCAGCAAGTGGTTTAAATTACGTAATTACCATTCCTGGTGCTGGCGATAATGCTAAAGCTGGACAAAGTGTTACGGTTAATTATACCGGTACTACTTTAGATGGCAAGAAATTTGACTCTAATGTAGATTCTAGCTTCAACCATGTTCAACCGTTTACGTTTACACTTGGTCAAGGTCAAGTAATTAAAGGTTGGGATGAAGGCATTGCTTTATTGAAGAAAGGTGGAAAAGCTAAATTGTTTATCCCTTCAAACATTGCATATGGTGCTCAAAGCCCTTCTCCAGCAATACCAGCAAATTCTGTATTGATATTTGAGGTAGAAGTTGTGAACATTGAAGATGCTAAATAATTAAATAATTATTTATTACTAAAAACGCTTTCATTTGAAAGCGTTTTTTTATTTTTATACCTATATCAAACTTATGAAACAGCTTTTTACCATAATCTTTTCCATGTATGTAGCACATGCTGCAGCATTTACCAAAAAGGATACTTTATTAGGATCTAATGGCATGGGGAGAAATTGGTGGAATGTGTTGCATTATGATTTGCAACTAGATATCGATTTGGATAATCATTTTATAGAAGGTAAAACTATACTGTGCTTTAATCTCATTAATCCAATGCGCGACAGTTTTCAATTAGACTTACAAGAACCTTTAAAAATCAATACGCTTTTCTGCAAAAAAAAGAATAGTAAAGATTCAATAGTATTAAATTTCAAAAGAGATAAGGATATTTATTGGATCAATTTTGCTAAACAAACATTTAAAAAGGGGGACACCCTTGAGTTGATTATTAATTATGAAGGAAACCCTACGGAAGCCAAAAATCCGCCTTGGGATGGTGGATTTGTTTGGAAAAAAGATATAAAAAATAAACCTTGGGTTAGTGTTGCTTGTCAAGGGAAAGGAGCAAGTTGCTGGTTTCCCTGCAAAGATTTACAAAGTGATGAACCTGATATGGGTGCACGAATTGCTATAAACCCAAGCAATAATCAATTAATGGTTGTAGCAAATGGTATTGCACACGAAATGAATGATACTATTTCCGTAACAGATCCAATAAGTAATGAAAAGAGCAGTAAAATATTTTACAATAATTACTATACGGTAAGCAATCCTATTAATAATTACGATATCACTTTTTACATAGGCGATTATGTAAAATGGACAGATACGCTCCATGGCGAAAAAGGTATTTTACCCTTAAGTTTTTATGTACTCAAAAACAATGAAAATGCTGCTAGAAAACAATTTTCAGTGGTAAAACCTATGTTGCATTGTTTTGAATCTTGGATGGGACCCTACCCTTTTTATGAAGATGGCTATAAATTGGTAGAAGCACCTTATTTAGGCATGGAACATCAAAGTGCTGTAGCCTATGGCAACCAATATCAAATGGGTTATTTAGGTAAAGACCGAAGCAAAACGGGCTTTGGACTGCAATTTGATTTTATCATAGTGCATGAAAGTGCACACGAGTGGTTTGGTAATAACATCACTGCAAGTGATGTAGCCTATAATTGGATACATGAAGGATGGACCACCTATGCGGAATCGCTTTTTGCCGAATGCTTATTAGATAAAGAAAGTGCCAATGCGTATGCTTTGGGCACTTGGGAGCTAATACAAAATGAGCAAACGGTGCAAGCCGAAAAAGGAGTGCATAAAGAAGGAGCAGATATTTATACAAAAGGTGCAGCAATAGTACATATGATTAGGAAAATGTTTGATAATGACGATCAATTTAGACAAGCATTGCGCAAAATGAATCAAACCTTCTATCATCAAACCATAACAGAATCACAATTAGAAAACTATTGGGAAACAGTATTAAGTAGTAAATTAGATAAAGCAGGCATTAAAGCATTCTTTAATCAATATTTACGATCTACAGATATTCCCAAATTGGAAACTAAATTAGAACAAGGTAAATTTAGTTATCGATTCACAAATTGCATGCCCAACTTCAGTTTGCCTATTGTTTTGAGCAACCAAAATGAGGCAGCAACAAAGTACCCAACAACCGAATGGAAAAGTATTGCTGAAGATAATCTCTTGGAGGATTGGGAAAGCATACTAGAAAATTATTTAATGGAAGTAGAATAAATTATTTCGTTTTGACAAAGAAAGAAATTGCAGAAACACCTTTAATGAAACAACATCGGGAGATAAAAACCAAATATCCTGATGCAGTGTTGCTATTTAGAGTTGGTGACTTTTATGAAACCTTTTCAGACGACGCCATTATTGCATCCAAAGTTTTGGGCATCACACTTACTAAAAGAGCCAATGGTTCTGCTTCAAGTATAGAACTAGCGGGGTTTCCCCATCATTCCTTAGATACTTATTTACATAAATTAGTTAAAGCCGGTTATCGGGTTGCAATTTGCGACCAATTAGAAGATCCCAAACAAGCTAAAGGCATTGTAAAAAGAGGTGTTACCGAATTAGTTACGCCTGGTGTAGCAACCAATGATAAATTACTTGACAATAAACAAAATAATTTTTTATCGGCAATCTATTTAAATGGCGATACCAGTGGTGCTGCTTTTTTAGATATTAGTACGGGCGAATTCTATGTCGCTCAAGGAAACGAAGCCTATATTGATAAACTATTACAAAGTTTTCAAGCGGCTGAAGTGGTCATGGCTAAATCTAAAGTACGCTATTTCAAAGAGCAAATCGATGCCCATGTGTATACGTTTGGACTAGAAGATTGGATCTTTCAAGAAAATTATACGCAAGATTTATTATTGCAGCATTTTCAAACACAATCATTAAAAGGGTTTGGATTGCACGATTTACCTGCAGCTACCATTGCAGCGGGTGCAGCTTTGCATTATCTAAAAGACACAGAGCATAATCGCCTCCAACATATTAGTACGATAAACAGAATCATAAACAATGATTTTTTATGGATGGATCGATTTACCATTCGAAATTTAGAATTATTAAATAATGGTAATGACCAATCCCATAGTTTATTAAAGAGTATAGACACCACCCTAACCCCTATGGGTGCTCGCTTAATTAAAAGATGGTTGATTTTCCCATTGACTGATAAAAAGAAAATTGAAACTCGTCAGCAAATTGTAACTTATTTTATTGATGCTGTTGATTGTGCAACTACTTTACGCTTATCATTAAAACAGATAGGTGATATGGAACGCTTATTGGGCAAAATTCCAATCAGAAAAATAAATCCACGGGAGTTATTTGCATTAAGCAAAGGATTGCATCAAGTAGCTCAAATTGCTGATTTATTGAACGCTACAGTACAAGAAGCTTTAAAGCCTTTAATTTCTTTAATCGACCCATTACAAAGTATTCAAGATAGAATTAATAATCATATCGATGAAGATGCACCAGCATTGCAATCGAAAGGAAACTATATTAAAGCTGGAGTAAATGAAGAACTGGATCAATTGCGATCAATTTCTAAAGACGGCAAAACCTTTTTACAAAAAATACAAGAAGAGGAAATCCTCAAAACTGGAATAAGCTCCTTAAAAATTGGCTTTAATAACGTCTATGGGTACTATTTAGAAGTCACCCATGCCCATAAAGATAAGGTACCAACATCTTGGATAAGAAAACAAACCTTAACAGGTGCTGAGCGATATATAACACCCGAATTAAAAAAATACGAAGAGCAAATATTAGGTGCAGAGGATAAAATTGCGACAATTGAAGCTCAATTATTTAATGAATTAATTACATCCATAGAGCCCTCCATTCAAGCTATACAAACTAATGCTCAGGTAGTAGCGCAACTAGATTGTTTGGCTAGTTTTGCTCAACAAGCTATTCAATATCAGTATTGCAAACCCATTCTCTCAGAAGATGATGCCATTAGCATTAGCGATGGAAGACATCCGGTAATCGAACAAAACTTAGCTCCTGGAGAACATTATATAAGCAACGATATCCTTTTAGATAAAGATGAACAGCAAATCATAATTCTAACGGGTCCCAATATGAGTGGTAAATCTGCTCTCTTACGTCAAACGGCTTTGATTACTATTATGGCTCATATGGGTGCATATGTTCCTGCCTCGAAAGCTTTAATTAGTCTAACTGATAAAATCTTTACCCGTGTTGGCGCTTCCGATAATTTAAGTGGTGGAGAGAGTACTTTTATGGTGGAGATGAATGAAACAGCCAGTATCATTAATTCCATTTCTTCTAGAAGCCTTTTGTTATTAGATGAAATTGGCAGGGGTACCAGCACCTATGATGGCATATCCATAGCTTGGTCTATAGTAGAGTTTTTGCATCAATCGGAGCATAAACCTAAAACACTTTTTGCTACCCATTACCACGAGTTAAATGAATTAGAAAATCAGTTTGAACGCATTCAAAATTTTCATATAACGCATAAAGAAGTTGGTAACAAAGTTGTCTTTTTACGCAAACTAGCTAAAGGTGGTAGCAGACATAGTTTTGGTATTCAAGTCGCAAAAATGGCTGGTATGCCAAAATCATTAACGGATAGAGCGGATACCCTTCTTAAATCATTAGAAGAAAAACACGGTCAAGCTACAAGTTTGCAAGAAAAAGTAAATCAAGCCACTAAAGCGCCACAATTTCAATTAAATATATTTGATGGATTGAGTAGCGACTTAAGAGCAATTCAAGCTGTTTTAGATGCGCTTGATATCAATACCCTAACACCTGTAGAAGCGCTTATGAAATTAAATGAGCTTAAAGAGATTGTAAAAAATTATAAATAAAAAAAGGGATTCCGTTGAATCCCTTTTTTATTATCGAATTGCTTTTCTTATGGCAACTAATTGTTTCATGAGTTGCTCAAATTCATCTAAGTGAAGCATATTAGCTCCATCAGATTTCGCATTAGCTGGATCTGGATGGGTTTCTATAAATAAACCATCGGCACCTACGGCAATTGCTGCCTTTGCAATTGTTGAGATCATTTTAGGATTGCCACCCGTTACACCACTAGTTTGATTAGGTTGTTGCAAGGAATGCGTACAATCCATAATCACCGGTACATTAAAGGCCTGCATGATAGGAATACTCCTATAATCTACTACCAAATCTTGATAGCCAAACATAGCACCTCTATCGGTAAGCATTACTTGGTCATTACCGGATTGCACAATTTTATCTACTGCAAATTGCATAGAACCTGGAGAAGAAAACTGACCTTTTTTTACATTTACAGCCTTACCTGTTTTTGCAGCGGCTACTAATAAATCGGTTTGTCTACACAAAAAAGCAGGAATTTGTAAAACATCTACATACTTTGCCGCTAAAACGGCTTCTTCTTCTGTATGTATATCGGTTACAACCGGAATGTTAAAGGTATCTCTAACTTTGGCTAAAATATTCAAAGCAGCTTCGTTGCCAATGCCCGTAAAACTGTCAATTCTAGTTCTATTGGCTTTCTTGTAAGAGCCTTTAAACACTAAAGGAATTTGATAGCTAGAACAAATTGCAACTAATTGTTCCGCTATTTGCATTACAATCTCTTCACCTTCTATTACACAAGGACCAGCAAGAACGAAAAAATTGTCGGATGATGATTGGTTTAATAATTTTGGTAGCATGTATAGTTTATTTTTAGCATTCACTTAAACTGATAGGGATATTGGTTGCTAAACCACCTTCAGCCGTTTCTTTATATTTATGATTCATATCAAGCGCCGTTTCCCACATGGTTTTTACAACGGCGTCTAGGGATACTTTTGCATTATCTGGGTTGCTCTGTAATGCCAATTGAGAAGCCGTAATTGCTTTTATAGCTCCCATGGTATTACGTTCAATACATGGCACTTGAACAAGCCCTGCAACAGGGTCACAGGTTAATCCAAGGTGATGTTCCATTGCAATTTCCGCTGCCATCAAACATTGTCTTACACTACCTCCTAATACCTCTGTTAGTGCAGCTGCAGCCATTGATGAAGAAACACCAATTTCGGCCTGACAACCACCCATTGCAGCTGATAAGGTAGCTCCTTTTTTGAAAATAGCTCCAATAGCAGATGCGGTCAATAAAAATTGAATGATTTTTTGCTCGTCATAACCATCGCAAAAACTAATAAAATAATGCAAAACTGCTGGCACCACTCCTGCTGCACCATTGGTTGGGGCCGTTACTACCCTACTAAAAGATGCATTTTCTTCATTTACGGCCAAAGCAAAACAGCTTACCCAATCTAAGGTATATTTAAAAGAGTTGCCGCCATTATTTATTTGTGCAATCCATTCTTCATAATTTGAATACGCACTATCTTTTATTAAAGTAGTATTCAATTTAGCAGCTCTTCGTTCTACGTGCAATCCACCCGGTAATTCACCACTAATATGACAACCTCTATAAATACAATCTCGCATTACTTGATAAATCTTGAGTGCACCTTCTTTAGTAAGCGCTTCAGATCGCCAAGCGGATTCGTTTTCAGCCACTATTTCAGAAATAGGCAAGCCTGTTTTAATACACCAATGCAATAAATCTTTTGCGGTATCAAATGGAAAATGTAATTCTAAGCTAGATCTATTTTTATCTTCTTCTTGCTCTTGCACAACAAATCCACCACCAATAGAATAATAGGTTTGAGCTATTTCTTCTCCATTATTAAAAGTGCATAAAAAAGTAAGTGCATTGGGATGAAAAGGCAAGCTTTCATTCATCAAAAAAACAACATCCTCTGCAATAACAAAGGGAATGTGATGACTTTTACCAATAAGTAATTGTTTACTTTGTGCTATCTCTTGAATGGTACTATCTATTTTAATGACATCGAAAGTTACCGGGTCTTCATTACACAAACCCAAAATAACAGCTATATCCGTACCATGTCCTTTTCCTGTTTTAGCTAATGAACCATATAGAAGTACTTTTACATGTACAATATCCTTTATGGAAAATTGACTTTGTACTTTATCTAGGAATTGCATAGCTGCTCTCCATGGGCCTAAGGTATGAGAGCTACTAGGTCCGACGCCTATTTTAAAAATATCAAATAAAGAAATAGATTCGCTCACAAATAGCTTATTGAATAGTTAATTGAAAAGGCATAAGCATTTGAGCTTTGCCTTGAATTTGTTTTAACTGATGTATTTTTTTCAAACAAATGAATTCGGCATTCATTTGTTCTTGCATATAAGATTTTGCTATAGCAGAGGCATTTGAACCTTTGAATTTTTGTAAAAATAATTCCAATTTATCTACAGGAGCTGGGTAGCTTGCAACGCTATAATCTTTTAAATGTGCTATTGAAGCAGCAGAAGCAAGTGCTCTGTCTAAATCACCATAAGCATCAATTAAGTGTAAACGCAATGCATCTATGCCGGTCCATACTCTACCTTGTGCAATGGAATCTACTTGAGGCATAGGAATATGACGACCATTAGCAACACGCGTTTTGAAAATACCATAAATTTGATCAACACTTTGTTGCATTAAAGAGCGTTCCTTATCGGTAAACTGTCTTGTAGCATTAGGAAAATCTGCCATTGGCGCATTTTTTTCTGCATCTAACGTAATACCTAATTTATCAGTCAATAGTTTTTCAATATTGAACATCATGCTAAATACGCCAATACTTCCTGTAATCGTACTTGGTTGCGCAAATACGCTATCTCCATAACTAGCAATATAATAACCGCCTGAAGCCGCTACATCACCCATGGATACGATGAGTGGTTTTTTCTTTTTCAATAATTGCAATTCACGAAGCATAATTTCAGACGCTAAAGCCGAACCACCTGGTGAATTGATACGTAATACCACTGCTTTAATTTTATCATTATTAGCAATTTTTCTTATTTCTTCTACCATCGTTGAAGATGCTACTTGGTTTTCATCCGTTTGCTTGCCATCTACAATTTCTCCTTCAGCATACAAAACCGCTATTTTATTTTTACTATCAGCATTATCAAAATCTAATTGACTCACATAATCATTCATACTTAAATAATTAATTGCTTTTAAATTAGTAGCCTTAGTTGCTTTCATGATAAGGGTTTCAACCTCATCCCAATAATATAATTTATCTACCAATTTTAAATTAAGGGCATCTTGTGCATTTTGCGCTTCCGCATTTACAGCAATTGTGTTGATTGCAGCAGGCGTTAAATTTCTAGATAAGGCAACATCTTGTGTATATATATTCCATAAGTGAATTTGAATGGTTGCTAATTGCAAACGATTGGGGTCACTCATTTTTGTAGCTCTAAACGGCTCGGTAGCACTTTTAAATTGACCTGCATAAAAGATCTCAGGAGTAATACCTAATTTATCCAAGGTGCCTTTAAAGAACATAAGCGATGATGCCAAACCTTTGATCTCCACAGCACCAATTGGATTGATAAAGATAGAATCGGCAACGGACGCGAGGTAATAATCGCTTTGAGAAATACCATCACCATAAGCATAAATAAATTTCTTTGACTTTTTAAAATTCAATAAACTACCGCGCATCTTTTGTGCGGTTGCCCAGCCAAAGCTAGCTCCATTAGTTTTAATTAAAATCCCTTTAATTTGTTTATCATTTTGTGCAAAGGCAATAGCTTGATTGAATTCACTTAAACCAAAATTGAACCCATCTTCGTCACTCATAAATGAAAAACTAGATTTTTGACTTCTTTCTTTAATTATAGATGACAAATTAATTACTAAAACGGAATTTTCTTTAACCGAAATTTCTTTTTCACTGGTAGCATCAGATACTGCTGAAATTAAAAAACCAATTAATACACCAAATACCAATATGCCTGCAACTATCATAGCGAATAAAGAGGCAAAGAACATTTTAAAGAACTGTTTCATTTGATTATTTTTTTTTCAAAAATACACATAAATAAAATGCTTTGTATATTTTTGACAACTACTTATTTTATTTAACATTTTAAGCCTTCATTTATGGCTTTGGCCTATTTACTACTGGGCAGCAATATGGGGAAATCCCAATCGCTACTCTCTATTGCCGCAGATCATATTCAGCAATTAATTGGACCTATTCAGGAACAATCTTCTATTTATATTAGTGATGCCTGGGGAAAGGAAGATCAAAATCCGTTTCTAAATCAAGTATTATTAGTAGAAATATCTATGTCTGCAGCTCAATTACTGAAATCCCTTTTGCAAATAGAGCAGGAAATGGGTAGAACTCGATCCATAAAATGGGGAGCTAGAATTATAGATATTGATATTTTGTTTTACGATGAGCAACAAATACAACTCGATGAGCTCACCATACCTCATCCAGCCATAGCTGATCGTCGTTTTACGCTCATACCCCTCCATGAAATAGCTCCAGATTTTATTCACCCCGTACACCATAAATCCATTGAAACACTTTTATTGGAATGCCAAGATCCTTTAACGGTAAAACTATTAGACGATTAGTAGCATTTTTCATCTACAGGTTATATATTTGCAATTGAAATGAGCTATAGATTTATTGCAGTAGAAGGTAATATTGGTGCGGGGAAAACTACCCTATCGCGAATGATCGCGCAGCATTATAATTCTAGACTTATTTTAGAAGAATTTGTAGATAATAATTTCTTACCTAAGTTCTATAATAATCCTGAACGTTTTGCTTTCCCTTTAGAATTATCTTTTCTAGCTGACCGTTATAAACAACTCAAAAACTTACTGAACAGTCAAGATCTTTTTCAAGATACAATTGTTAGTGATTATTTATTTATTAAGAGTAAATTATTCGCAAAAATCAATTTGAAAGAGGAAGAATATGAACTATTTCAACGTTTGTTTGACATTATACAACTGCAATTACCAGAGCCCGATTTGTTGATCTTTTTAGATGCTCCCATTCCTAAATTACAAGAGAATATTCAAAATAGAGGCAGAGCCTTTGAAATGGATATTGAGGACACCTATCTATATAAAGTCAATAAAGTTTATGCTGAATATTTAAAAACCATAAATGTAAAAGTTTTGTTTATAAATATGGAGGAGCACGATTTTTTAAATAATTCCAGTGATTTTGATAAGTTAATTGATTTTATAGAAAATCCAACCACCCATTCTATAAATCATCTGTAGGCTATAAATATTAGTTAAAATGGATAAAATTTCAAGTGTTAACCTTGTTTACATAGTATCTTTATTATAAATAATTATAAAGATCTAATTATATTAGTTAAATTACTAATAGATTATTTATTTGCCTTTTATTAGTGATAAACTAAGTATATGCCTAAAAGCAATAAGAAAACAACTACAAAAAATTCAATTCTTGCAAAAGAATTATATAACTTTTTCGGATTTGACACCTTTAAAGGTGAACAAGAAGCCATTATTGAAAGTATTTTAAATAAAAAAGACACTTTTGTTATTATGCCTACAGGCGGTGGCAAATCCCTTTGCTATCAGTTGCCTGCCTTAATGAGTGAAGGCGTTGCTATCATTGTATCTCCTTTAATTGCCTTGATGAAAAACCAAGTAGATTTAATTAGAAGTTACAATAACGTTGATCAAGTAGCTCATTTTTTGAACTCTTCGCTTACGCGCGCTCAGCAAAAACAAGTGAAAGCTGATTTAAGTTCAGGTATAACAAAAATGTTATATGTAGCTCCGGAAACGCTAACGAAAAAGGAAAATATCGACTTTTTTCAAGATATAAAAATTTCTTTTTTTGCAGTTGACGAGGCCCATTGCATTTCAGAATGGGGCCATGATTTTAGACCAGAATACAGAAAATTAAGGGGTATTATAGATGAAATAAATCCGAACATCCCTATCATAGCACTTACAGCAACAGCCACACCCAAAGTACAAGATGATATTGTAAAAAATTTAACTTTAAACAATCCCAATATATTTATTTCTTCATTTAACAGAACAAATTTATATTACGAGATACAACCAAAAGGGAAAAAAGAACAAACCTTACGCAACTTGGTGAAGTTTATCAATACCATGAAAAACAAAAGTGGTATTATTTACACCCTTAATAGAAAAACGACCGAAGAACTAGCAGATACACTCAAAGCTAATGGGATAAAAGCCGTTGCTTATCATGCTGGATTTGAATCGGCCGATAGAGCTAAAAGGCAAGACATGTTTTTAATGGAAGAAGTGGATGTTATTGTTGCTACTATTGCTTTTGGGATGGGTATCGACAAACCAGATGTTCGTTTTGTAATTCACTACAATATTCCAAAATCAATTGAAAACTATTATCAAGAAACTGGTAGAGCTGGCAGAGATGGCTTAGAAGGAAAATGTATTCTCTATTATTCTCATAAAGATGTTCAAAAAATGGAGCATCTTATGCGCGACAAGCCCTTAAGTGAACGAGAAATGGGTGCTCAGTTAATAACAGAAACCGTTTCCTATGTAGAATCAGGGGTTTGTAGAAGAAAATTACTCTTACATTATTTTGGAGAAGATTACACACAAGACAACTGCGGACAATGTGATAATTGCCTACATCCGAAAGAGAAAATAGAAGTTAAAGACAGCGTAAAAATTGTGTTGGACACAATACATCAGCTAGACGAGCGCTTTAGCATTAATTATGTTGTAGACGTAATATTAGGTAAGAAAAATCCACCAATTGCTACTTTCCGTCACAATAAATTAGCTTGTTATGGAAGTGGGTTAATTATGGATATGGATGATAATTTCTGGCAATCATTAATCCGTCAAATGATGCTAGAAGGTATGATTAGAAAAGATATTGAAGAGTATGGCATCCTAAAAATCAATCCTAAAGGAGATAAATTTTTAAAAAAACCATATTCTATAAAAGTTGTTCTAAACCATGTATTTAATGAAGATGGAACTGATGAAGAAATAGAAACTGGAAATTCTAATGGTGTATTCGACGAGCAATTGTATGCAATGCTAAAAGAAACCAGAAAAGAAGTAGCTAAAGAAAAAAACCTACCTCCCTTTGTAGTATTTTTAGAAAATTCATTAGAAGATATGGCCCTCAACTACCCTACAACTATGGAAGAGTTGGAGCGCATCCAAGGGGTAAGTAAAGCTAAGGCTTTGAAATTTGGTCGTAAATTCATCACACTTATAGCTCAATATGTGACTGATCATAATATTGAAAAGCCTGATGATTTTATCATGAAGAGTGTGGTTAATAAAAGTGGGATGAAAGTTTTTATCATCCAAAATATTGACAAAAAAATAACTCTTGAAACTATTGCTAAAAACAAAAGCTTATCTATTAGTGAAGTACTCAATGAAATTGAAACTATTGTAGCTAGCGGCACGAAATTAAACTTAGATTATATTATAGACCAAGAAATAGACGAAAATGACCAAGATGATATTTATGATTATTTCAGTAATTTCAAAGAAGACAATTTAGATGCTGTTTTTGAAGCGTTTAAAGATAGCGGCATGAGTGAAGAGCATATTCAACTTATGAGAATTAAATTTTTATCTGAGTTTGGTAATTAAAAATAATAAGAACCCCAAATTCGGGGCTCTTATTATTTTTTACTTAGTTTTCTGGATACAATAGATTTATATCCTTTTATAAATAGGGAACCTAAATTTCGATGTGGCGGCACATAGTCATTAAATTTATCCTTTTCAGCCGCACTTCTTGATTCGAATTGACTTTTCAGATCATTCCAAATAGCAACCCAACTTACATCTTCACCAGCTAACAATCTATCATTAATTTCTTTTAAAATAGGCTCATTAACATCTTTAGAACCGGTTTGCTTTGTAGAGATTAAATGCGCATCGGGAGACATTTTCAAAACAGTTGCTAAATTATGATACCCTCCACAGGATCCTAGCATCACGATCTTAGTTTTATTATTTAATTGTTCTATTGTAGTAGGCAAATGATAACTATGCCCTCTATGTACGAGCATTGTTACAGCAATAGATCTATCTTTTAAATAGGCAACAAGTGCTTTTTGAGCTGTTTCATCCTCAGGCTCACTTAATGGAAGGTTGGCATAAATTTCTATAGGTTTCCCTAATTTTGAATTGATCTGAACCCAATATTTATTGATTTGTATTTGCCATTTAGCTGCATCTTTAAAATTATTTAAGAAAGAGACATAAGAAGCTTTCCCATCTTCGTCACCATAAAAGAAGAAATGTTCTACAACTTTACCTGAATCATTTACCATATCTGCATAAGGCATAAAG
>Ga0114980_10002073_pt1 | contig 14296 bp, 11 predicted proteins | sample S_140806_EF_Meta_FD_87018 | JGI IMG/M metagenome (GOLD analysis project Ga0114980, IMG submission 87018) | Freshwater microbial communities from Lake Simoncouche, Canada to study carbon cycling - S_140806_EF_MetaG | ecosystem: Environmental > Aquatic > Freshwater > Lake | place: Lake...
AAATTTCAAAATCTTGTTATTTGAGTTGTGGCAAATTTCCAGTGGGCATGGTACTCCGTGTGCCAATTGGTGCTTATGGTGGAGGTGGACCTTATCACAGCGGCAGTGTGGAAAGCATTTTAGCTAATATTAAAGGAATTAAAGTTTGTTACCCTAGCAATGCAGCTGATTTAAAAGGATTACTAAAAGCAGCATATCACGACCCAAATCCTGTAGTAATGTTAGAACACAAAGGCTTATATTGGAGTAAGGTGCCTGGTACGGAAGATGCTAAAACAATTGAGCCAGACAAAGATTATATCTTACCTTTAGGGAAAGGATTAAGTGTTTTGCAAGCAAGTGAAGAAAACATTGAAAATGGTGAAAGTCTTTGCATTATTACATACGGAATGGGTGTACATTGGGCAAAAAATGCGGCACAACAGTTTCCAAATTCTGTTGAAGTAATTGATATCAGAACTATTTTCCCATTAGATGAAACTTTGATTTTTGATACAGTGAAACGACATGGAAAATGTATTGTATTAACAGAAGAACAATTAAGAAATTCTTTTGCTGAAGCAGTCGCATGTAGAATTCAACAAGAATGTTTTTATCATTTGGATGCACCAGTAAAAACTATAGGGGCACTAAATTTGCCTGCTGTGCCAATGAATGTGATTCTTGAGCAAGCTATGTTACCCAATGCAGATAAGGTAGCAACAGCTATTGGTGATCTATTGGCTTATTAGTTTTTTTATTTTTTCATATATTCTATAAAATCTATTGATAGAATAAATAAGTGATTTCAGGGCTCTTTAATATTATTAGTAATAACTTTAAAGTATGAAATTATTACTGAATTTTTCGTGCATAATTTTGACAACACTACTATTTACAAACTGCACGAATGCTCAAAAAAAGAAAATGGACAATAAATATTATTCAAAAACCGATACCACAAAACTGGCTATTTCCAATGAGGAATGGAAAAAAACATTAGATGCTGAAACTTATCACATTGCTCGCGCAAAAGGAACCGAATATGCTTTTTCTGGTAAATTTTGGAATCATCAAGAAGAAGGTTTGTATCGATGCAAAGCCTGCGGCAATGCATTATTTCGTTCGGATGGCAAATTTGAAAGTAGCTGTGGTTGGCCTAGTTTTTTTGAACCCATTAATCCGAAAAGTGTAAAATATGCTGATGACAACTCGCATGGAATGCAACGTGTAGAAGTGATGTGTGGAAGATGCGATGCGCATTTGGGTCATATATTTGATGATGGTCCTGCACCAACTTATAAACGTTATTGCATTAACTCAGTTATTTTAGATTTCGAAAAAAAATAATCAATTGGATATATATTTTTCAGTCTAAAAAATCTAAACTTCCAAAATGAAACAACATATATTACTAATTCTTTCATTGTTATTTTCACTTTCAAGTTGTGGAAACTATGAAGCTACTTTACAAAATGATACGATTTTCAAAAAAATGAGCACAACAAATAATTCAACAAATAAAATGATAGATACATTAACAATTGGTGGTGGTTGTTTTTGGTGCGTAGAAGCTCAACTACAACAATTAAATGGAGTCATTTCAGTAATATCTGGATATGCTGGTGGTGTTACCAAAAATCCGACTTACAAAGAAGTTTGCACAGGATTGACTGGACATGCAGAAGTTATTCAAGTAACTTTTGACAATTCTATAATTTCATTAGATGAAATGTTAGCGGCATTTTGGCAAGCGCACGACCCTACTCAACTAAACAGGCAAGGTAATGACGTAGGCACTCAATATCGTTCCGTTATTTTTTATAGAAATGAGGAACAAAAAAAAATTGCAGAAGATTATAAGAAAAAATTAAATGAAGAAAAAGTTTATGACAACCCAGTTGTTACAGAAATTTCTGCTTTAACTACATTTTACCCTGGAGAGGAATATCACCAAAATTATTACAATCAAAATACTACTCAAGGATATTGTCTATTTGTAATTGCCCCTAAATTAGAAAAATTCAAAAAGGTATTTAAAGATAAATTGAAATAAAAAATTTAATCTTTTTATTATTTATCTAAAATAAAATATCGGTATAAATAATTAGATGATGGTTAATATACAATCATCAATTTATAACTACCTTCGCAACTCTTTATGAATTTGCAATATCTGCAGGATTTATACTCACAACATCCCTGTCTGAAAATATTGACAGATGAAATCATATTGCCCCAACCCAAAATTATTTCGCTAAAAAATAGTTTAGCTTCTTCTTTTTCTTTTATAGCAACCAGTGTTTTCAAGCAACTCGATTTTAATCATGTTTTCATATTAGATGACAAAGAAAGTGCTGCTTATTTTCACAACGATTTTGAGACGATTAGCAATGCTTTAGATGTTTGTTTGTTTCCAGATTCCTATAAAAAATCGGGAACTGTGGGTGAACTCAATAGCAGCCATGTGATGCTTCGTGCTGAAACATTAATGAAATTTAATGTGGACCATCCTAAACGAAAAGTGCTCATCACCTATCCAGAAGCTTTGGTCGAGAAAGTAATTAATTCAACTACTTTTTCTAAAAACACGATTTATATCAAACAAAGCCAAAAATTAGATACTAATTTCTTGTTTGAGTTTTTGGTAGATATGGGATTTAGCAAAGTAGATTTTGTGTTCGAACCAGGTCAATTTGCTATACGTGGAGGTATTATTGACATTTATAGTTTTGGAAATGAAAATCCATATCGGGTTGAGTTATTTGATGATGAAGTGGACACGATTAGAATCTTTAATCCTGAAACACAATTGTCTGAGCGAAAGTTATTGCAAGTTACGATTATCCCAAATATTGAAACCCATTTTGAAACACAAGAAAAAATTTCCTTGTTTGATTTTTTACCTGATAATACCATTTATTGGATTCGGGATACTGAGCATACCATTGAACGCATAAAAAAATTAGAAGCCTATGTTGTCGACAAAGGAACTATAGTTGTTTTAAATGAAAAAGAAGATGAAATAAACATCACAGCCAATGATTTCACCTCTGTAGAAAAAATCATTGCATCCTTAAAAGAAAAAACAATTATAGAATTTTCGAAAGGGTTTGCTGCTGAAAATTTGGAAATGCCTGTTCGTAAAGAATTTCAATACCATACCAATGAACAGCCGTCATTTAATCGAAATTTTGAATTATTAATTAAAGATTTACAAGATAGAACTGCTGCACATTATAACATTTTTATTTTTTCTGAAAATCCAAAACAACTTGAACGGTTACGTAGCATTTTCGAAGAATTAAAAGCAAATATTTTATTTACCCCAATTCCTATTTCAATTGCACAAGGATTTATTGATAACGATTTAAAAATCGTTTGTTACACTGATCACCAAATTTTTCAACGCTACCATAAATACAAAATGAAGCAAGCCTATTCACAAGGCAAAGCATTGAGTTTACGTACATTGAGAGAATTACAACCTGGTGATTTTATTGCCCATATAGATCACGGTGTTGGGCGTTATTCTGGCTTACAAAAAATAGATGTAAATGGAGTAATGCAAGAAGCTGTTCGTATAATATACAAAGACAATGATGTGCTATATGTAAATATTAACTCCTTACATAAAATCACAAAATATACTGGCAAAGATGGCACAGAACCTAAAATGCATAAAATTGGAAGTGGTGTTTGGGAAAAGTTAAAAAACAAAACCAAAAAACAAGTCAAAGACATTGCCTCTGATTTAATAAAATTGTATGCTGAAAGAAAAGCCTCAAAAGGATTTCAGTTTTCGCCAGATTCCTATATGCAAACCGAGTTGGAAGCCTCTTTTATGTATGAAGATACGCCAGACCAATACAAAGCCGTTGTAGATGTGAAGAAAGATATGGAAGGCGAATCTCCCATGGATAGATTAGTTTGTGGAGATGTAGGATTTGGTAAAACAGAAGTGGCTATTCGAGCTGCTTTTAAAAGTGTTGTGGATGGCAAACAAGCGGTAATTTTAGTACCCACGACTATCCTAGCCTATCAACATTATCAAAACTTAAAAGAACGTTTAAAAGATTTTCCTTGCACGGTTGATTATTTAAACCGATTTAAATCTGCCAAAGAAAAAAAGGATACTCTCCTTCGTTTGCAAGAAGGAAAAATTGATATCATTGTTGGTACACATGCCCTGCTTGGAAAAGATGTAAAATATAAAGATTTAGGATTATTAATTATAGATGAAGAACAAAAATTTGGTGTTGGAGCGAAAGAAAAAATCAGGGGTATAAAAGCCAATGTAGACACGCTGACATTAACTGCTACTCCTATTCCAAGAACCCTTCAATTTTCATTAATGGGTGCCAGAGATTTATCCATCATCAACACCCCTCCGCCCAATAGACAACCTGTGCATACAGAATTAGCCATGTTTGACGACAAGTTAATTCAAGAAGCCATCTATTATGAAACTGAGCGAGGTGGACAAGTATTTTTTGTACACAACCGAGTACAAGGCTTGGCTGAAATGAAAGCAAGAATTCAAGCATTGTGTCCTGATATTAGTATTGGGATGGCGCATGGTCAATTAGAAGGTGATGAGTTAGAAGAAACTATTTTGGATTTCATGGCACATAAATATGATGTATTAGTAAGTACAAATATTGTTGAAAGTGGTGTTGATATTGCCAATGCAAATACAATGATTATTAATAATGCACATCAATTTGGTTTGAGTGATTTACACCAATTAAGAGGACGTGTTGGTCGAAGTAATAAAAAAGCATTTTGTTATTTATTGGCTCCATCATTGGCTTTGCTTCCTTCCGATTCTAAAAAACGATTACAAACCATAGAACAGTTTAGTGAACTTGGAAGTGGATTTCAAATATCAATGAAAGATTTAGACATTCGAGGTGCGGGTAATATGTTGGGTGGCGAACAAAGTGGATTTATCACAGATATTGGATTTGAAATGTATCAAAAAATTTTAAATGAAGCCATTCGTGAATAGAAACATACTGATTTCAAAGATGTTTTTAAAGATCAAATTTTAGATAAAGAAGATTATGTAAGTGAATGCAATGTAGATACTGATTTAGAAATTCTTATACCCGATTCCTATGTAGAAAGTATTGCTGAACGGTTATCGCTTTATACCCACCTAGATGATTGTGCTACAGATGAAGAATTGGAGAACTTTAGAATTTCAATGATAGATCGTTTTGGGCCAATTCCCAAACAAGTTCATGATTTACTCATAGCTTTAAAAGTGCGTTGGGTAGGCAAAGAAATTGGCTTTGAAAAAGTGATGTTAAAAAACACTCAATTGCGATTATATTTTGTCTCGAATCCAGATTCTCCTTATTTTGAAAGCGATACTTTTAAACATATTTTAGATGTCATTCAGTTTCAAATTAAAGGTGCTCGATTAAAAAATGTGGGTACCAATTTTATGTTGATCATTGATAAAATAAATTCAATTACTGAATTAGAAAGTTTATTGAGAAGGATGTTAAAACCTAGTGTAACAACAGCACAATAATTCTAATAAGTGCAAGGAACAAATTTTATTTATCTTAAAAAATAAATTTTTAGAAAAATATTTTATCGAAATAAAATTATCGAAACATCGATTTTTGTATCTATCAAAATCTAGCACTTTATTTTATGCATTCATTAAATCACTCAATAATTTATTTGGTTCAATATTTTTTTGATTACTTTTACTAAATGAAAATTGCAATCATTGGATACGGAAAAATGGGTAAAGCCATTGAAGAAATTGCCATTAATAAAGGACATGAAATTATTCTAAAAATAAACTCTCAAAACCTCGCAGATTTTACAAAAGAGAATTTGCAAAAAGCAGATGTTTGCATTGAATTTACAACACCGCATACCGCTTTTGAAAACGTAAAAAGATGTTTAGAAGCTGGAGTTCCCACAGTTTGTGGAAGCACCGCTTGGCTTGAAAAATTAGAGGAAGCAAAACAAATAGCTATAGATCAACATACTGCATTTTTATATGCCAGCAATTTTAGTATTGGAGTGAATTTGTTTTTTAAAATTAATAAAATGGTGGCAGCAATCATGGAAAAACATCCTGAATACAAAGTTTCAATGGAAGAAATTCATCACACACATAAAAAAGATGCACCCAGCGGCACAGCGGTCACGTTAGCAGAAGGGATTCTAGAAAATTATGCAACTAAAAATAAATGGGTAAATGAAGTAACAAATCAAGCAAACGAATTAAGCATCATTTCTAAACGCATTGACCCAGCACCTGGCACCCATACTATTTTTTATCAATCACAAATTGATGAAATCAGTATAAACCACACAGCACATAGTCGGATAGGCTTTGCCAATGGATCAGTTTTAGCAGCTGAATTTCTCCATACTAAAAAAGGAATATTTACGATGAATGATGTCTTGCATTTGTAAATTTATTCTTCACAATAATTTAAAATAGCATCAATTTCTTCGTTTGATAAATTGGGGAAATTCGTCATGACAACACCCCCATTATTTTTAAATACTTGTAAAGCATATTCATCACCTGAAGCAATTACTTTAGCTGAATTATGAACAAAATCATATATCCATTGTTTATTAGGTACTCTCGCCAACACCCCTTTTAGTGCAGGACCAGTCATGGGTTTGGTAGGATGATGACATGATGCACAGTTGGCTTGAAATAAAGCTTTACCATCCATAACTAGCCTTGAATTTACAGGAGTTGAATATTGATTTGTATCATTTTCAGATTCATTGTTGCATGCAAAAAAAGGGATGCAAAGTATCGCTGTAAAAATTATTTTTCTCATCTTTTATTTTTTAATAATTAGATTGCTTCCTTCATCACCATATCGTTCAATTTACAAAAACTACTAAGCTTATTTAAGTCTTCGGGAATTCGTTGCAAAATTTTACAACATTCCTAATACCAATTTCACTCGTTCAAAAGTACTTTCTTTACCAATCATTTCAGCAATTTCAAACACACCCGGGCCAAATTTTCCTCCTACCAACATAATTCTAAATGGCATTTGTAATTCACCCATTTTCATATTTTTTGCAGTGACTATATCTTTAAATATTGTTTCTAATTCAACTGCATTCCAGTTTTTAATAGTAGCACATTGACTGATCAATTCATGAAAGAAAGCGGTTTTATCATCATTCCATTTTGGTTTAATGGCATCAATATCGAACGTTTTTGGTGTTTCAAAAAAGTAAACCGACTGAATATAAAAATCATTCAACAATGTACATCTATCTTTTACCGCTCCTATTACTTTTAGTAAATAAGCATCATCTTGTATTACAATCCCTTTTGCTTCTAATATTGGTTTTACTAACATCATACATCGATCTTCTGAAATCGCTTTAAGCCACTCATGATTAAACCATTTTGCTTTTTCATAATCAAATTTTGCACCACCTTTATGCACTCTTTCCATAGAAAATACAGCGATTAATTCATCTTTCGAAAAAAGCTCTTTTTCTTCACCGCTGTGCCAGCCTAACATGGCTAGTAAATTAATAAATGCTTCTGGTAAAAAACCGATTTCTTTAAATCCAATAGTTGTTTCGTTTGTTTTAGGGTCAAACCAATTCATTGCAAATACAGGAAAACCAAGGCGATCCCCATCCCGTTTACTTAATTTCCCATTGCCATCAGGTTTCAAAATCAATGGCAAGTGAGCCCATTGAGGCATGTCGTTTTTCCATCCTAAATAATCCCATAATTTAATATGTACTGGGGCACTTGGCAACCACTCTTCTCCTCGAAAAGCATGTGTAATTTTCATTAAATAATCATCAACCACAACAGCCAAATGATAGGTTGGCATACCATCTCCTTTCAATAATACCTTGTCATCAACTAAATTAGAGTCGTTGTTAATTTCTCCACGAATCATATCAGTAAATGAAATTGTTTCATTGGATGGCATTTTAATGCGCACTACATAAGGCGTATTTTTTGCCAATAATTCATTCACTTCTTCAGTAGTAAGCGTCAATGAATTTTTCATTTGCATTCGTGTACTGTGATCATATTGGGGCGAAGGATTTTTTTCAGATTTTAAATCCATTCTCATTTTTTCCAAATCTTCTGGCGTGTCAAAAGCATAATAAGCATGCCCATTTTCTATTAATTGCAGGGCATATTGTTTATACATAGGCTTTCGCTCACTTTGTCTGTAAGGAGCATAAGGACCACTTTTTAATGGACTTTCGTCTGGTGCAATGCCACACCAATCTAAACAATCTAAAATATATTTTTCAGCACCTTCTACGTAACGAGTTTGATCTGTATCTTCTACCCGTAATACAAAAGTCCCAGCATGTTTTTTTGCATATAAATAGCTATATAAAGCCGTTCTCACTCCTCCTAAATGCAAGCCTCCAGTTGGACTTGGCGCAAATCTTGTTCTTACTTCTTTGTTCATATGGTGGCAAAGATAAGGAAACAAAATTCGATTTTCTAGCAGCTTAGGGAGTCCATTTTATTTCAGCCTGTAACAGGTTTATAAAAATCGAATGAATGACTCCTTAGAGTATTTCTGTAAAAAGAGAGAGAGATTTTAAAATAAGAAAAGCAAAATTATGCTAATTGACTCCAAGCAATAATTCCACCTTCTAAATTGACTGTATTAGTGAAACCAAATTGTTGTTCGAGCATCATACAAGCTTGCATGCTTCTCATTCCACTTCTACAATGAATAATCACTTCTGTATTTTTCCAATCTTCAATTTCCTCAATTTGTCCATTCATTACTTGACCCAACGGTAATAATTTGGCACCCATATTTATTTCGGCAAATTCAGCGGGCTCTCTAACATCCAAAATATTTAATTGTTCACCAGCGTCTAATCTTTTTTGTAATTCAATAGCAGAAATTCTATTCATTTTTTAATCTTTATTAATTTTTTGATATATTTTATTATTGAGTTCATCTGTTAACTCGACTAAGTAAAACCCCTTTTGAATTTCAGATAAATCAGCTTGATTATTTTCAATATTTTTTTCCAACAGCAATTGACCCGCCATAGAAAATAATTTTATATTTTTTATGTTATGTTTTGATTCAAAGTAAAGTGTATGCTGAACCGGATTTGGAAATAATTTTAAATTATTTTTTTTAATTTCTGTATTGAAAGTATTCGTTGGCGTAAAAGCTTGGCCTACAATAGGTCGCATCATTACACAACCAGGCGTTAAAGAATTAGCCCAAGTTCCATCAATATTATAGCTTAGTTTTTGAATATTGGTGTTGTTATTTACATCTAAACCATAGTAAATGCTATCACTACCAAAGTTTGCTGGCTGAGTAATACCAATATAATATTTACCTGCATTGAGTAAAATAGGCGTGTCAAATGCATAGCTTGTAAATCCATTAATAACATTTTCATACATCAAAGAATTTAAATCTTTTTGCATAATTATGGAATCATTTAAACCATTTCCTGCAAGCGTTTTATAAAGCACCATGCTAAATAATTTACCTGCACCTGTTGGTAATTGAGGACCAAAATTAACCATCATGCCTCTTACTGAATCAGCTTCATTCAGTATAAATTCTAAGGCTGTCTTTGCTGCAAAATTAAATGCTGGCATTAAAAAATAGGATTTCTCTGCACTTCCATCATCATACGCAAAATAATTATCAAAAACTACTTGGCTGGTAATGGTATCATTTTCCTGACGGTCTATGGTGCTCACTCGGTTATAATAGTATTTATTCTGAATAATCGTTTTGCTATAATTACTAGGTGGGACATAAGACACATTGTAGGTATTGAAATTATAGCTAGAATTGGAATAAGCATTAGCTATAGAAGTAGGCATTGTGGCTGTATTTAAATTAGTTGCTGATTGTAATTCAGTGCTAATGCATTTCAACGAAATATTTTGATTGCTGGGATACAAATTATGAAGATAAGCAGTATGGCTCCCAGATTTTTCATTGGCTTGATTGGCTATGAAATGCCTGTATGGCAATGAACTGTAGGGATAAAGAATTGAGGTAGGCTGAGTTGTAAAAGCAATATCATTATTGATACTATCTGAAAAACTTCTATTGGCATCTAATTTTACATAATCAATGTTCCAAGTATCATTATTAATATCTAAAGAGGCAATATTGACAAACCTAAATTGAAAATTGGCATGAAGAAATTGCGCATCACTCATGGGCAAGGTTACATACCTAAAACCTTGAATGTTTGACCCCCTGATTCGCCATATTTTTATCCATTCGTTTTGATTATTTTTGAAAAATAACATCAGCGAATCATTTGATTCTGGTGCAAAACCTAATCCTTGAGGCTGATAAAAAAAGCTAAGAAAAATGTTACTGGTTGTAGCATAACTACTTAAATCAATAGGTTGTGAAGTTAAACTGTCTGCATATCCTATGGATGATGGGTTTTTAAAATAAGGTCTTCCAAATTCATTTAACCCATCTAATGTGGCCATGCCTCTTGTTATGGGGTTTGCAGACATGGTATTATTAATAAATGCTTGCTTGTCTGTCCAATATGTTGGATCAGGGTATGGACCATCATATGAAAAATCATCAATAAATGGCAATGTTGCTCTACTTTTTTTTGCTTTTAAAGTAGAATTTTTTTGTACATTAAATAATACCTGATTGTATTTTAATGGAGCAATCATTTCTTGTGCAATTGCGTTTTTATTTGCAATGAGTACAAGTAATAAAATAATTGATATGGTAATTATTTTTCTCAATTATTGATATTCATCACTAATTCCACCGCTGTGTTTGATATCGGATTCTTTAGTGTCTTTTTTAGGATTATTCTTTACGGGATTTCCTTTTTTAATAACGCTAGGATTACCTTTTTTAATTTCTCTTTCTGCAATTTTATCTTGATTATCTTTAATATAATCGTCTTTTCTGGATTGAGATGGAGCGGATATATTCCTTCTTTTAATAGAATCTCTGTTGATCGTCCCTATTGGTCTTTCAGGCATTTGAACTTCTGTTGTAGAACTTATTTCAGCAGTATCTTCGTTGCCACTCCCTAATAATTTTTTAGACCCTGGTTGATTTTTCAGTAATAATTCTTGAGAAGGGCTTTGCATGATGCGCACATCAATGATATCTCCTGCAAGAATTTGATTAGGAAAATCTAATTCATTAATCGCTTCTGGTTGTTGGTTATAAATGATAGCGTAGGCACTATCCGTAATTTCACCTTCCCAAATTGGATTGATAGACAGCATTTGAGATTCTAGCAAACTCTTTGCTTCATTCCAAGTCATTCCAATAATATTGGGTACATCAATTTGATCTGATAAACCGAGTCCTATCACTAAATCTACTCTACTACCAATTGGAACCAAGGTTCCGGGAGCAATTTTTCGGCCATTCACCCATTGTTCTAACACAGCACCAGCTGCTACATCCGGTTTGTAAGTGGTATCACCCATTACTAAACGATAGCTTTGCATAGTTAAAATAGCATTTCTAAATGATGTATTCACTAAATTAGGCATAGGGATAGAAGGAGGTGTTTTTCGATTTACTGTAATAAAAACAGTTCTTCCAACTTTCACATTTGCGCCAACTTCTGGCTCTTGAAATAAAACTTCTAATGGTTTACTGTGAGCTTGGTATGTAGAATCGATTACGATTCTAAAACCTTTACTTTCTAAAATACTCACTGCTTCACTCATGCTTTTTCCTTCCAATTTTGGAATAATCGTTTGCTTGCCATGATTGGTTAAATAGTTCAACGAACTGAAAAATGAAAATAGTAGCCCTATTACGACTAAGATGACCAAAAATAAATTTAATAAAAAGGAACGTTTAAGCACTGAATTGTTTTAAAGTAGTAAAAATAATGTTTTTGCTCATGTTACGAACGCATTTAGAAAAAATTTAACCCTTATTTATAACTTACAGGTATTTCTTAATGCATTCTTCTATTAAATCACCATAAAAATCTACTAAAGTCATCCCTTTTGCACGAACTTGCTGTGGAACGATACTTGCCTCACTTTGACCTGGAACTGTATTTATTTCTAAAAAAAATAATTTGTTTGTTGCTTCTTCTAAAATAAAATCTACCCTGCAAATGCCTTTACAGTTTAGTACATTGTATATTTTAATTGCCGTATCTGCCATTTGATTAGCAAATTCTGTTTCAATTTCAGCAGGAGTTACTTCTTTTGAAGCACCCGAAGTGTATTTCGCTTCGTAGTCAAAAAATTCTTTACTACTGATTATTTCGGTCAAAGGCAATGCATTCACTTCGCCATTCAGTTTATAAACTCCAATACTAAATTCTCTTCCTTTTACAAATTCTTCAACCATGGCCTGGCTATCGAAATCAAATACAGCTTCAATAGCAGGTTTTAATTCTTCTTTAGTTTTTACTTTCGTAGTTGCTAAACTTGAACCCCCTTCTGCTGGTTTCACAAAAACAGGTAACATGATATTTTCTAAAATAGATTCGATGTCTAATTTTCTATCTTTAATAAGATGCAATGATTTCGAAACATTGACTACTCCACTTTGAGCAATCACTCGATTACAAAATATTTTGTTAAACGTTAATCCAGCAACCACAGCGCTGCAGGATGTGAAAGGAATATCAAGCATTTCTAAATAACCTTGTAATTTCCCATCTTCACCTGGCGTGCCATGTACCGCAATAAAACAAGCATCAAATTTAATTTTTTCGCCCTGGATGGTCAATGAAAAATCTCTTCTATCTACTTCAATTTCTTCACCACGGGCACTTGTGTATTTCCAATTATTTTTATCAATAATGATTTTAAATACATTGTATTTTTCTTTACTAATATTGTTCTCAATAGTCACAGCCGTTTTTATCGAAATAACATATTCCCCTGTGTATCCTCCAGCGATTAATGCAATATTTTTTTTCATGTATTTATGATATCAATTGAATAGCAATATTACAAATTTATCATTTCCATAAAAAATTAAATAGTTCCTTTCTGAAAGTATTTTAAAATGACCATCAGTGATTCATTCTAAAAATAATTAACAAGCATATAAAATAATACTAAATATTCCTTGGATGAATAGAAATGCCAATTGAAAATCATCATTTCACCTGCACACGAATACCTTCACTGTGGCTACTAAATTCTGGTGCATACATACATTGAATAGTTGTAATACCATTAGAAAAATCGCCTTTATTGGTTACAAACATAGGATATTCGAAAACATAGGTGCCTTTGTTTAACCAGTGAAAAAAGAAATTAGTTGTAGCGTCTTTAGTTGCTTCGTAGTAACCTAGACCGCCTTGATATTTATAACTACTAAGTACATTGACAGGTTCAAAACAAGCGCCTCTCATATCTTTCATGTGTACATATTCCATAGCTCTATCCACCCGCAATTCTATGCGCACTTTTATTTTGTCACCAACAAGTAAAGGGCTATTTTCTGTAATAGGAGTCAATACTTCTCCATTATCCGTATTCGTAATTTTATATAATTTTTTCTTCAGTGAAAGAGGTGTTTCATGCGAAGCTATTTTATCTAAATTCTCAAAGTATTGCCAATAAACAGCTCCCCATGTAGTGCCACCAATTTTTTTTCCTGTTTCAGAATTATTTTTCACACTGACAGAAATTTTTCCCATATTGGCATTCAAATTTTCTTTCGGAATCGATGTTTTAAAATAGCCCGTTCCGGATTCCTTTTGCAGCTCTTTACTTTGAATGATTTTTTTACCTAAAGTAATTTCAACGTCGGGCTGGATAGATAACCAATAGGTACCATTTAATAATAAAGCATACACTGCATCCGCTGTGGCTTTTGTAGTTTTCCAATTAGTAGTTTGTTTATTTTTCAACAACCAAATTTTCATTTCATCCACTTCTTTATCATCACCCCCCATTTCTTGAAATACTTCTATTAATAAACTATGCGTTTCTATGGGCGCATCATACCACCAATAGCCACCCGTATTTTCTTTCCAATACATCCCCATTTCTTCATTTCGAATTGCATTTTCACGCAGTGATTTTATAATGTCTTGAGGTGTAGTTTTATCATCCAAACGATTCAATGCTATAGCGGTCATGCCCTGCATATAACGATTTCCTTTGAGCCAATATTTTACTGCTTGTTTTTTGTAATAGTCAAAAGCGATTTTAGAAGCGGGTGCAATTTCATTTTCTTTAAAGAAAGTTCTCATGTATAAATATTGAATTTGCAAATAATCAATTTGCTGTTGGTTTAAATCAACTCTATTTCTTTGCAACTCATCATAATCTTCTTTAATTCTTGCATCT
>Ga0114980_10002081_pt1 | contig 14279 bp, 13 predicted proteins | sample S_140806_EF_Meta_FD_87018 | JGI IMG/M metagenome (GOLD analysis project Ga0114980, IMG submission 87018) | Freshwater microbial communities from Lake Simoncouche, Canada to study carbon cycling - S_140806_EF_MetaG | ecosystem: Environmental > Aquatic > Freshwater > Lake | place: Lake...
CATGATTCACCTTTCCTAGGACCTTCCTGGACTATTGCCTTACACGTTGCCATTTCTAAAATAGTAACGTGAAAAGATTTTAGGTGTCCAGGGTTACCCGGAGTTATGTCAAAGCCCACCGCTTTTCTGGGACCGCCAGCTCACATACGAAAATCAACAGCAAACAAGTAGTATGACGTGAATGTGACGACGAATAATGTCCCAGATTCTTAATTGGAGTAAGCCAATCCTCCCATTCCGCTCATCACCCTCAGCACATTGTAGTTGGTAGCGAACACGTACACGGAGGAGCTGGTCACAGTGCCCACGGCGTTGTTGGACACAGTCAGCAGCAGGGTGGTGTTATCAATACGAGACAAGTTGCAGGTGCCGCTGGGCTGGTGCTGCTCAGGCTGCAGAGCGAAGGAGTACACGTTGATACCAGTGGCGGGGATGTTGGTGTGGTGCTGGAAGGGCTGCACCTCGTTGAAATAGCGTCCCTCGCGCACCTGGAAACGGTCGTGGCCGTTCAGCTGCAGCAGAGCAGTCACCACGGGGTTCTTGCCGGCCATGCCCTCCACGCGAGTCACGGAATAGCCAGACTCCAGCACGGACCTGTCCCACCAGTCGGAGAAGTTGAAGGGCTGCTGTCCCTTCCAGCCGTTCACCACGGTGTCATCGCAAGACACGAAGGAATCGCGCTGCACCACCCAAACCAGCTCCTTACAGGGGTGGTTGAAGTTCAGCTTGAGCTTGTTGGCGGAGGAGGTGATGGACTCAGCGCCAGTGAACTGCAGGGTCTCGATCAGGTACTCGTGAGACACCTGGGCGAACTTGCGACGCTCGTCAGTGTCCAGGTAGATGTAGTCCACGTACAGGGAAGCGGCCTGGAGGTTGGCGGCGGCCACGCGGTCGCGGATGGTGTGGTAGTTGGAGGTGATCTGGGGGGTCACGTCCCAGCACAGGTTGCGCAGGTCGTTGAACTCCAGGTTGATGCGCACCTCGTGGTACTGGAGGGCAATCAGGGGCAGAGCCAGACCAGGGTTGCGGCAGAACCAGAACTGGAGAGGAATGTACAGAGTGTAGGCAGGGGCGCAGTTGACCTGCTCGTTGGAGGAGTTGGGCTCACCACCGGCGCAGTCATTGTCGCAAGGCTCGCCACCCTGCACCAGCAGGTTGGTCAGCACAGGCACGTTACCCACCATCTTGGCGTAACCGGCCTGCTTGCCGGCCTCCTGGGTGAGCTCATTCCATATGTGCATCCAGTTACCGTAGTGCTTGTCGATACGCTGTCCACCAATCTCAATCTCCACGGACTTGATGAGGTTGTGCCCCACCCAGTTCAGCCAGCGGAACTGGGCACCAGAGCCGTCGGCAGTCTGGAGAGTCACCTGAGGCAGGGTGGCCTGCAGGTACATGCGGTGGATCAAGTCACCGTTACGCTGGATGGTGCAGGTCACACGCTTGCCGAAGCCAGGAGAACCGTTGAAAGGGTTCTCAATGGACTCCATGGCGAAGTTGGTGTGGCGGCGGTACACCACCTTGAAGAAGGTAATCTGAGGATTACCAGTCAAGTACACATCCTGAGCTCCGTAGGCCACCAGCTGCATCAAACCACCACCCGTCATTTGTTTATATCCCTTCTCTAGAAATAAATTTCCAAGAGGCGGGTGGATTTTAACGAAGCCGGGGAGATCCTCATTTTTACCCCCAAATCTGGACTATTTCAGAGGGCTTGCCGGGGACATCCCTTTTTCGCATTGAACACACCCAGACCTTTTAGCCTAAACCCTGATCCTCTGAGAAGTTAGAATGGCTTCACATGATGCGTTTTTCAGAATAAGGCCAACAAAGCGTAGTAATCCTGAGGCCCGAACTACCCTGGACTCGCTCCACAGGGTCCGTATTCAGAATATTCTTGAACGGGAGGGTGATGTCGATTCTTTAAAGGCTGACATCGATAAACTCCGTAAGGAGTGTCGTGAAACTGTGGATGAAATAGAATATGAGTTAAAGCAGAAACGGATCGCGGATCTGGAGAAAGATATCGGCAAGCGGAACGGGAATAACGAGTTCTTCGACTATTTTCTTGACACGGGCAATATTTTGTACAAGTATTATGATATGCAGGAGAAGATTCAGAATGGGGACGAAGTGAAGCGTAAATCGGGAAAGGCAAAGCCTGGGTCGGTGTTAGCGGCTCTGGATGCTGCAGCAGCGACGGATGATCCCACACGCGTGGTGAAGACAGATGGAGTGTCCCAGGGACGCGATAAGTTGCTCGAGCAGTATTTGCTGAAAGTACATCCAGAACATGTGCGCGGGACGAACGAGATTGAGAACGATCCCTATGGTGAGTGCGAGAAGTGTAGAAAGGAGATGATCTTCAGTGCGAACGAGGCCGTGTTCACTTGTACGGAGTGTGGGTTCCAGGAGTTTGTGCTCGTCGATTCCGATAAGCCGAGTTATAAGGATCCTCCCAGGGAGGTCAGTTATTACGCCTACAAGCGTATTAACCATTTCAATGAGTGGTTGGCGCAGTTCCAGGCCAAGGAGAGCACGGAGATCCCACAGGAGGTCTACGAGTCCATTTGCGCCGAGTTGAAGAAGGAGCGTATTCTCGATTATCGTACGCTGTCTCGGCAGAAGGTGCGCGAGATCTTGAAGAAGTTGAAATACAACAAGTATTATGAGCATGTGCCGCACATCATTAATCGTCTGAACGGGCAGAATGCGCCTGTGATGAGTCGGGAAGTTGAGGAGAAGTTGCGCTACATGTTCAAGGAGATTCAGCCCTCGTTCCAGAAGAACTGCCCCAAGGACCGGAGCAATTTCTTATCCTATTCCTATGTCTTGTACAAGTTCTGTGAACTCTTAGATCTCGACGAGTATCTGCCCTCCTTTCCCCTCCTCAAAAATCGGGACAAGCTCTACATCCAAGATAAGATCTGGGAGCTCATCTGCCGTGATTTGAGCTGGCAGTTCATTCGGTCTGTTTGAGTATTCAATTGTATGATATGTATATATCACGAATTGAATATACCTAAATGGCTATCTTACAGGCGCGCACCTGGAAAGCCGACAAGATTAGCTCCAATACCGATTCTTACCGACGGGGCGTCGGGAGCAATATACGTATCTGCACTAACTTAGTGAGATTCCCTGAATCAAGGCTCCTTAGAGCCTTGCTCCAGGGAAACCCACTAAGTTCGCCCCGATACCGAACCCGGCTCCCTGGCGTGCCGTAGCACCGATACTGGGAGACACCACATCCAGAATGGCAAAGATGGCCGCAGCGACCACACCCAGAGTCAGAATCTCATCGATGGGCAGGCGGTGGCGAGGAATAAACAGAGCAGCCATAGCGACAAAGAGACCCTCCACCAGATACTTTATCACACGGTTAAGTACTTCAGAAGTGGGATTCATCGTTCTATATTCATAGATGATTTTTTTCGGCAAACCCTGCGTATTTCTATCTAAAGGAGATGTCCCATCCTATAGAAGAAATGGCAACCGAGCGTGAGGATTTTCTTGAGGAGGACGCAGAGATCACCGGGCAGAAGTTTTGTCTCCTGAGTTTCCTCAGTCCGGAGAAGGTTCTGAAGGACAAGTCCGTTTTCCTCTTTGAGAAGTTTCTGGCCACCTACGAGTTCCAGATCCGGACGAACAGTTTGGAGAAGTATTTGATGGATACGATGAATGGGATTAATGCAAAGCTGGATGCGGAGGCCGATGTGCTTGAGACAAAGGATCTGAGCGGCGCAGCCGATGTGTGCCGTAAGGCCAAGATCCGTGTGGACACCACTATGGAGTCTTTCCACGAGTTTGTGAAGGGGAATCAGAAGGAGCTGAACTATTCCAAGCTCAAGGAGCAGTATGATGACTTCCTGTACCAGACGAAGACCACGCTGGAGGATGAGTTTTACGCAAAGAATGAGTTTCGGACAACTGTTCGGGGACTGAAGGTGCGTGGCGTGTATGCGTCACAGGCTGAGGCAACTCTTCGTTCCAAGAAGCTCCAGCGTCAGGATACGCTCCATAACATCTTTGTCGGAGAGGTGGGGAAGTGGCTTCCTTGGGATCCCGAGCCCACGGAGGTCGGTGAGCAGGAGTATGCGGAGGACCAGCTCAATACGCTCATGAAGAAGTACAAGGAGAATGAGGAGGACCGTCAGATGTTTCAGCGGGAGCGTCGGGTAGGTGCGAAGCCTAGCAGCTCTGTTACTGCGATTGAGGGCGGCGAGGAGGGCTATTCCAGTATGTTCGGTAGCGAGGGTCATGCCGATCTTGCGATGGCTCGTAAGGCCGCCAAGGACGTATCCGGCCAGAGCCAGTAAGTTCTACACATGGTATACAACGATTCGATACATCACACCCACGTGTAATGTATTGAAGCGGTTATAGAGGAGATAGGATCCTCTGCTTACTTGTCGGGAAAGTAGTCATTTGACTCGGTAGGATACCAGGGGCGGCACACATTTTGCTGACAGAACTCACCCTCCTTACAGAGAACTCCCTTGCAATCAGAACGCAGACTATCCATTCCTACTGCGCCAGCCATTTCTTGAAACCCTTCTGGAAACCTTGGCGCAAAGGTGCGGCGCACCCAAGGTAGGATGGTTACTGCCATAAGCAATACAAGGACAAGGCCAACTATGCCATATCCGCCACGAACCTTCATTCTATTCTATTGCTATCATATTTCATTTGTGTAACTGTATGCCCCAAGAAGAAGGTAAAGTAGACGCAGATGCCATGGCAGATGCCCCTGGCAGCAGCACAGGGGGCTGTGGCAGAACCGGGAGAGGATTTCTATCATACAGCTGCCGTTGTACAGGATCCCCGCAGATGCCATTCATACAGCGTGTCGGAAAAGCGCACGGCGGAAGGTCTGTCCCACAGCGTGTGTATGCACCACCTCCAGAGGTAAATCCTTCATTCAGTAAATAGGGGTTGATTCGATAGATTCTATCTGCGACAAGAAGTCCAACGGCTATACAGCCGAATGTAAGCACTGTATACAGTTCCTTTGACATTTCCTAACGTGTTATCCTAAAATAAGTGCCCTTTAGAATTTCTTGTTCACCGCAATCTTCGGCCCCTTCAGGCGCTGAGCATTACTGGGGTCATACTGGTTCGCATCCTCCTCTTCCTTGTCTCTGTAGTAGTTGGCCGAGTGCTGCCAGAACTCAGGAGCGCCAATACGGAAATCTCCATGAATATCGGCCTTGTACCAGAAAATACAGTCCTCCAGCTTTGCCGACTGACTGGTGTTATCAATCACCAGACACTCGTAGTTCTGTGTACACTGGTCCATAATCTGGCAGAAAAACTCCAGAGAGGGAAAGGCGGAAGCATAGTTCTCAAAGATGCGCTTCCTGTTTGTCGTATAGGGCTCCCTCAGAATAAAGACGAAATCCACGTTCGTCCGGAGGGCTGGCTGGATTCCCAGCGGGTACTGCATCGTGATAATGAAGAACACCTTCAGCCAACGGCCGTTCATAAACAGATAGCGAATATTCTTGTCGTGTGTCCAGCTGTCGTCATACATACAGTCATCAAGAATCATAAAGGAACGGGGATCCAGGCGGGACTTTCCTCCACCTCCCTGCTCCCGCTGTATCCGGGCCATAATCATCTTTTGCCGCTTTACAAAGTTGGCCAAGATGATAGGGGAGAACTCGCCGTGAATAAAGAGAGGGGGGATCATTTTTCCGTAGAAGGAGTTTGACTCCTCTGTCCCGCTGATCACTGTCCCGAGCGGCATCTCCTGGTGATGAAAGAGCAGGTCACGCACGAGGGTAGATTTACCCGTGCGTCGGCGCCCAATAAAAATCACCACGGCATCCTGAGGAATCCGCTTCATGTCAAACTTCTTCAATGATACATTCACTGCTGCTGCCATAGTAGTCTGTTTAGGCGAAACCTTTTTCATTTGCCTTTTACACGGTGGTTGCGTTTTACCCTCAATCATCATTTACAGGTCTCAGTAAGAATGGATACATATACAAGCCTCCGGGGTATGAATCTTCCAGCCCCACGCTTTCGGATAGCACCTTTATCCAAGAGTATGGAGAATGTCTGTGGCTTTCAAGGCGTACAAACATATTTTCCAACTCTGGGAAAGTTGTTTCGGATTACGAAGCACCAGTCAAAACAAATCTGGCTTGATTCCAAATATAGGATTCTGTCCCTTGATATTTCTGGCACATTCGGTAAATGCGATGTGGAGCTTATCGAAAATAAGGATTCCTCGGCGAATGATATTCCGGGTTCAGGAGTACGCCGCCCCGCCTTCTTAAAAGTTACCCATCTCCTTGATCCCATTCGCTGGATGAAGGGCGAATACAGCATCCCGCAACAGCCAGGCCTTCCCTGGCACTCGAAAACCTGGTCATCTGCTTGGACAAAGCTCCAGGATCAGACAAATCAAGCATATGTCGAGACGATTGCGGCCTATGCTCTTGGCAGACTCCGTGAAGCAGGGGTCTCTCCCCATTTTAATGAGTTTTACGGTGGATTCTGCGCAACAGCCGATAAATATCACTACAACTTGACGGAAGAGTTTCAGAGTTTCCGAAATACCCGATGGTTCTGGCACGGGCAAAATCGTGGGCTCTATAAACTTCATATCACAGATACAAAGAATATTGAGAAAGAGGTTCCTCAGAATATCCTTGATGATATTCTTCGTGAGCCTTCTGAGTTGAGTTCTGTCTCCGATTCCTATGAGGAGGAAGAACTGGAGGCTGGCTCAATAGATGATGAGGAGGCTTCTCTACACTCCGATAAACTATCCGATATATCCTTTACCGATATCACGGCCGCTTCTCATGAAGAAGCAGAAGAAGCAGAAGAAGAAGTAGAAGAAGAAGCCGTAGAAGATGATAGCGATGACTCGTACATAGAGGACACCTATAGTATTTATTCCGAGATATCAAAGTTCCCCGTGATGATGATTGCTATTGAGCGCAACGATGGGACAATGGATACACTCTTGGATGATTATGGACAGGTGGGTGCGACACCTGGAACCGAGCTTTGGGAACTCACCTGGTCTGCATGGGTGTTTCAGGTGATTGCTGCATTAAGTGTTGCGCAAACGATTCTTGGCTTTACGCACAATGATCTTCACACGAATAATATTGTGTGGACCAAGACTGATCTCGAGTTTTTATACTATACAAAAGAGAGCGGCGAAGTGTTTAAACTACCTACATATGGAAAGCTCTTTCGTATTATCGATTTTGGCCGGGCAATTTTCAGGATAAATGACCAGCTCTTTTTCAGTGATGATTTCAAGGCAGGAAACGATGCGGACGGACAGTATTGTTTCAAGCCGCTGAGTACGAAGGTTTCTGTAGAGATTCCACCCAACCCATCCTTTGATTTATCTCGGCTCGCCGTAAGTCTCTTTGATGCGCTGTTTCCAGATCCGCCAGCAGAAAAGAAGGGAGGAATCACCCTTAGCTCCGAGCCCGGGCTTGACGTGGAAGAAACCGTCTCCCCCCTCTATAATGCCCTGTGGACGTGGATGTTGGATGATGATGGCTGCAACGTTCTTGTAGAGCCTTCTGGTGAGGAGAGATTCCCCGACTTCGATCTCTACAAGCATATCGCAGAGAAGGTACACGGGGCGATTCCTTCCCACCAGTTTTCCAAGCCCGCCTTTGACCGCTTCCAAGTAAATCCTTCCGAGGTAGCAGATGTCAAGAAATGGTCGCTGTTTTGTTGAGTAAAAATTGAGGTTTTTGCTGGGCTTAAAGGTTAGTACACCCAGCCTGGAATGAACATTTTCTTCCTCAGTCGCAAGACACGTCGCTGTGCGAGATGGCATTGCGATAAGCACGTGGTAAAGATGATTCTTGAGTCCACACAAATGCTCTATACAGCAAATCATGAACACGGTGGCACGGCGGCGATTGAGTCCGGAGCACCTGTATGCGCATCAACAGGTCGCCGGGGCTACAAATCCCATGCGAAAAATCATCCCTGTACGAAATGGGTGCGAGAGAGTATGGCACACTATAACTGGCTCTTGGCCTTAGCCTTTGACCTTGTGCGAGAACATATGTATAGGTTCTCACCCAAGTCCATTCATGCCTGTAATACGCATCTGCTGTGGCTGAAGGCGAATCCTCCCCCTGCGCTCAAGATGCGCCGATGGTGGCGTGATCCTCCCACGGCGATGCCTGAAGAGTTTCGTATTGGCGATTCGATCCGTAGTTATATTGCATATTACAACGGGCCGAAGCGCTTGGCAGGTCTCTTGGTCTATACGAAACGCCATATGCCACATGTCTTTAGAACTTCGGAACACCAACCTTCACCTCCATCTCAGGCTCACCCGCCGTCTGTACAACTGCTTGAGCGCTTGTAGAAAAGAACGAAAGTGGGGCCAGACTCATCACAATGCCAATCATGTATTCAGAAGACTCGGGTAGAAGCTGGAGAATCATCATCATCATCAGCGCACCGATAATAAAATCCCGTGCGACAGTTTTTACAGAAGGCTGAGTCTCTTCCAGAAAATACATTGTGCCCGCACCGAGGCTTGAAATAACTACACCTCCTAGGACCATTGCAGGGATTAGGAGCTGTGCCGACATTCTGGCCGCTATAAAGGAAAAAAAGAGGGGCCTAACTACGCAAATCTAAGCACGCAGTTAAGAGAGTTCCTCAAAATCCATCGGAAGAAAGGAGTCGTTCGACTCTATATCTTCAAACTCATCAAGTGCAGCCGGGGGCTCATCAATAATTTGTATTGTGTCTTCACCTTCCATGGCATCACTTGTAGCAATAGGTTCTGGTTTATTTTCTTTTATCTCTGTCGACAGTGTATCATTCCCTGTAAAGACGATTTCAACAGGCGCATTCTCCTCGGATACATCAACGAAGAGTTGGCTGACCTTTTCCTCCTTCTTGGGCTTCTTCTCTTCCTTGGGCTCCTCCTTTTCCTCCTTTTTGGGTTCCTTTTTGGGTTCCTCCTTGGGCTCCTCCTTCTCTTCCTTTTTGGGCTCCTCCTTCTCTTCCTTTTTGGGCTCTTCCTTCTCTTCCTTCTCTTCCTCCTCCTTTTTGGGCTCTTCCTTGTCCTCCTCTTCCTCTTCCTCTTCGGCATCTTCCTTCAAATACTCACGCAAAATACTCTTTACAGGAAGCATGCCACGAATGCCCTGAAGCACCCCCTCATGTAACATGTTTTCAATCAAGCGAAGATTCTTCTGACGCTCAATGGTGGGCGCAGAAGTAGAAAAGAGATATGTGTTACTCCATAAAAGGCGAGCACACTCTGTCAATGTTCTGTGGAGGAAATGCTCAAGCTTAGGAATCGTAATCTGCAGCTTCTTCTGCTTAGTCGTCAAACGAATCGCAGAGAGAACTTTCGTATGCGCAATAAATACCGCCGTCATTAACTCGTCGAGATAATCACATCTGGACTTTGTCGCAATAAGAGTTGTCTCACGCTGAACCTTGTCAGCATTCCACTCGGAAATGCCCTCCAGTAACGTCTGAAACATCACAAGAACATGCTTGGGTTCTGTCTCCTTTTGCTTCGCATCCTCAAGCAGATCTAAGAAATACTGCTGTATTGATGGCACTAAATACTGACAAAGCTGTGTCGTGTACTCAGACTTTGCTTCTGCGTAAACGCTGACTCCTTCACCCCCAAGATCCATACCTAGTGTAATTCATGGAGTTATTCAACTCTTGCCGGACGCACTTGTTAAGAGAAACTGGCTAAGTTGAATCCAAGGAGAGGAGCCTGCGCCAATCTGACGAAGGCAATCTTGAACTTCTGTATTCTGAATCCCATACTTCTGTATTATTGCGTCAATTATCGCATATGGATCCGCACCCTTTTCCCTTAACTCAGGAATGGCATTCCATGTCGGGATACCTTCATCAGAACTTAGTGGAATAAGATGTAAATGTTTCGCAAGAGAACTATTCCTCAATGTTCGATAGGATGACTCTGTGCGCATAGACACGATACTACAGCGGGATAGGATAGGCGGTGACATCTTCCAGATTTCTCGCACTTCTAGGCAACAGGTCACATTTGGCGCAGATGTTTCGAGGATTCGTCGGAGGAATGCCTGCGCTTCCTGTGTGAGATCATCAGCACCCTCGATCCAGACAAAGAGGCGCTCCTTTGACCGGACCTGCTGATGAAGGACCTCACGCCCCTCTCGGAGAGAGCGATCCACACGCGCATTCCAGCGAAACAGTTTCGCCTTTTCGGCCTTTGCCTGGTCCTGTACCCAACGGGATTTCCCTGTGCCTGGCTCGCCACTTATCAGAAGCGAACCCTTCCAGGTTTGCCTGGACATTCTAGAATGGGATGGGTCTTCACGTTTAGGCACGAGGGGTCTTACGGCCCGCTCGTTCTTTCCGCACAGTTCGCCTTCCTCCCTTACCCTTTTTCGCCGCCTTTTCTGCCTTTGCCTTTGCGGCTTTGGCCGCCCGCTCTTCCTTCGCCTTTCTAGCCTTTTCTTCAGCCTCTTCTTCAGGGGTCAGCCTTGCAACAAAGGCTACAACTTCCGCCTCTTTTGCCGTAATATCTGCGTCAGCCTTGTTCCCGTCTACCATACCCTGTTGTAGCAGTTGTATACTCTCCTCGAGTTCCTGTGATTCGGCGGCCATATCCTCCTCTTGAAACAGTTGTCTGTCCTTATAGTTCTTCGTTAGACGCCCAATCAACTCCTGAAGCTTCCGCACCTGACCCGTTTTCGTCTCATCGTATCCTTCCCCTTTGATACCCATATAGACCCGTGTAACATCTCCTGGCTCATCATCTTTTCTTATTTCTCCTCCCTCTGATAGCCTATCCAACATCGCAGCTTCATCATAGACCATAACTCCATCTCCACCAGGCACATTTATCTTGATAACCTTACCCATTTCCTTAAATCGTGTGCTGTCAACCGTAGATGTGCTCCCTGAGAGCTGAGAATAGGTATAGGAAAGACATTTGGCCTGAACACCAGAGAGTTTATAGGTATTCTGTCCCATGATACGGAGTGGCTCAAAATGTACGCCTGCACTATTACTAATCCCATAGGTTGCTTCCGTATTCTCTCCGATTAAGGGCGCTACACGGATTCCATCAGGTGCTTTTGGTCTAATCAAGAGGATTGCGCAGTTGTAGTAATAGGCAATGATACTGTAAAGGTCATCAGGCAAAAACAGGTGTGGCGACCCCAACTCCTCAATCAGATCCTCTTCAGACATTGTAATGCTAGGCTTATCAGCCTGCTGGAATACGAATCGAATGATTTGCGGCACAATCTCCTTTCTAAATCGTGTGACAAAGGGATTATAGGCTTTTCCTTTAACCTTGGCCATGCGATAAAACTCGCAGGTGGCGCCAAAAAAGGAATGGAAAAAGCAGTCTGAGTTGCTACCTGACGCATGCATACATTCAAGGCTTATCTTCACATCCGCACAGTTCCCTTCGAAGCCCGCATATAGTTTGGTAAAATCCGCAAGACTCTTTGTTGCCTCGCTCTGAATGGCTTCTTGAACAGCGGCCTCCTGCTCGGCTTCAGGTTTTCCCCCCATCTTCTTTAGCACCTTCTCCCGTATAATCCCCTGCTTGATTGCCTTCCCTTCTTCCACGCTAAAGGTGGTTTTCTCTGCGCCGCTTTTGAGCACAGCGGCGGTTTCCACCGCTTCCTTATCGTAGACTGCATCAGGGTCCAGGAGATTCATCCGAAACACTTCGTTCAAGGTGGCCAGATCTCTGCTCGAAGGATCATTGGGGTCAAAGAGACTAAAGAAATCTGCGTCTGGAGTCTTTGCGGAGTTGGACGCCTTTGCCGTCTTATTCGCACGAACCTGAAGGCCTGCTTGGCCTAAGAGTTCATTTACCCGTTCTGCGGCTGTATGCACCGTATCCTGTAGTGCCATTTTAATGGCCCGAAGTTTCTCCTTACAGGCTTCTTCGCCACCTAGCGCATTGATATTTGTTGTATTCATCGTTGTTTTTTTCGCCGTCCCCTTACGACCAATCGTCGCCGTAATCTGTTCTGCCTTTAGCACAACCTGTATTTTTTCCATCAGCTTGGTGGCGGCGCCTCCTGCAGAAAGAATCTCCTTCACCTTCTCCAGGACCTTCTTACACCGATCTTCTTTAGCAGGGCTCTGCGCCTTTGGCACAAGATGTTGATACAGAATGTATTTCTCTTTTTTTGTCTGCTGCGCCTTGAATTTCGTATTCCAATACGCAATCTTGGCCTCAATCTCTTCCTTCTTTTCTTGAGACTCAGCTGAGAATCCTTTCAAGAGCCCCTCGATCTTGACCGTATGCTTATGATCATCATAATGTTTTGCTGAAATATGCTGGCGTATAAACTCCTCTGTTTCAGTGACAATAATCACACCATGCTTTTTTAGACTCTTACTCAGTAAATCGATAGATTTCTCATGATCCTTCAGCGGGCCCGTAAAGATTGGAGGGCGACAGCCGATAAAGAGTATGATATCATAGAGTTTTCCCTCAGGTATATCTTCTGGAAAGCTGGCCTTATCCCCTCCAGGTAAAAAATCTACAGTGGGCTTGACCCCTTTCCCTATGCTATCCAACATGTCTTGATTAATCTTACCTGAATAATCAGAACCTTCTCGTGATGAACATATAACTAGCACTGATTTAGACATATCAACGTCTCCTACCGTATGAAGATATTCTACGAAACCGGGTATGGCGTTTCTTTCTGCGCGTCCGCACCGCACGCCTCCCCCCTTTTTTTTCACTGTATGCGGCAATTTGGCCCGGGTTTCTCTTAAACCATTCTACGAGAGCCTTTTTATATGCGTCTGCATCCTTATTAAATGAAGCGAATTTAGGCATAGGATCCTCTTCTGTAGTCGCAGCTGCTTTAGCGGCGCCACACATTTGACATGAAGGGGCTGAATCAGGATTATGAAATGTACATACTTGACATGCCCATTCACCTAGCTTAACTTCAGCTTTAGCTGTAGGCGTGGTATAAAGAGGTACAGCCGCACGAGCAATATTCATAGGATTACTCCTAGAACTATTATATGTTGTTACGATACACTGTGTTTCGGCCGGTGTTAGTTCATATCTATGTTCACCTCGAATACGGCATGGCTCAAAATGCCCCCCATTTTTATTACTGATAACATAGGCTGGTGGGTATCCCCCGAGGGTTTCATGCCCTTGAATTAATCGCGCAAATCGTCCTACGCTAGTTTCTGCCGGGCCCATAATAATAATATTAATATCGTAATAAAAACATAAACATTTCACTAAATCATCAGGTAAAGGGACCCCTGGAGTTAATAGTTCTCTCTTTAAACTGTCTACCGTATAGACAACAGATTTTCCACCCAGAGGCGTAAATGTGGGATTCGCATACACACTATCTGCGATTTGCGGGCAGATATCCCGTCGATAATGCGTTGCAAACTGCAAATAGCCACCAGTAGGATCACTTATCTTTGCTGCACGAAAGTTCGGGCAGGTAGCAATCAGAAATGAATGAATAAAACAGTCAAGGTTTGTTGCATCCGCATGTAAACATTGAAGAGTGATTGCGCCGCAGGGAAATAAATCATTCTGTGCTCCCAGATCTAAGCCATCTTCATGTACCTGCGGATCGTACTTTACACTAAACTGTAGCCCTATAAGTTTGTTTAGCTCTTCAATGCTTCCTGACTTAGATAGTGTAGGAACAGCAGCCGCAGGTTTAGCGCTAGTACCAGCACTAGTACCAGTAGCAGCAGCAGCAGCAGCCAATGGTGTTAATGATAAGACCTTTGCTTCACATTCTTGAAGCTGCTCTTCAAGCTCAGTAATCCTACGTTGTCTTGCGTTGGCAATTATACCGGCTCTACGTCGTAACATCTACCTACATAGAGGCCAGCATTTCTCGCAGAAGCTTTTCATCATGCTCCGCATTGTAGGCCAGATTCTGCGAGGCCATGAGAGGATTGGAGTTCACTGCTGAGACCATCTCCATCGTATTTCTCTCACGGCTGACATCCAGCTTCAGGGGCACACGAGGCCGCACCTGACCCAGGTCAGCAACACCGGTCGGGATACCGACCACCCTGTTGACCGCATTGGACCGGTCATTCACAACGTCAGAATCCAGCTTCTTTGTTGTCTGATTAATGTCGCCGTCAAAGACCGCCAGAGCTCCACCATTCCCGTGCATTGGGTCTCGCCCTGCGGCAATCTGCTCCTTGTTCGGGTTTGTCCGCATATTGTAGGCAGCATCGTGGCTGGTGAAATCCTTGTTGACCGAGTTCGACGGGCCATAGTGCTC
>Ga0114980_10002082_pt1 | contig 14274 bp, 15 predicted proteins | sample S_140806_EF_Meta_FD_87018 | JGI IMG/M metagenome (GOLD analysis project Ga0114980, IMG submission 87018) | Freshwater microbial communities from Lake Simoncouche, Canada to study carbon cycling - S_140806_EF_MetaG | ecosystem: Environmental > Aquatic > Freshwater > Lake | place: Lake...
ATGTTTAATTTTAAATTCTTGAGATAGTTTTTTAGCTTTGTCAAATGTTCTGCTATACAATCCTGACAATTCAACATTTTTTATAGTACTAAAAGCCTTAATGTGCTCGCGAATAATTTTTCCGGCATTCATAAATAAAATTTTATTTACTTTCATTAGTTTTCTTGATGAACTTGAAATTTTTTATTGCAAATTCTTATTCTTAATTTATACTTTTATATTACTAAAATAATTTAAAATTAAATTAAAATCTTTATATTTTTTATTTTTAGTTTCAAATATATATTCTTTTGAATACCTATCATTCATAATTTTTACGTAAAATTTTTTTGTAAATTCTTTAAGAAAAAAGAATGATAAGATAGACTTAAGTATTTCTTTATAAATATTTTTATTATTTATAATTTTTGGATTACAATACTTTTCTAGTATTTTATTTATTAATCTTTGATTTAAATTTTTTTTTGTATCTTTGTAATAAAGATTTTTAAAAACTTGAATTAAATAATTTATTGATTTTTTATCGACTATTTTTTTTAAACTTGTCCTAGTATGCCCAACGGTTCTTACGAGATGAGGGATGGGAATATTTTCGTATCTTCCATAATAAGATAAGCCAGCGCAGGGAATAACCTCATCACAAATTGCTTTGTCCGGACATTTATATCTAATATTTTTATTTGGTACTAAGTTTATTGCTTTGAAAAAATTTTTTTTTTTGCTTATTGCAAACATTAAAATAGTATAATTATCGAAAAATTCCTCTAATCTTTCAATAGTATTTTTTTTTTTAATGGCTTTAAGTTTATAATTGCAAGTGTATTGCAATTTATTTTTTTTAAAATTTGCAACTATTGCTTCACCATGAACACCGCCAAAATTCTTATTTAATTTTAAAAAATTTAAAAAATATTTAATATTATTTACACATAAAATATCATCATCTCCTGTGAATGTAACATAAGCGGTGTTTACAAATCTTTTAGATTTTTTTATTACTTCGGTTGTCCATCCTTTAATATTTAGATGGGTTATATTATTTTTTTTGTTAATAAAATTTTTATTTAATATAAGTTCAGATTCATCTGAAGAATCTAGAACTAAAATTTTAAAAGAAAAATTATTTTTTATATAAAACTCTAAAGTACTTTTTAATATTTGATGTCTATTTTTGGTTGGTATAATTAAAGTTAAATTCATTAATATTCTTAAAAATATTCTTATTCTACTTTAAATTTTCTTTTTCAAAATTTATCATCAGATCTAATACTTTATTGTGCATAATTTTATGTTTAAATTTTTTTTACTCTTATTTAATTTTTACGAAGTACATTAGTATTAAACAAATTGAGACTTATTAGATATATTTCTGATTTTAATTTTTTATAATAAAACAAAAACATATTAATCTACTTACTCCTTTTTAATTTAATAGTTCAATAAAAATGGATATGTCCATCTAGCTATATATTGCTATATTGATTTCTTTTTAAAATTTTACACCCTTTAATTAATTCTTCGATGCCCTGTTCAAGACTTGTTAATGGTTTAAACCCTGTCTTTTCAAGTTTCTTATTCGAAACAATATAATTTCTTTTATCTATATCTTGTGAAATTTCTGACTCTATCACCGCAAAATTTTTTATGAAATTTGCAATCTTTTCGCAAAGTTCTTTTTTTGATAAATTAGCACTTGATAGGCCAACATTATAAATATTAGATTTCATCTTGTTAAAATTTTTTAAAGTGTGTAAAAAACAATCACAAACATCAGATATGTGGATAAAATTTCTTTTAAAATGAGCCTCAAACAAAACAATGAAGCCATCATGCACGGCTCGATAAACAAAATCATTTACTAAAAGGTCAAACCTCATTCTTGGAGACATTCCAAAAACAGTTGCCAATCGTAAACTGACAGAATTCTCTCTTTCTAAAATTTTTTTTTCAACAAATACTTTATCCTCGGCATATTTAGAAATCGGGGTCAAAGGACTATTCTCATCACACTCTACACCGCCTAAGCCACCTCCATAAAAACTATTTGTAGTTGGCATGATCAATAGTTGGTTTTTTGAAAGGTAATGTAATAATTCAACAATTGAATTCTTATTTATATCTTCTGAACCTTTAGGGTCTTTCTTACATATTGGAGCTCCAACTAAAGCTGCCAAAGGTATAATAACATCATTTTCTTTAAGTAATGGCTTTAAAATATTAAAATCTCTAACATCAGCATTTACAATTTCAAAATTTTTATTTTTGCAGTGCTCTACTAAACTTGACTGCTGATATAAAAAGTTATCGTAAACTGTAACTTTAAAATTATTATCAAGAAATTTTTTTGTTAATAAAGAACCAATATAACCTGCCCCGCCAGTAATTAGAATTTTTGTCATTTTTTAATTATTAAAGAATATTTATATTGATTGATTTATTACGTTGCAAATAAATTTAATTTGGTATTTTTTTAGCTCGGGATAATTTCCAATATACAAACTAAAAAAATGAATATGTTCAGTAATTTTATAATCTTTAAAATTGCTCTTTTTTCTAAAGTTATTTAAATAAGGTTGTCTAATTTGATTTCCACCCCCTATACTTCCTGCTCTAAACTCGATTTTATTTTTTTTTAAATTATTTTTAATTTTTTCAAATAATAATCTATTTTTTTTTTTTAAAATTAAATTAAATGCATAATTACTCATTCCCAAAACATTAAAATCAGTAAAAAATATATCTTGATTCAATAGCTTTAAAAAAAATTTATGGTTATTATTTCTTTTTTTTATATTTCGATCTAATCTTTTTAATTGTGAAATTCCAAGAACAGCATTTATCTCTGTGCTTCTAAAATTAAAGCCAGGATATAAAAAAATAAATTCTTTATTTAAATCTTTAAAATTTTTTTGAATATTTCTTTTAAAATTCTCATCATTACTTTCTCTTAATAAGCCATGTGATCGCATAGATCTCAGCATTTGATAAATTTTAGAACTGTTTGTGCATACCATACCACCTTCAATAGTGCTCAAATGATGAGCATAATAAAAAGAAAAATTTGACATTAATCCGAAGGTTCCAACTTTTCTATTTTTAAAAGTTGCTCCATGAGACTCGCACGCATCTTCTATAAGATGAATTTTTTTCTTTTTACAAATATGCAATAACTTATTTGATAATCCATTAAAACCTTGGGCATGAGTTAAAAAAATAGCTCTTGTTTTTTTAGTAATATTTCTTTCTATTAAATTTTCATTAACTGCAAGGTTTTCTAATTTTATATCCACAAACCTGGGTGTGAATCCAGATTGTATAATTGAATTAATATCAGACGACCATGTAAATGGTGGGACTATTACCTCTCCTCCTTTAGGATAAAATAATTTTAATATACTCATGGTTAGCAAATTCGCAGAAGCTCCGGAATTTACAAAAATACTATATTTAACACCTAACCATTTTGACCATTTTCTTTCAAATTCTAAAACTTTTTTTGAATTTGTTAAAATTAATTTATCTTTTTTTGACTTTAAAAAATTAATCAATTTATTTAAATCTTCTCGCAAAATATTATTTTTCATTAGGGGGTAATTCATAATTTATCTTTATAAAATTTTATAATTTAATTCTATGCAAGCCCTTCTCTTCAAATTTAAATGGCACGTTTATTAATTTTTTTTTTTCCATTTTTTTTATTAGGTTCGCTTTATACAAATCTGGAACAAATAGTAATAAAAAACCCCCTTGACCAGCGCCTAATAATTTTCCGCCTACAGCACCATTTTTTTGTGCGTAAGAATATAAATCATCTAAATAATTATTTGAAATTTCTTTATGTAAAGATTTTTTAATTTTCCAGCTCTCGTCTAAAAGGCTTCCTAATAATATATAATTCTTTTTTGATAGAATTATTTTTAACGCTTCTTTTGTTATAGAGCAGATATCATTTAATTCTGATTTTTTATTTAAAATATTTTTTTGTAATTTATTTTGAATTACATAAGATGATCTAGGATTACCAGTATAAAATAACAACAATTGATTATTAAGTTCATTTAAACATTTGTGACTAATTTTAATTTTAGTTGAAACATAAGAATTTTTATAACTAAATTTAGTATATCTAAATCCGCCTTTGGTAACTATAATTTGATCCTGCCATCCGCCCATTTCTTTAAGCTTATTTCTTTCTAGTTTTATTGATTGATCAATAATTCTGTCTTTCTCTATTTTAATCCCTTTTAACTCATGTATAGCCTTAAGTAAGGCTACAGAAAATGAAGAACTTGAACCAATTCCACTTCTTGCTGGCAAATCACCAAAATGATGAATTTCCAATCCTTCCGAAAAATTAAATGACTTTAATACTTCTTTAATCACAGGGTGTGAAATTTCATCAATTTGATTTACAAGCTCAATTTTCGACCAAACAATCCTATGTTTATGAAAAAAAAATGATGGTAATTTTCTTATTGTAATTGTACAATATTTGTCGATTGACCCACTTATTACAGCCCCTCCATAATTATTAAACCACTTTGGAAAGTCAGATCCTCCTCCAAACAAAGATATTCTAAATGGAGCTTTAATAGATATCAATTTTTTCATCTTTCAATAACCATTTAACTGTACGAAATAAGCCAGTATCAATGTCTACTGAAGGCCTCCATTTTATTATTTTATTCTGTTTACTTATATCTAATATTTTGTTCATCGCCCCGTTTGGTTTATTTTTATCCCAAAAAATTTTTCCTTCGTATTTTATTATTTTTTTAATTTTTTGTGCGATATCTCTTATTTTGTATCCTTTGCCAGTGCCTAAATTAATTGGCTCAATTGAATTATATTTCGCTAAAATTGTCATTAATCCTTCTATGGCATCTTCAATAAACATAAACTCTCGGGTCGGGGAACCACTTCCCCAAAGCTTAACGATATTCTTTTTATTAATCTTTGCTTTTATAAATTTTCTTATTAAAGAAGAAATCACGTGAGAGTTTAATTCATCAAATTTATCATGGGGACCGTACAAACTCGGAAAGATTATATTAAATAAATTAATATTGTATTGTTTTTTATATGCCTTTGCCCCAATAATACTTGAAAGTTTCCAAAAACCATAAGCCTCAACAGAATTATGCAATTTTCCAGTAAATAATATTTTTTCCGAAAGCTTTAACTGTTTTGTTTTTGCAGGATAACTACACGAGGAGCCAATATTAATAATTTTATTTATTTTTAGTAATCTCCCTATTTCTAAAATATTTAATAAAATTTTAATATTACAATAAAAAATTTCTGCAGGTTTGACAATGTTGTAATGCAACCCACCAACTTTGCCAGCACAATTTATAATTATAGAAGGTTTTGCTTCTTTTATAAATTTATAAGTTTTGTCAAAATTATGTAAATTATGATTTTTTGGCAAAACATAAAAATTATACTTATTTTTCAAAAAATAATTTTTTAAATTTTTGCCAAAAAAACCTCTATCTCCCAACAATAAAATACGACTTTTAACTAAATTTTTTATATTCATTAATTTTTAAAATAGTATTCTTTAAGCCATCTTCTAAAGAGAATTTAGGTTTCCAATTTATTATTTTTTTTAAAGAATTTATATCATAAACGAATTTCATCGGACCGGAAACTTTTTCTTTTTTGTCTTCAATTTTTACACCTGTCAATTTAGAAATAATACTGCAGACTTTATATACAGAATTTAATTCACCACTACCTAAATTAATGTTTCCAGAATAGTTAAGGTTTAATAACTTAACCACTGCATCGGCGGCATCAGCTGTATAAATAAAATCTCTTTTAGGTTTCATGTTTTTGACATAAATTTTTTTTTTCTTTTTAAGTAAGACTTTATGCATAATTTCTTGAATTAAATCTGGTCTCTTTAATAAAGAGGGGCCATAAATATTACTTAATCGAACATTAATTATATTAGTTTGTTTTGAAAAAAATTTTACACTATTTTCTAAAAGATATTTACTAAATATATAATTATTCTGGAATCCATCGATAAGACATTTTTCTGTAACTGGAATTTGAAGTTTCTTTTGATTATAAATTAATCCACCTGAAAATGTAATAATAGTTTTAATCTTTCTAGACTGAAAATACTCCATAGAATCTAGAAATGGTTTAAAATTATGCTCCAATGCTATTTTAACATCTCTTGAATTTAAATAATGATGATCAGAATTTCCAATTAAAAATATTACTTTATCAAAATCAATCTTGTCTAATTTTTTAAGTTTTTTTGCTGTGGTTATTTTAATAAATCTATTTTTGATATAATCGGGTGGTTTTCTTCTACCTACTGCAATTATATTTGGATATCTCTCTAAAATTACTGGTCCAAAAAAACCACTACATCCTAACAAAATAGTTTTTTTAGACATTTTTTTTGTTCAATAAGTTTGTCCATTCATTTGACTTATAAATTTCAAATATCTTGTTTTTTATATTTTTATTTAATGAATTGTATTCAGTACTGTTACAATTTTCAATGACCTGCTTTGCATTTAACATTCCAGGAATAGTTGTAGAAACTTCTGCATATGAATTGCAAAAATTTAGGCAAAATTGAGCCATTGACTGCTTTTTATTTTTTAATTGATAAAAAAAACTTGGTGCAGTCGACCAAATTTTTAACTGCTTTTTAGACCATTTTTTTCTGTGATCATTTTTTGTTAATTTTGATTCATCTGTCAATTGTCCAGTTAGATATCCGTATACAAGCGGGGTTCTTGCAATAAAACCAACATTATTTTTTTTACAATTATATAACAATCCATTCTCGAGAGATCTTTGATCAATAATGTTAAAATTAGCCTGTATAGTTTGAAACTTTTTAAAATTTTTAACTACATACAATCCATCATTTGGGCTTCTTACTGATATTCCAAATGATCGAATTTTTCCTTCTTTTTTTTTTTTAATTAAAAAATTACAAACATTCAACATTTTTATTTTATTTTTTAATGTATCTAAAGAGGGACTATGCAGTTGTATTAAGTCAATATAATCAGTTCTTAGTCTTTTCAAAGAATTATCTAATGCGCTGGCCAAATAATTTAATGAATAATTTTCAGGCATATGCCAACCTTTGTGAGGCAGCAATCCAAATTTTGTCGCTATCAATACTTTATCTCTTTTATTTTTTAATGTTTTGCCTAAAATTATTTCTGATTTTCCGTCATAATCTTTTCCATACAAATCAGATGTATCAAAAAAATTAATTCCTAAATCAAACGCTTTTTCAACTGCGTTCATCGATATTTTTTCGTTTGTAGGTCCGTAAGCTACACCCCCTAGTCCCCAACAACCAAAACCAATTATTGAACATTTTAATCCAGTCTTTCCTAATATTCTAAATTTCATCTATGCCTTAGAATGAGTTCTTAGGATTTCTGGATTATTTTTTCTTGTCTCAATGTACCAGTCTATAGTTTTTTTTAACCCTTCTCTAAAAGGCGTGTACTTGAAATTTGATAATCTGACAAAATTAGAATTATCAGTTGATTTTTTTAATACTCCGCTTGGTTTAGAATTATCAAATAAAATTTTTTTTTTATCAAACCCTATAATTTCGGAAACTAAATAAGCTATTTCACGTACTGTATTTTCTTCAGTAGAACCAACGTTTAAAATATTTTCAGAATCATAATTTTCAAAACACCATAAAAAAGCTCTAGCCATATCTTCTGAATATGTCCATTCTCTAAGAGCAGAACCATCTCCCCAAATATTTATAACGGACTTATTTTCTTTTGCTTCAACAAACCTTCTAATTAAAGCCGGGACTAAAGGTGCGCCTTTTAAATCAAAGTTATCATTTTTCCCATAAATACCGTTCGGAACTAAGCCTATAATATTTAAATTGTATTGATCTCTATAAGCTTTTAAAGCAGGTTCCATCATTCTTTTTGCATAATAATATCCGTATAATCCCTCATGAGCATCCCCTTTATGAATGCCGTCTTCTTTATAAGGCATTTTTAAATCTGGAGAGTACATGCCGGCCGAAAGTGTTAAAAGTGTTTTTTTTATATTAAACTCTTTAGCTAATTCTAAAATATTCATTAACATAGTTAAATTTTTATACAAAAGCGTAGCTTGAAAACTTTTTCCTGATAACCCCATACCTCCTGATATTGCCGCTAGGTGTATAATTTTTGTAAAATTATTTGTTTTGAAAAAACTTCTGCAATTATGAATATTTGTTAAGTCGCATTCTCTTGAGCCAATAAAAATAAACTCAATTTTTTTTTGTTTTTGAGTAAATTTTTCTTTTTTTACAAATTCTTTTAAAGCGGAACCAAGTACTGCTGTTGATCCTGTTACTAAACACTTTTCACTCATTTAAAATAACTTTTGACTTTTATTTTTAAATTTTCTATATCAATTAAATTTTCTTTTAAAAGTTGATTTCTGTTGCCATAATTGTAGACTTTATTTTCTAATAAACCTAATCTTAACAATTTTACATTTAAATCATTATCTAAAATTATTTCGCTAAAAATTGACCCAATCCCACAATTTAGAACATGCTCTTCGATGCAGACTATTTTTGAATATTTTTTTAAGAGTATTAATAATTTTTTATAATTAAATTTTTTTAAACAAAATAAATCTATAATATCATAATCAATTTTGAATTCCTTTAAAATCGATTGTAAAAAAAAACCAGAACTAATTATAGCGAATTTTTCATTATTTTTTTCAGATTTAAATAATCTAAATCCATCAGATAATTCATAATCATCATTTTTCAAATCATAGCAAAATTGTCTGTCAAGTCTAACAAAACAAGGGTTGCTCTTTTTTAATATATATTTTACAATTTTCGAGGTCATTTCAGAATCCGATGGATTAAAAATTTCTAAATTAGACAATGACCTAGCAATGCCAATATCTTCTGTGGAATGATGTGTGGGGCCATCTTCGGGATATGAGTAACCTGAACCAACTCCAAAAATTTTAACAGGAAGATTCATAGAGCAAAGATCAATCTTTATATGCTCAATAGTTCTATAAATTATAAAAGAGTTAATGCTATAAATAAAAGGTACATAACCTGCTAAAGCTAAGCCAGCTGATACAGCAATAATATTTTGCTCAGATATTCCAGAATTGTAAAATTGCTGGGGTATTTTTTTTTTAAAATCATCTAGCTCAGGTGCCCCTTGATCATTAGTTAGTAAAATAACTTTTTTGTTTTGAACAGCAATATTTTTTAAAGTAACAATAAATGCATCTCTTAAAAAGAGGTTAGAAAATTTTTTATTCATTTAATACCCAATTGTTTTTTTCCGATTATTTTTTCGTAATTACTTAAGCCTCTAGAATGCCATGAAGGATCATTCTCAACAAATTTTAAACCTTTTCCTTTAATAGTATTGCAAATCAAAATTTTTGGTTTTTTACTATTTGAATTCTTTAATTTATTTAAATTGCTATATATATTATTAACTGAGTGGCCGTCGCAAACTAAAGTCTCCCACCCAAAAGACCTGAATTTTTTATCTAGTGGCTCAATAGAGGTAAAGTTTTTTGTAAAATCTGTAGCTCCTATTTTATTATTGTCTACGATCGCGATCAAATTATTCAATTCATATTTTGTTGCAAATAGAGCCGCTTCCCAAATTGATCCCTCGCTGCATTCAGCGTCACCAAGTAAAACAAATATTTTTGATTCATTTATTTTTTTTTTTCCTAAAGCTATACCACAACCAACACCAAGCCCATGACCTAGAGCTCCAGATGTCATCTCAATTCCCGGAGTTTTTATATCAACATGTCCACCTAATGAATTATTTCCAGCTCTATAATTTTCCTCAAAATCTTTTTTATTAATAATTTTTTTTTTTACTAACACCGCATATAACAGTGTCTCCCCATGTCCTTTGCTAAGTAAAAAGTAGTTTCTATCTTTGTTTTTATAATTTTTATTGTTAATATTTAATAAATTAGTGAAATAAAGAGTTGCCAATATTTCAACTCCTGAAAAAGCAGTTGATAAATGACCCCCTCTATTACTGACGATCTTAAAAATATATTTTCTTAAATCAGTACAAATATTTAGAATTTTTTTTTTGTTTTTCATCTAAGCGAGGACATTTTATTTTCAACAAGTTCGCAAATAATATGTCCAACTAACATGTGTATCTCTTGAATTCTATCAACCCTATTCGCTGGAAAATCAAAAAAAACATCTACTTTTTTTGAGAAATATTTATTTGATTTTTCGCTTGCAAAGATAATATTCCTACATTTTAACTTTAGCGATAAATTTAACAATTTAATAATATTTTTACTTCTCATCGAAGTAGATAAAGCTATAACTACATCTCCTCTTTTACCTAATCCCTCTAACTGCCTACGAAATATATTTTCATACCCAAAATCATTTGCAATAGCTGTTATTGAAGAAGAATTTGCAGACAAGCTATTAGCATTTAAAGACTTTCTGATTTTAAGAAATTTTCCAAGCATTTCTGCACTTAAATGATTTGCATCAGCAGCCGAACCACCATTACCAGCAAAAATTACTTTATTACCGCTTCGTAGCGATTTGCAAATAATGTCCACACTTTGAATAATTTTTATTATGAATTTATCACTATTCAATTCAATGATGTTATCTTTGGAGATATTTAAAATTTTTACTATTTTTGAGTACATTGCAATCTTGATATATAATTAAAGTTTAAAATCAATAAATATGTCTAAATATAAAAAAATTTTAAATTACCAAGTAGTAATTTTAGCAGGTGGATATGGAAAAAGACTTGGAAATCTAACTTTGCTAAAACCTAAACCTTCTATATCAATATTTGGAAAACCTTTTATTTATTACTTAATTAAAAATATTGTTGCTCAGGGATTTAAAAAAATCCTTTTTATCACAGGTTACAAAGGAAATATACTAAAACGTGAAATACTAAAATTAAAAATATCTAAAAAAATCAAAGTTGACTTTCATAAAGAAAAGTATCCTCAAGGAACTGCATTAGCACTTCTAAGAGCTAAAAAAAAATTAGAAAAAAAATTTATATTAATGAATGGAGATACCTTAAATGAAATAAAAATTATAAAATTTTTAAAAAAAGTGAATTGCTCAAAAATAATAAATATTTGTATAACGAATAAAGAAAATAAAGACTCCGGTAATTTTTATTTTCAAAATAATAAATTTAGATTTACTGAAAAGCCAAAAAAGTCTTCAGGGTATATAAATACTGGTACTTATTTCTGTAAAAAAGAAATTTTAAATTACATTTCAAAAAAAAAAAAATCTTTAGAACTCAATATTTTTAGTAAATTAATTGACATAAATGAGGTTTTTTTAATAAAAATTAAAACTAATATATTTGATATTGGCAGCAAAAAAAAATTAAGCATATTTAAGGAATACATAAGAAAAAGATTATAAATATTCTTTCTTAAAATATCTTTGCCAGGTATTTTTGAAACCAAACGCTTTATCATCAACAAAAATATCATAGGAAGTTTTACATAATACTAAAATATCATATCTCACTTTCCATTTTTTTAACTGATTTATAGTTAATTTTTTATAAGCGCTGATTACTTTTTTTTTATTCCCATTAAACTTACTCATGCCGCGAGCAGTATAAATTTTAATTATATATTTTTTTTTATCATATAATTCATTAATTAATTTTATTGATTTGTAATTAGGTTTTGATTTCGCATAATTTTTTCTTTTACCTGTAAAACAAATAACATTATCAAGATCAAAACATAGTATCTTTTTTTTCATTACAATAACTCAGATAATGAACCATTTTTTTTCATAGAAACTTTTAAATTAAATTTTTCCACTGAATACGTCACGCCTGGATGAAAATAATAAATCGCTCTACTCTTTCCCTCACCCCCCCCCCTCTTTGTTTTTGACTTTGCCATCATTCCAACATAATCTTTTTTAAGATTTTTAATCAATTTTTTTTTAAAATTATTTATATTTTTATCTAAAAAGTCGTAAGTATATTCTAGATCATCAATGAATATCCTAGTTTTATTTTTATTAATATTTTTTAAAATATAGGACAACCGCAAATCACTCATAACATCCTTATAAAAATGGCTACCATCTATAAAAATTATATCGACCTTAACCTTTTTTTTAATTAATTTAGTTAGGACTTCCCTAGATTTTTTTTGAAATAGAAAAATATTCTTTGAATATTTTTTTAAACTTAAATTATGTAAAAAACATTTCTTGATATACGAATTATTTGCAAAGTAAGGAAAGCCAAGATTAAAATTAGTTTCATAAGGATCGATAGTTATTATTTTAAATAATTTCTTTTTTTTATTTAAAAAATCTGCAATCTTAAATGTTGAATTTCCAAATTTAGTACCAATGTCGATAATAAGAATTGGCTCCTTTGAAAAATTTTTTATAATTTTTTTAGGTTCAAAAGAAAAACTGTGTTTGCTTATAAATGGATTATCAACTGAATGGTTCAAGTAAAACTTCAAATTGTCAATAAAAATTCTATAAATCCAAAAAAAAATAGATTTTATCAATTTGAGGTTTATTAATAATAATATTTTCTTTTTAATCATCTTAAATTTTTTTTTAAATTTTTATAATTATTAAAATAAGAAGTTATTTTTTTTAATTTAAATATAAAAAAAATAAAAAACTTAAAATAAAATAGATAAATTTAAAATACTATAAAGTAAAAATTTTAATTAACCAAAGTAATTCCTAATATAATCTTAAAATAATATTAAGAAATATAGCATTGTAATTTGCATCAAAAAACTTTTTCTGTTCATAAATCAAGCAAATTGAATCATTAGCAACGGTAAGCTTGACGTGTTACCATATTTCCATGACCACCTTTTAAACGTTGCTTTCTACGATGGCTAAAGGGGGAGAAATAGACTTAATTTAAGTTTCTCACTTAGATACTTTTAGCTATGTATTTTTTATTAAATTAATATTATTATATGTGACAAATATATTTTTTTTAAATGGAGAAAAATTTTTTACAATTAGTTAGCCAAAAAATAAATGAAATTGATGATAATAAAATTAAACTTTCAATAAAACTTATTTTAAAAAAGAAAAAAAATAATAAAATAATTTTAGCAGGCAATGGTGCTAGCGCAACTATTTCCAGTCATGTTGCGGTAGATTTTACAAAAGCAGCTGGGATTAGGGCTATTAATTTTAATGAGGCTGGACTTTTAACATGTTTTTCAAATGATTATGGTTACGAAAACTGGTTAAAAAAAGCTTTAGAGTTTTATTCCATTCCTGGAGACGTGCTTATATTAATTAGCTCAAGCGGAAACTCTAAAAATATAATAAATGCAGCTAAAATTTCAAAAAAATTAAAATTAAATTTAATAACACTTTCTGGATTCTCTAAAAGAAATCAACTTCAAAATAAAGGCTCGGTTAACTTTCATGTCGACTCTAATAATTACAATGTAATTGAAAGTGTTCATTTAATAATATTGCTTCAAATTATAGAAAACCTAATAAAAATGCCAAAAAAAAATCTTAAGATTCTTTAATAAATTAAGTTTAAGTAAAATAAAAATTATCAATTAATAAAAAACAAACGCAATAGAAGAAAATTAATGGATAGTATTAATATTAAATTGGTTACAACTTATTCAGATATTTCAAATCATTAATAACAAAAAATTTTTTTTAATTTAAATATCAAAAAAAATAAAAAAAATAAAAAAAAAATTGAAAATAAAGTAGATATATTAAATACATAGATTTATTTTAAATTTAAGGAATTTAAAATTTTTATATCAGGATCAAAAATTAAATTATCAGCTCTACTACCAGTTAAATTATTTTTAATTTTAGGAAAGTATATAGTTGAATTTTTTAGTGACCATTTATTGAGATTATTTAATAATTGATAGTAAGAGATTAAAATTAAAAAAAATAGATAGTTTTATTTTTAATAAAAATTTTATCAGCTTGAGGTGCTAATAGAATTAATATAAAAAAAAGAGAATATAAAAAAAATAGAGAATTATTAAATGTAATAGAAAATCAAATATAAAATACTGCCAAACAAAAATTTTAACTAATCAGAATAATTTCTAATATGATACTAATAAATTTAGCATTGTAATTTGTATCTAAAATTTTTTCAGTGCATAAATCAAGCCAATTGAGCTATTAGTAACGGTAAGCTTAACGTGTTACCACGCTTCCACACCCGTCCTATCAACGTCGTAGTCTACGAC
>Ga0114980_10002085_pt1 | contig 14265 bp, 12 predicted proteins | sample S_140806_EF_Meta_FD_87018 | JGI IMG/M metagenome (GOLD analysis project Ga0114980, IMG submission 87018) | Freshwater microbial communities from Lake Simoncouche, Canada to study carbon cycling - S_140806_EF_MetaG | ecosystem: Environmental > Aquatic > Freshwater > Lake | place: Lake...
CACTCAACTTTTTCAGGTAATGATATTTGAGGCCAACTTCTTTCTTTTCCTTGGGTGTAGGATATACATCCACCACATCACCCTCAATTAACCCCCCCGCTAATTCTTTAATCATAAGTGCGGCTCGTTTCAACACGGGAACAGTTTGAGAAATATCTACTCCCTTCTCAAATCGGCCTGCCGCATCGGTGCGCAAATCGTGGCGCAAACTCGATTTGCGGATGCTGATAGGATTAAACCAGGCACTCTCTAAAAAAATGTGGGTGGTAGTATTTTTAACCCCACTCAACTTGCCGCCAAAAACACCTCCGATACACATTGGCGATTCTGTGTTGCAAATCATCAGATCTTCGCTGCTGAGTTTTCGCTCCTTATCGTCGAGCGTAATAAAAGGCGTGCCCTCGGCTAAGGTTTGCACAATTACCTGTTTACCGGTTATCGCATCTGCATCAAATGCATGCAGGGGTTGACCGGTATCGTGTAAGATAAAATTGGTGATGTCTACAATATTGTTAATTGGGCGTAATCCGATACTCAACAACCTGTTTTTTAACCAGTCGGGTGACTCTTTCACTTGCACCCCCAATAAACTAACGCCTGCATAGCGACTACAAGCTTCGGCATCCACGATTTTTACGGAAACAGGGTTTTCGGGTAAATCGGGCTTAAAGGAATTGATGGAGGGCGTAATAATTTTAGTTTCCCGCTGATGATGGGTTAGGTAGGCACAAACATCGCGGGCTACCCCAGCATGGCTCATGGCATCCATGCGATTGGGGGTGAGGCCGATTTCGAAAACCCAATCCGTATAAGGTTTAAAATATGCTGCTACCAAAGAACCCGTTACCAGGTAATTGGGTAGTACTAAAATGCCATCATGACTGCTGCCCAGGCCAATTTCATCTTCTGCACATAACATTCCTTCACTTTCTACTTTTCGGATAACTGCTTTCCGTAAAGTGACAGGGTCACCCACCATCGGATAAATGGTAGTATCAACGGGTGCTACCACTACTTTTTGACCCACAGCAACATTCGCCGCGCCACATACAATTTGCAACAGCGTGCCGGTTCCGGTATCTACTTGGGTGATCTTTAATTTGTCGGCATTCGGATGGGGGACACATTCGATAACCTCTCCAACCACCAAACCTCGAAGTCCGCCTCGGATGCTCTCAAATACACGCAACTCTTCTACTTCTAATCCAATTGAAGTGAGTATAGTAGATAATTTTTCGGGTTCAATGGGTTCAGGCAAATAATCCAGTAGCCAGTTATAACTGATGGTCATATTTATTACACATTACAATGGTCAAAAATACATGAATATAACCGGATGAAGGCGTGATATGGAAAAATGGTCTATAACAATAGGAAAATATATAATGTGTGAAGGTTACTAAAAGATATTTTGATGAATTTTAGTGGTTAACAACCTGTGTGAAAAGATAAAATTCCGGTGGATAACCCCATAAAAAGAGTGGAAAATTCTCAATAAAAACTGAATGAAAGGTGCATAAACTGTGCGGGAAAAAATGAATAAAATAATTTTTCTCTGCCGCCCGCTTCGGATTATATTCGCTGTTCGGTGAAACTTTTGCGAACTGATTTTTTGGCTGGCCCATAGTTTCCGAAACCCATTTAACTACCTACTGAATTGAATTGTGATGGATATTCCTAATATAAATAAAGACAGAAAAAGAAGAAAGCCCAGTGTTACCGATACTACACCCCTGTTGTATGGTAAAGTGCCGCCTCAGGCACGAGAATTGGAGCAGGCTGTGCTGGGTGCCATTATGCTCGAAAAAAGTGCCTTTGATACGGTAACTGAAATTCTTAAGCCCGAATGTTTGTACTCAGAAGCCAACCAAATTATATTTCGTTCGATGTATGATTTGCAGCAAAAGAATATGCCGATTGATCTATTAACAGTGGTGGAAGAATTGAAATCACAGGAGATGCTCGATCAGGTGGGAGGTGCTTATTACCTAACGCGGCTTACCAATTCGGTAGTTTCCTCAGCAAATATTGAAACCCATGCCCGCATCATTCTGGAAAAATTTATCCAGCGCGAATTAATCCGCATCAGCGGTGAAATTATCGGATTAGCCTATGAAGAAGGAACCGATGTATTTGATTTGCTAGATGAGAGTGAGGCAAAGATGTTTCACATCACCAACAACTACCTGAAAAAGAATTTTACGGAAATTGGCGACGCCATTACAGAAACCCTAACGCGCATTGATATGTTGCGCACAAAGACTGAAGACATCTCCGGTGTACCCAGTGGATTTTCCCGGTTAGATAAAGTAACATTCGGATGGCAACCAACCGACTTGATTATTTTAGCTGCCCGCCCCTCTGTGGGTAAAACGGCTTTTGCCCTCAACCTGGCTCGCAATGCGGCCTTACATCCTACTCAACCTGTTCCGGTAGGCTTTTTCTCGCTAGAAATGAGCGCCTCTCAATTGGTGATGAGGATTTTAAGCGCCGAAAGTGAAATTGACATGCGCAAAATTACCCGGGGCAAACTGGAGAACTACGAATACGAACAATTACTCAGTAGGGGTATCAAACGCCTAGAATCTGCTCCGATATTTATTGATGATACCGCTTCCCTTAACATCTTCGAATTTAGAGCGAAAGCGAGACGACTGGTAAACAAAAATAAGGTTGGACTTATCATTATTGATTACTTGCAGCTGATGGGTGGTTCGGTAGACAGAAATTCGAACCGTGAACAGGAAATCAGCAGCATTTCCCGTAACCTGAAATCACTGGCAAAAGAATTGAATATCCCTATCATCGCACTTAGTCAGTTGAGTCGTGCCGTAGAAACCCGCAAAGAAAGTAAAGTGCCCCAGTTGAGTGATTTGCGCGAATCGGGTGCTATTGAACAGGATGCCGATATGGTTATGTTTATCTATCGCCCCGAATACCACGATATACATGCAAACGAGCAGGGAGAAAGTACCACGGGTGAAGTGCATATTCGTATTGCGAAACACAGAAATGGTGAACTAGATTACATCAAACTAAGAGCCAATTTGTCTATCCAGCGTTTCGAAGATGATCCTTCCGACGAAAGAGGGGGTGGCTGGAAACCAACCGGAATTCGCCCACCAGGAACACCCGTTGGTTCTGGATCTGATAGTGCTAAATTATTTGTTGAAAAAGGCAGTCGAATGAACGATACCAATTTTGATGAAGGATTAGACAATGCCACACCATTCTAATATGGGCAAAAGCTTATCCAATAAAAAAAAGTAGTTGCCTTTCACATGAGTGTACCACTTTTTTATGAGCCGGGATTGCCGGAAAACACCCATGGGTTTCAATTAACTGAAGCCTCAGCCCATCATTGTGTGCAGGTGCTGCGAAAAGTTGTAGGAGATACCATTGAGTTAACGGATGGAAAAGGGAATGCCTGCATTGCTACCTTGCTTTCGGTTAATAAAAAACAAACCATAGTTACAACACAATCCTTTCGAAAAAGTCCAGCACCCACAACCCGTTTAACCCTTTGCACTTCGTTGCTTAAAAATAGTCAGCGACTCGAATGGCTGTTAGAAAAAGTAACTGAAATGGGGATAACCGAAATCCAACCCATCCTCTGCGAAAGAACAGAGCATACCCGCTTTAGAAGAGATCGAATGGAAGGCATTTTAATTGCTGCCATGATACAAAGCAAACAACACTTTTTACCTGCATTGCACGATCCTATTCGCTTAACCCAATTGCTAGCGTTACCCAGTGCTGCTCATCAATGGATAGCCCACTGTGCACCCGGCAACCAACAACCATTATCTGAATACAAAGCTTTCGGGTTTTGCAGAATACTGATTGGTCCTGAAGGAGATTTTTCGGATACAGAAATTAGCCTTGCAATGGAAAATAAATACTTGCCGGTAAGCTTAGGAAATACAAGGTTAAGAACTGAAACCGCCGGTATGGTAGCCACTGCACTTATACTAAATCAGAGCCCTAAAATATAAAACAACTGTTTTTATGAAACTGAGATATTGTTTATTGCTTTTACTTCCCCTGTTTACCCAACAGTGTTCTATGCTGTCTTCGAACAAAGAACCCGTGGTGCGCGATACCACCATTACGGCCGTTAGCTCTTTCAATAATCTGTTTTTCGACAGTACACAAATTCCGGCATTTTTATCTGCTCAAAATCGGTATGCCAGTTTTGCAGAACAGTATATGGATTTTTACAGAGGTAGAAACTTTCAATTTGCCTGGTTTGATTCGTCCGGACTCTCTGAACAGGCACTAAACCTGATGAACCTGGAGGAAAACTATATACAGGAAATGATGGATAGCAGTTTACACAATGTACGGCTACAAAAATTGAAAGATTCGCTTACTAATAAAAACAAACTTTCACAAGCTGCCCTCACGCAATTAATGATCAACACCGAATTACTTTTAACCGGACAGTTTTTTCAATATTCTGCCAAAACCTATGCTGGCAGCGACATTAACACTACAGAATTAGGTTGGTTTATTCCCAGGAAGAAAATTGACCTCACAGAAATGCTGGGTACTGCCATTACAACCGGTGAACTATATCCACAACAAAACAACCTACAAAATATTCAGTATAAATTATTACAACAACAGCTTGCATTCTATATTGGATTAGCCAAAAAAGATGTACCCGATACCATTTCTAATGTAGACAAACCGCTGCATGTAGGCGATTCGGGAACCCGAGTTGCTGCCATTAAAAATCGGTTGGCTTATTGGGGAGACAGCAGCTTAACGGGAACACTTACCCAACACTTCGACAGTTCAATGTTTACTGCAGTAAAAAAATATCAAAAGCGAATGGGGTTGCCTACCGAGGGAACGGTTGGAAATAAAACCATTGCTGAGCTCAATGTGCCGGTTCAAAAAAGAATCCGGCAAATATTGGTGAATCTCGAAAGAGTTCGCTGGATGCCGGCAGAAAAAGATTCCAATTATATTTTGGTAAACATTCCGGAGTTTACTATGCATGTGTATGATAGCAGTCAACTCAAGTTCGACATGCGGGTAATCGTGGGCACGGCCGCCAATAGTTCGGCCATTTTTAGCGGTCAGTTGCGGTATGTGGTATTTAGCCCCTACTGGAATGTTCCGGAGAGTATTGTAAAAAAGGAAATTATGCCGGCGATAGCCAGAAATCCCAATTACATTTCCAAAAACCATATGGAAATAACCGGATACAATGGGAAAACGCCTAATATCCGACAAATTCCAGGTCCTTGGAATTCTTTGGGACTAGTTAAATTTCTTTTTCCCAATAATTTCAGTATTTATTTTCATGATACCCCTAATCGAACCTTATTTCAGCAAAACACGCGAAGCATGAGTCATGGTTGTATTAGACTGGGAGAGCCGAAAAAATTTGCGCAGTACCTGCTTAGGAATGATAAAACCTGGACTGAAAATAAGATTGACTCTGCCATGCACCTGAGCAAAGAGAAGTGGGTAACCTTGCCTAAAGGTATTCCAGTATTTTTGGTATACTTTACTGCCTGGGTTGACAAAGAAGGGCAGTTAAATTTCAGGAAGGACATCTATGGGCATGATGCCAAAATGGAAGCCAAATTGTTTGAAAAATAATATCTGTTTAAGTAGCAAATAGTATTTAGTAATTTTGCAGTAATAAAATAGGCAGGCCATGCAAATAGTGGAAGTGAATAATACCCATACTGCCCAGGAATTTTTACAAATTAACCGGACACTCAACCGACATAATCCCTGCTATATTTCTCCTTTAGACAATGAAGTGAGCGAAGTGTTTGACCCCAAAAAAAATCACCTATTCCAGTTCGGAGAATGTAATCGTTGGATTTTAGTGGACGAAACCGGCAAAACCTGTGGAAGAATTGCTGCCTTTACCAATTCGAAATATAAAACCCGAGGAACCGAAGTGCCGGTGGGAGGTATTGGATTTTTTGATTGCATTGATCAACAAGTCGCGGCTGATCAATTATTTGATCACGCCAAAAATTGGCTGGAATCTAAGGGAATGAAAGGGATGGATGGCCCTATCAATTTTGGGGAAAGGGATAAATGGTGGGGCCTAATGGTAGAGGGATTTGAAAAAGAGCCAATGTATGGCATGTCGTTTAACCCAGCTTATTATCAAAATTTATTTGAAAATTACGGATTTCAAAATTATTACAATCAGTTCTATTATGGCATGAATGTGCATGATCAATTACCCGAAAGGTTTGCTGAGCGCCATGCAAAATTTGCTGCCAAAGCCGACTATCGAGCTGAAGATATCCAAACGAAAAGTTTAGAGAAGTATGCAGCAGATTTTGTTACAGTATACAATGCCGCCTGGGCACAACATGGAGAAGTGAAGGAAATTTCACAAGAACAGGTGATGAAATTATTCAATAAAATGAAGCCTATCATGGATAAAAGGGTAATCTCGTTTGCTTATTATAAAGAAGACCCCATTGCCATGTTTGTAAATATTCCGGATGTGAACCAATATTTTAAACACTTTAATGGGAAATTTGGATGGCTGCAAAAGCTCTCCTTGCTCTTGATGAAGTGGCGTGGAACTAATAAACGACTTACTGGATTAGTTTTTGGTGTGGTACCAAAATTTCAATCTTTGGGAATTGATAGCTTCCTGATTTATGAGAGTTCGCTCATCTTAACCAAAAACGACTGGTACGAAGAATATGAAATGGGATGGGCCGGTGAGTGGAACCCCAAAATGGTGAATGTATATAAAAGCCTCGGCGCCAAACAAAGCAGACGGATGGTTACCTATCGATATTGGTTTAACCCCGAACATCCCTTTGAAAAACATCCAGTAATGGAATACAAATAGCCTAATACAGTTTTCGACCGGTTGTGTAAAAAAGCCCTGTGCCGATTAGCCAACCTAAGCATTCCTATACGTATATTGCGCAACTACTATGGATAATTTTGTTGTTTCTGCCCGAAAGTACCGCCCCCAGAATTTTAATACTGTGGTTGGGCAGTCGCATATTACCACTACATTAAAAAATGCAATCCGCCAGCAGCAATTGGCGCATGCTTTTTTGTTTTGTGGGCCAAGAGGAGTTGGAAAAACAACCTGTGCAAGAATTCTGGCAAAAACCATCAATTGTACCCAACCTACAGCAGAAGGGGAAGCCTGTAATACCTGCAATAGCTGTGTAAGTTTTGATGCTGGCACCTCTCTGAATATTCATGAACTGGATGCTGCCAGCAATAATTCAGTAGACGATATTCGCGAACTGGTAGATCAAATCCGTTTTTCTCCCCAAGCAGGAAAATATAAGGTATATATCATAGACGAGGTACACATGCTGAGTACCAGTGCCTTTAATGCATTCCTTAAAACCCTGGAAGAACCCCCGGCACATGCCATTTTTATTCTGGCCACTACTGAAAAGCATAAAATTTTACCCACGATTTTAAGCCGGTGTCAGATATTCGATTTTAAACGAATTACCCAGCAAGATACTGTTGATCACCTGATGGAAATTGCTGAAAAGGAACATATCTCTGCAGAAAAAGCGGCTCTGCAACTGATTGCCCAAAAAAGTGAGGGGTGCATGCGCGATTCTCTGAGTATTCTCGACAAATTGGTAAGCTTTACTGGAGGCCAGGTAACCTATCAAAATACATTAGAGCACCTGAACGTGTTGGATGAAGACTATTATTTCCAATTCCACGAATTATTGCAAAAAGAGGATTTATCCGGCGTGATGTTGCTCTTTGATGAAATCAATAAAAAAGGATTTGAAGGAGAATTGGTGCTGAATGGCTTCGCTTCATTTTACAGGAATCTGCTACTCAGTAAAGATTCGGCAACTGCCTCTATTTTAGAAGTAATGGAGGGTATGCAGGAAAAATTTGCAAAAGTGGCAGCGCAAACAGAAACTTCTTTTATCCTGAGTGCCTTGAATATCGTTGGGGAAGCTGAAATACAAATCAGAATGGCCCGCAATAAAAGATTGCTGGTAGAAATGGCCTTGATTAAATTGAATTTTCTACAACAGGCCATTGAACTGAGTAACGACCAACAAACACTGGTTAAAAAAAAACGACTTGATGCACCCATCCTCCTGAAACAGGTACCCATCGTATCTTTTCAACCTGCCAACAGCAAAAAAGGAACAGCAGAAGGTGCCCAATTGGTAATTCAAACTCCTTCAACTCCCTCTACACCCCCCAAACCTACACCTGCAAAAATAACTACTCCCACAGCACCCGCAGCCACTTATATTCCAAAAACGGGTGATAAGAAAAATCTGCTTTCTGCCTTGCGGGAGAAATATGGAAATGAATATCAAATTGAAGAAGTAACAGAATCGCTGGTGCTTACTACTGAAAAGTTACAGGAGTGCTGGAACCAATACATTGCTAAGCTAGAAAAAGAGCTGAAACACTCAGCTGCCGCTAGTTTCTCAACTGCGAAATTGCAAATAGAAAACGAAGTTAAATTTACGGTTACCGTTTTTTCTGTTACTTCACAAAAATTTATTGACGCAGAAAAAATGACGCTGCTCGACCACCTCCAACAGTGCTTCCACAACCGATCGGTGAATTACGAAATCTTGGTAGAAGCAGGTGAAAAAGAAGATATTCCTGCCTACCTGAGAATGAATACAAAGCAAAAATTCGAATACATTACTAATCTGTATCCAATGGTAAAAACATTGAAAGATACTTTGAATTTAGAATTGGATTAATCCAATTGCCTACCCTATTTTTTTTGTTTTTTTATAGCCATTTTTTAGCAAGCACTGGAGCACTTTTTCTCGTTGATCTCCCTGCACCAATATCAATCCTTCCTTGGAACTGCCGCCGGTTCCACAAAAATTACGTAGTGTTTTTCCCAAAGATTCCAAATCTCCATCCGCACCTACAAAACCGGTAATAAGGGTTACAACTTTTCCCGCCCGTTGCTTTTTATCGAGTTGAATCCTAAGTTCCTGCTGAGCCGATGGCAGTGTTTCCTGAGCGGCTTCCTCAGGCTCCCATTGAAAGGAAGGGTTGGTACTGAATACAATACCATTTCCGGAAGAGGTTTGCTTTTTTTTCATATCCTTTAATTAAACCATCACTGCTTTTAAACTAAGGTCCAGACTGGTAGCCTGATGAATTAATCCGCCTACACTTACAAAATCAACGCCGGTTTGGGCATAATCAACAATATTATGTAATCCAATCCCTCCACTTGACTCTGTTTCGAAACGACGATTGATAAAAATTAGCGCTGCTGCAACTTCTTGCGGACTAAAATTATCCAGCATGATTCTGAAAACCTTTCCCTCCCCTACATGGCAAATTTCTGCTACCTGTTGTAAATTTCCTGCTTCCACCTCAATAGAAAGATTAAGCTTTTTTTCCACAATATAAGCATGGGCTGCTTCGATAGCGGCAGTAATGCCTCCGCAATAACTGATGTGATTGTCTTTCAACATAATCATATCATATAAACCCATACGATGGTTATGTCCTCCTCCTATTCGCACGGCTTCTTTTTCGAGTAACCGAAAGTTGGGAGTGGTTTTACGGGTATCAAGTAGGCGGGTTGAATAGTTGCTCAGCAGACTAGTATAGGTTCGGGTAAGCGTTGCAATACCACTCATGCGCTGCATACAATTGAGTACAAGCCGCTCACAGGTTAAAATGGTGCGCATATCTGCTTCCACTTCAAAAGCTTTATCACCTGCTTGCATAGGTTGCCCATCAGTAAGAAAGGGGGTAAACTGAATGTTTTCTTCTCGAAGCCGGAAAATGGTTTCCGCAACCTGCATACCTGCTACAATTCCGCTCTGCTTAACTTTTAAAACTGCCTTACCCCTTTTGCCGGCAGGTATACAACTGAGGGTGCTGTGATCGCCATTCCCCTCGTCTTCCTGCAAAGCACGCAACAGTAAAATTTGCAGGGGATTTTCCATGAGTTATCTAATAAAAAAAAGTAAATGATTAATTAAGGCAAATCCTTCGCCTATTAATTAATTCGAACCGTTATAATATAATGCTTCCCTTTAATCATCTTCATCATCAAAGTAATGTTATAGCCTTTCCCTCCATTCAGTAAACGGCCCGTCATATACATCGTATTTCCAATTTCACGGTCAGATATCTTTTCGAAACCCTGAATAGACTTCTCCGAAAAAAAGGAACTGAGTGCAATAGCGGCCTGATTCTTACTCACATTTTTAATTTCGTCTTTCTCGGGAAATTTCATGTCGACCATCGCATCAAAATATTCCGCCACCTCATTGGCATGCGCAGTTTTAAGTGCAGACACCAGCATTTCCAAATCACTTTGAACAGAAAATGACAAACTACTCAACGCCAATAAACATACAAATCCTATCTTCCGCATACAATCAATTTAGCTTGTAATCTACCAATAACATGCCAAAAGTACCATTCTGGGCTTATTTCACAAAAGATAAGCAAAAAGCTTCTTTGATAAAATCGTAAATTTGTATATGAACAATAAAGTAATATTAATTATAATGGATGGATGGGGACTAGGGAAAGTACCCGCTGCGGATGCAATTCAGCAGGCAAATGTTCCATTTGTAAGTGGATTGTATAATAAGTACCCCAACAGTACCCTCATTACCTGCGGAGAATTAGTAGGATTACCAGACGGGCAAATGGGAAACAGTGAAGTTGGCCACCTGAATTTGGGGGCCGGCAGAATTGTATACCAGGAGCTCCAGCGCATCAATGTGGCCATTCGGGAAGGTGAGCTGGCTTCTAATACTGCACTCCTAGAAAGCATTCAATATGCCAAAACCAATCAAAAGCCCCTGCACCTAATGGGTTTGGTAAGTGATGGCGGCGTACATTCTCATACCAGTCACTTGAAAGCGCTGTGCGATTTGTGTAAGGCAGCAGGACTAGAAGAAGTTTACATTCATGCTTTTACGGATGGTAGAGATACAGATCCCAAAAGTGGACTCGGTTATATTTCTGCACTGGAAAACCATCTGCTACAATCGGTGGGCAAACTGGCTTCCGTAAGTGGGCGGTATTATGCGATGGACCGAGATAAAAGATGGGAGCGTGTTCAGTTGGCATATAATTGCCTCGTAAAAGGGGAAGGCCCCTCCTCGAATTCGGCGAAAGAGGCAATACAAAATGCATACGAAGCCGGCATAACCGACGAATTTATTAAACCAACCGTATTACTACAGGATAATGGTAATCCGATTGCCACCATTCAAGAAGGGGATGCTGTAATCTGCTTTAATTTTAGAACCGACCGCTGCCGTGAGATTACCACCGTACTCACGCAACAAGATTTTCCTGAGTGGGGTATGAAAAAATTAGCCCTGCACTTTACTACCATGACGCAGTACGACCAAACCTTTCAGCAGGTAGGCGTTGTTTTTAATAATGATAACCTCAATAACACTTTGGGTGAAGTGTTGGAAGCGAATGGAAAAAAACAAATTCGGATAGCAGAGACTGAAAAATATCCGCACGTTACCTTCTTCTTTAGTGGCGGAAGAGAAACTCCTTTTACTGGAGAGAGCCGAATTATGGTACCTTCCCCTAAAGTGGCCACCTATGATTTACAACCCGAAATGAGCGCAGTAGAAATTACCGACCTGCTGATTCCGGAAATTGAAAAAGAAACAGCTGATTTTATCTGTTTAAATTATGCCAACGCCGATATGGTTGGGCATACCGGTGTTTTTGCTGCAGCAATAAAAGCAGTAGAAACTGTAGACGCCTGTGTGCAACGCGTAGTTACTGCTGCTTTAACCCATGGATATTCCATTTTGCTTACTGCCGATCATGGGAATGCCGACTATATGATTAATGAAGACGGCACCCCAAATACCGCACATACCCTTAATCCAGTTCCACTGTTTCTGATTGACGCGGCTTACAAAGGCAAGCTGCTATCTGGAAAATTAGGTGATCTGGCACCTACTATTTTACATTTGTTGCAGATTCCTATTCCTGCAGAAATGACGGGGCAGGTGCTAACCGTTGAAGCAACTGATTAATTATTTGCGTATTTTACAAACAATCTTTCAAACAAGCCCCCATGATCAAAAAAATTTTATTGGTTCTATTAGTCGCTTTCATCGTTATGCAGGCATTCCGACCAGCAAAAAATAATTCAGGAAACAAAACAAAAGATATCTCACTAAGCTATCCCGTTTCCGACAGTGTTACTAAGATTTTTGAAAAGGCTTGTAATGATTGTCATAGTAACAATACCCATTACCCTTTATATGCAGAAGTTCAACCGCTGGCCTGGTGGCTGAATGATCATGTGACCGACGGGAAAAAACATTTCAATTTAAATGAGTTTAGCGGTTACCGGATTGCTAAGCAATATAAGAAACTAGAAGAATGTATCGAACAGGTGAAAGAAGGAGAAATGCCGCTCGAATCTTATACCCTTATACACAAAGAAGCCAGATTAAGCGAAGCGGAAAAACAAACCCTGTATGCCTGGTGTGAAGCAGTACGTGATAGTATCAAACAAAAATATCCGGCAGACAGTTTGGTTATCAAGCGCAAGAAATAACCGAATTTTTTAATGCCCTCTTTTTATGCCCATACACCAGGCCAAGTATCTCATTTCATCTGCGTTGGTTACACAATGTCCTGCACCCGACCGGCCTGAATATGCTTTTATTGGCAGAAGTAATGTAGGAAAGTCGTCGCTGATAAATTTAATCACTGGTCAAAAAAATCTTGCCAAAACTTCCGCAACACCAGGAAAAACCCAACTGATTAATCATTTTACCATTTCCAGTGGCAAATCGGGTAAGTCGAAAAAATACGAATGGTACCTGGTAGATTTACCAGGATATGGATATGCAAAAATTTCGCTAACGGAAAGGGCCCGCTGGGAAAAAATGATTGCCGACTACTTAACCAAAAGAACCAATCTTTCCGAAGTTTTTGTGCTAATCGATAGCAGACATTCGCCACAAAAAGTTGATCTGGAATTTGTTAGCCAACTAGAAAAGTGGAAAGTGCCTTTTTGTTTGGTTTTTACCAAGTCGGATAAAGAAAAGCCCGGTGCTGTAAAACGTCATGTGCAAGAATTTTTAGATGAACTGAAAAAAACTTGGCAATTCCTGCCCCGACATTTTATTACCAGTGCCGAAAACAAAAGCGGCAAAGAAGAATTGGTAGGGTATATTGAAAGTAATAACCACTTGTTATTGAGTGACCCGGCTTAAAATTAATTCACCATTTTATCTGCACAGCAGCTGCTGGCGAAGGCTTCCGGTTTAGCTTTAAAGGCAAATCCCATTCCTAGAATATAACCCATTGCTTCCTTTAATGCATCATTACTTTTAAATTGCGGATTGGTGTTAATATCAGCATGTACTTCTAAATCAACCCCATATTCAATAAATATATCACATAAAGCATAGGCCACTTCAATGCTTTTTGCAACTTCCATCAGCATCCGCTCCTTGATATGAAACGTTTGCTTCATTTTCTCATTGTGAATAAACATAAAACCACCTGCATGCTCGCGCAAAAACACAATCACGGTAGCAAACTCCGTTATCTCGCCCTTTACCTGGCTATCGGTTCCGATACATACTTTCAATTTAATACCCTTCTCCGTTTCCTGCTGAATGGTTTCCCGAACTGCCTCCTGAATGGGCTGAGCAATGGCTTCTCCATTAAATTTTCTCCAGCGCATGGTATTAACGTTTGTGTAATTTACCTAAATCGGGCACCTCACCCTAACATCCCTATCCGATAGTTTTGCACAATAAGGGGATAACCCGGCATAGTAAATGACTTTTTCTCTCCCCGCTAATCAAAAATATATTCCGATTTGGGTACTTTGTTACAACTTTGCCCGTTCACGAACCAATCAGCCGAAAAAAGAATTTCATGAAGTTATTATTACAATACCTGAAACCCTACCGATGGCTGGTATTACTGGCCCTATTACTGGCTGCCATTAACCAGTCATTTTCCATGCTCGACCCATATTTTTTTGGGAAATTACTCGACACATATGCTTTTCATCCCTATGAAAAAGGCTACTTTGATGCCGGCAAAAAATTTATAGTTACAGGCCCACGTACCCAATCTGAATTTATCTGGGGCATATTAGGCACCCTTGGAATTTTGATCAGCGTAGCTATGATTTCAAGAATAGCCAAGGCCTTTCAGGATTATTTCAGCAATGTAATTGTTCAAAAATTTGGTGCTAAAATATTTACAGATGGACTAAAACATTCCATGGAATTGCCCTATCAGGAATTTGAAGAC
>Ga0114980_10002087_pt1 | contig 14255 bp, 10 predicted proteins | sample S_140806_EF_Meta_FD_87018 | JGI IMG/M metagenome (GOLD analysis project Ga0114980, IMG submission 87018) | Freshwater microbial communities from Lake Simoncouche, Canada to study carbon cycling - S_140806_EF_MetaG | ecosystem: Environmental > Aquatic > Freshwater > Lake | place: Lake...
CCAGCCAGTGGTACCGGTGCACTGAGCCAGGAGCATCAACCACAAGCCAGCCAGCAGATTGCATCGCCATTACAAATGCGGTTGCCACTACATATCAATCGACCATCAAAGACCTACGTAAGTTTCTTCGCTACTCAATCACCATCGCTAGCGGCGTTAACAACTCAATCGTAAAAACAATTTTCTCAGCAACAACCGTTCCCGAATCTGGAGCCTGGCTTACGACTTCCACACTTTCCACAAAGACAAAAACTCCCTTGAGCGAATTGCTCCGGAGTCCGTCGAAAGGCACTCGAACATTCAAAATAGTTAGTGGTCCGTGTAAGTTGAAAAATTCGGCGCTCGTTGCTTCCGCGCTGCCTGGCTCTTGCACGCTCAAGGTTTCTATAGCCGCAAAAGCTCCTTACCCAACACTGGGATTTACTTCCGTCATCACCATTTCGTAAACATGTCCAATCGCCTCAGTCACGAGATCAGCCCGTACCTTCGCCAACATTGCGAAAACCCAGTTGATTGGTATCCGTGGGGAGAGGATGCTTTTGCTCTCGCCCGCGCAACCGGTAAGCCAATACTTCTCTCGGTTGGATATTCGGCGTGCCACTGGTGTCATGTCATGGCCCACGAGTGTTTTGAAGATGTCGAAACTGCTTCGCTCATGAATGAGTTGTTCGTCAACATCAAAGTCGATCGTGAAGAGCGACCAGACGTCGACGCGATTTATATGGACGCCGTCCAAGCCATGACCGGTCGTGGCGGCTGGCCAATGACTGTGTTCCTCACACCGGATGCAAAGCCATTTTATGGTGGTACATATTTTCCGAAACCCACATTTATCCAACTCATGAACGCAATAACTGATGCTTGGCACAACCGTCGAGATGACATTGAGAACAACATTGCAGCACTCATGGAAAGTTTGAGTCGAACTAGCAGAATCACCAACAACTCCGACAACAGTGGCAGTGCAGAACATGAGTTAATCGGTCCCCCGCACCTGAACGCTGCTATCGAACAAATGAGACAATCATTTGATCCTGCCTGGGGTGGCTTTGGCTCTGCACCAAAATTTCCGAGCACCATGAATCTCGACCTGCTACTTCGGGTGTATCTCGACAATCCAAACCCAGAGCTTCTGGAAATTCTCACCACGTCGCTCGATGCGATGGCCTCTGGTGGAATGTACGACCACCTCGGTGGAGGTTTTGCTCGATACAGCGTTGATGCCCAATGGCTGGTACCGCACTTTGAAAAAATGTTGTACGACCAGGCATTACTCGCTCGCATCTACTTGCACGCAGGAGTTGCGCTTAAGCAACCTCGTTGGTTGCAGATTGCCTCCGAAACAATTGAATATGTGCTGCGCGATCTGAGTCACCCAGACGGAGGCTTTTTTTCTGCGCAGGATGCGGATTCGGTTGACGAACAAGGTCATAGTGTCGAAGGACATTTCTATGTGTGGTCAAAGCAGCAGGTCGTAGAAGTTCTCCCCCCAGATCTGCATGAAGTTGCCCTTGATTGGTACGAAGTGACCGAAGCAGGAAACTTTGAGGGTGCAAATATTTTGAGCAGACTGCACCACCGCGGTGATCTTTTGAGAAGCTCTCAAGTTGAACGTGCTCGAGCGCTATTGCTTGATTCCCGCAATACTCGCTCTTGCCCAGGACTCGACGACAAGGTACTCACCGAATGGAATGGGATGATGCTTGCAACGCTGGCAGAAGCGTCCACATTGCTGCAACGACCGGATTGGCTTGCTGCTGCTGTAAAGAACGGAGAATTTCTCCTCAACCAACTGTGCACCGAATCTGATTCAACAATCATCAAGCGCAGCTGGCATCAAGATGGAAAACCTCAAGCGCAACATTCGGCACTCGCTGCAGACCTCGCTCAACTCGTTGATGGCTTCACAAGACTCGCCGAGGCAACCGGACAGGCCTCATGGATTACTCACGCAAAAACCATCGCCGACAAACTGTTGTCTGATTTCTGGGATACGGAAAACGGTGGTGTCTTTACGACATCGCATGACGGCGAGCAATTGATAGTGCGGCAAAAAGATGTGATGGACAACGCAACTCCTTCAGCCAATTCGACAGCAGCGTTTGCGCTGTATCGACTTGCTGCTCTCACTGGCGAGGAACGTTTCGCGAATCACGCCGACCAGATTTCGCAATTACTTCTCCAAATCGCCGCAAGCGCTCCAACCGCATTTGGCAATCTGCTCAGCGCCGCACATCTGCGACACCGTGGCGTTATCGAAATTGCAATTACTGGCAATCGCCCCGACTTGGTCATGCAGTTACACGGTCAGTGGCTACCTACCGTGGTTTGTGCATGGGGTGAGCGATATGACTCGCCTATTTGGCATGACCGCAAAGATGATCTTGCCTATGTGTGCCGTCAGTACACGTGCATGGCTCCAGCACACGACGCGAAGACTTTTGACGAAGCACTACGCATTGCCCTGCAATCCACAACTAGCTGATTTACCAACCGTTCAGGTGAATGATTTGCTCGGCACTGCGTCGAGCTCGAGTTGCACTCAAACCTTTTTCTGTTTCGTGAGATTCATTCCCCGTTTCGCCACCATCAGGCCACCCAAGCGCGATAGCACCAATCAATTGCATAGCTTCAGGAACATGCAGCCTGGTTCGTAGCTGTTGTTCACCATGAAACACTCCAAAAAATAACGCTCCCAATCCCACATCCTCTGCAGCAAGAAGCATTGTCATCGCCGCGAACGATGCATCAACAGTCCAATACGGAGTCGGCCATACTTCTGTGCTTGCACCCAGTCCGGTGTGCGCCTTGTCGTGCTCGGAGTAACGCTCCACATATGACTCGGGATCAGCAAACACCAATGCGATAACAGGGGCATCCAATAATTGCTTCCAGCGAAAACTCTCTCGCTTCTCCATCGCCAGCGTGTCATCCCAGAATTTTGCAGTCGCACTCGAATCGATGATGATGGCATGCCATCCCTGCGTCTTGCCTGCAGATGGAGCGCGAGACGCAAGATCTATGATCTGCGAAACAAGTTTCGAATCAACTGGTTGTTTTGAAAACGCACGCGTCATGCGCCGACCGCGTACAACGTCGGCGAACTCCAAAGTTGACTGCTTAGTGTTTGCCGAGTTTGGCCAGAGACTCGGCCATAGTCCAACCGTGCACAATCACAACGCCACTCTTGGCCTTGGTTGCAGTTGCAAACTGTGCTGCAACATCGGCATCGATCTTTTCTGGCTTCAATGTCTCATGATCAAGAAATCCGCTTTGCGCATTGACCTTCACCGTAAAGCTCTGGTCGTCGTACGAAGACTCGACTCCGAAGCGTCGGGCCAAGCGCTTGCCCCATGCGCGCTCTTCGCCAACTGCGCGATGGCTTGGTCGAGGAATCAACTCAGTCAGTGACTTAAAAGCCTCGAGACCGGCCGCAGATGCGAATCGTGAACCAACAACGACATCCTCATCAGGGAAAGCCATGAGTGCTCGGTGATACGCCTCGCCCATCAGGCCCTTCAACACCGTGTCACGCTTGGCTGTCTTTTTAACACTCATCATTCCGAGCAGCACACATGGAGTGCCGCCAATGCGCTCGAGCGTCGAGAAGGTGAAACCGTGAATTTTGCCGTCAATACGTGCGCTAGTGAACAAGACCCATTCGTCTTTGGCCTTCGAAACCGGGCCAATTCCAAATGCCCCACCCATCGCCGCCAACTCATCAAGTTCGGCATCGGTCAGAGACCCACAATCACGCGTCTCAACCTCAAGTGACATGACTACAGTCTGCCAGCAAAACTACGGTTTCGGCACGGGCATCTATGCAATCGTTGCGGCATCCCCGAACGACGCTCGTAATTGACCCATCACTCGATCTAGGTTGACCGTATATTCGGCTCCAAGGCTCACTGCTTTGTCATCTGAGAGATGAAGAAATACAGGTGAATCACCTGGATGCTCTTTCAGCACTGCCTGTAGATCGGAAATTAAAGTTTCAGTGATCGCTTGCGCGCTGAATCGCAGATGCAGCGAGTCCTGCGAGGAGCGTAAGCCTTCCAAAACAATAATTTCGGTGGCCATAAAGCCCACCTTTGTTTCGTCCCGAGCATCCATTCTGCCCCGAACCGAGATCAGCATGTCATCGGCAAGTTGATGCCCATACTTCTCGAGAGTTTTAGGGAATACGGTTACTTCAATTGCACCTTGCAAATCCTCCAACATGAACGTTGCCATCTGATCGCCACGCTTCGTGTAGCGCCTATTCACTTGGTTGACGATGCCGCCAATAGTCATAAAGACGCCGTCTGCCGACTCAAGTGCTTCAGGAATTGAACAATCAACTCGACGTCGTAGTGCACCTTCAATGCCCATCAACGGGTGGTCAGAAACATACAGACCAAGCATTTCCTTTTCAAACTTCAACTGTTCAGCCTTCTCGAAGTGCAAGTCTGGAATCAATTGACGCTCACTAAACCCGCCTTCGGTCTCTTCCATTTCACCGAAGAGGCTCATAACGCCCTGATCTTTTTCTTCGCGACGTTTCAGAGTCGTGTCGATAATCGGCATGAATGAAGCAAGCAACCCCTTGCGTGGGTGGCCAAGCTTGTCGAATGCACCAGCTTTAATCAACGATTCAATCGCCCTCTTGTTCAATACATCAGTTGGCACTCGTTCAGCGAAATCGTAGAAAGATTCAAAAGGACCGTACGTGTTGCGATGCTCGACAATTTTCGTACTCAATCCCTCGCCAACGTTGCGAATAGCCGACAGACCAAATGTGATCTTGCGCTCCTCGCCATCGAGAACTGGCTCGAAATTGACCCCAGAAAGATTGATGTCGGGCGTGAGCACAACAATGTTGTTCATTCGTGCATCGGAAAGATACACAGCCGCCTTGTCGTAATTGGTCTTCACACTGGTGAGCAAACACGCCAAGTACTCAACCGGAAAGTGAGTTTTTAGATATGCGGTTTGATACGAAATCAATCCGTAGCCATATGCGTGACTTTTCGCAAATGCATAGTCAGCGAACTTTTCGATCATGTCGAAAATGGTTGTGCCCAACTCATCGCCATATCCCAACTTGATACAACCAGCTTCAAAACCCGCACGCTGTTCCGCCATCGCAACTTTGTCTTTTTTGCCGCAAGCTTTTCGCAATGTGTCTGCTTCGGCTAGCGAGTACCCGGCAAACTTCTGAGCAACGCGCATCACGCTCTCTTGATAGATCATGAGCCCGTACGTATCACCCAATAGTTCGGCGGCATCGGGATGGAAATATTCGTTCTTTTTTCGCTTGTTTTTATAGTCGGCAAAATCGTTATGCATGTTTTCGCCCATCGGACCAGGGCGATACAAAGCAAGCACAGCAGAGAGATGCTCAAACGTCTCAGGCATTAATGAACGCAACAACGCCCTCATTGGGGTGCTCTCCAATTGGAAAACTCCGATGGTGTCACCACGCGCAAGTAGCTCAAAGGTTGGTTTGTCGTCGATGGGCAATTTGTCGACATCAAAATCGCTGTCACGGAACTGACGAATCATGGCATTTGCATCGCTCAGAACGTCTAGGTTGCGCAGTCCCAAAATGTCCATCTTGAGCAGGCCCAGCGCCTCAACACCATGCATTTCGAACTGCGTCACAACCGGTGCGTCTTCCGGGTTCTGGCCCTGCTCGGTTTTGCGTTGAATCGGCAGATATTCCGTCAATTTTTCCTTTGTAATCACTACCGCTGCGGCATGAATACCAACGTTGCGCTTTAGACCTTCAAGCCCGCGAGCCACGTCCACAACTTCTTTGACTTCGCTATCTGAGTCGTACAACGCTCGCAACTCTGCTGCTGCGCGATATCCGTCTTTGTGCTCACCTTTCGGATCTGGCTCTAAACAAAACTTGAGCGGAGTGTCGCGCCCCATGACTACGGGTGGCATCAGCTTGGCGATTTTGTCGCCAACAACATACGGCTTGCCAAGCACTCTCGCGGCATCACGCACCGCGTTGCGTGCCTTGATGGTGCCAAACGTAATGATTTGCGCAACGTGGTCGCGACCATATTTATCTGACGCATAACGAATCATTTGATCGCGATAACGCGAGTCAAAGTCCATATCAATATCGGGCATCGTGACGCGACTCGGATTTAAGAATCTTTCGAACAGCAAGTCGTACTTGATTGGGTCCAAATCGGTGATACGCAAGCAATACGCAACTGCGCAGCCTGCCGCCGATCCACGACCGGGGCCAACACGTATCGAATGATCACGTGCATAACGAATCATGTCCCACACGATCAAGAAATACGAGCTGAAACCCATCTGCTCAATCGTTTGCAATTCAAAGTTCAATCGCTCGATCACTGCAGGTGGAAGTTTTTGACCCCATCGCTCCTTGGCCCCTTCGAGAGCCAGGTGATGCAAATATTCGCCGTCGGTCTTGAAACCGGCGGGGAGTTCAAAGTTTGGAAGAACCGGTTTTCCAAACTCAATCTCAATGTTTGCTCGCTCAGCAATCCATAGCGTGTTGCTGCAGGCTTCTGGTACGTCTCGAAACAACCACTGCATCTCTTGTGCACTCTTTAAATAATGCTCGGTGCCCTCAAACTTGAACCGGTTCGGGTCCGACATAGTGCATCCCGTTTGCACACACAACAACGCATCATGTGCAGCATGATCGTCGCGATGCGTGTAGTGGGTGTCGTTTGTGGCAAGCAATGGCGCGCCTATTTTGCGTGAGAGTTCTATCAGTAGCGGATTAGTCCGTTTCTGATCCGCTAATCCATGATCTTGCAATTCGATGAAGAAATTGTCTTTGCCAAAAATATCTTGCAGTCGCCCTGCGCAATCATGGGCGCCAGTGATGTCGCCCTTCATGAGTCGCTGCAACACGTGTCCGCCCAAGCATCCGCTCGTTGCGATTAGACCTTCATGGTGCTCGTGTAACAACTCCCAGTCAATACGCGGTTGGTAGTAGTAGCCCTCTAAAAACGCGCGGCTCGATAACTGAATCAAATTCTTGTAGCCCACATTGTTTTCGGCAAGGAGCGTGAGGTGGTAATACACCTTGCCACCTGATTCGGTTTCACCACCCGAATCGTCCACTCTGCCTCGTCGAGATGGCCGCTCAGAGCGATGCTCATGAGCCATGTATGCCTCAGTGCCAATGATCGGCTTAATTCCCTGCTCTTTGCACTGTCGATAAAAATCAAGCGTTCCGTACATATTGCCGTGATCGGTCATCCCCAACGCGGGTTGACCATCAGCTACGGCTGCGGCGACCAACTCATCAAGTCGCGACGCACCATCCAACATCGAAAACTCGGTGTGGACATGCAAGTGGGTAAACGAGTCTCCCACTGAGATCTCCTTTCGTTTTCGATCGATGTTTGAGGTTAAAAGCCGTGTTGGAGGAGAGAGATTATCAGTGGGGTGTTTGCCCGTGTTGCTTACCCGAGAACTTCACCGGTGCGAATTTGCTTTCGGCTAGAGATACGTGCCGGGGCGGTCCGAGATTTCAGGACCCGTCTGCCCACCTGGACCGCTGGGTAGCTGGCGCATCTGATTCAACTGCTGATTCGCAGCCAATTGTTGGGCAAACAATGTTGCCTGAATCCCATGGAACAGCCCTTCAAGCCAACCCACCAATTGGGCTTTGGCAACCCGCAACTCGCTGTCCGACGGGGTCACACCATCGCGAAAAGGCAGCGACAACATCCGCAACTCTTCTGCCAGGTCGGGTGACAGTGCTTCAGTTAATTCGACAATTGAGCGTTCATAGATTTCTGCAAGACGTTCACGTGCCGGTCCATCCATTGTCATTGAATGCACTTCGTCAAGCAGCTGCTTGATCATCGAGCCAATGCGCATCACCTTTGCCGGTGCAGTCACCGTTTCGTTTGGAATCTCTGCAGGTCCTTCTTGTACTACTTCAGTCATGGTTGCATTATCTCACGGCTATTGAGCAAATGCCAACAATGGAACATGCATTTCGGCTTCTGTTAACGAGCCGTGCCTACAAACCAGCTGATACGGACCAGTGTCAAATGGCTCATGAAAACTGACATCCTTAAACGGTACGAGTGCAACGTCGCCGAGACGCTTACGCGCTGCATCGGTAACTCGCGGACCAAACCAGCCATTCTCGATTGTCTCATCACGAGTGACGACCCAAGCAACGTCGCCGTACATTTCTTTTGCAGTTACATAAAGCGACTGCGTTGCACCGTTTCGCGCATGAAGCCATCGAAACCTACCCTCGCCAGATTGGTACGCAACTTGATCGAGCACATCGCGGTGAGGAGTTATTGATGCATCACCGATGTGTACTTGGCCATGATCCGCAGTCACTATCAACACACTTCCAGGTGTCAGTTGCTCAAGAACATCTGCAACTAGTCGATCTGCTTGGCGCAACTCTGCTTGGTAGTAATCGCCAAAACCGCGCTCGTGAGCAATCTTGTCAACTCCGTCGTAATACGCATAAATAAACTTCTGACCTGAACGCAACAAGAGACCAACTTGCACTGCAATGCTCGAAGACGATCTCCAGCCCATCGGACGAGAACCACGCAAGTGCGCTTCGGTAAATGCGGACCCTTCAAGTTCTGCTTTGCTCAATACAGGTACTGAAGCACCCATAAATGGCGGGCATGGTTGCACCATCTCTGGCGGATACGTGGATCGCAGATCACCCTTTTCATCACCCCAGCGCAACATCTGCATCACGTGTCGCCCCATGTCCATGCGATACCCCATTAAGCCGTGTTCTCCGGGTGTCAAACCTGTTGCAATCGATGTCAAAGCCGTCACTGTTGTCGACGGAGCAACAGTGGTGATCGCTCCACCCTGCATTCGAGAAATCGTTGGTGCATGCACAATATTGCTTTGAAGTTGATGCCAACCAAGACCGTCAAGTACGAGCAACACAACTTGATTCGCTCCCTCGACTGCTTTCGGCATCCACGCAGGCACCGAATCCGTGCCCTTCGGCCCGAGCAGACTTGGAATAATGCTGGAGATACAACCCCCTGAATACTGAGGAAGCGTTGGATCAAGCACGCGATCTACACTACAACCGTGCGTGTATCTACTCGGGGCGACTATGCGTGTCGCGCTCTCCTCTCTCTCGCCCTCCACGAGGGTGAGCCAGGCCCAACATCGGTTCGCGACATTGCGACTCGCACCGCGCTTCCACAGCCATATCTTGAGCAGATTCTTTTAGTTCTCAAAGGTGCAGGCTTGGTCAAATCAAAACGTGGTGTTGGCGGTGGATACACCCTCGCTCGACCGCCAGAGGAAATCATGCTCTCACAAATAATTGCAGCAGCCGATGGTCCGATCAGCGTCGGCGATTTTGGCAAACCACACCAGGATGGTTCTTGTGATCATGAAGGCCATTGCGTTTTGCTAGCCATTTGGAATGTTGCTGGCGAACACATGCGCGAGCATCTCGAGGATTACACGTTGGCAAAAATTGCCTCTGCGGCTAAAGGCACTTCGCCTTGGCCGGAATTGCATCATTAAACCAACTGTTATCGAAGCAATTAGCTACAACGAGCAAGCAGCGCTTTCATGTCGTCAGGCATTTCGGCTTCAAACGACATTGATTGACCGCTAATTGGATGCAAAAATGCCAACTGCGCGGCATGCAACATCGGACGCGGAGCCGAGAGAGAACTTCGAGCACCTCCGTAAGTCGAGTCTCCCACTACGGGATGGCCAATTGATTCAAGGTGAACTCTGATTTGGTGAGTACGTCCAGTTTCTAGATTGCACTCAACTAACGAACTTGGTAACGGCAGATCAAACTTGGACTTCACTTCAAATCGTGTTCGCGCGGCCTTGCCGTCGACAACGACTCCCATGCGTGTTGGGTCTTTCTGATCTCTACCGATTGGAGCATCGATGGTGCCAGACAAAACTGTTGGATGCCCCCACACGAGCGCCAAATATGTGCGCTTGACCTCGCGCTTGGATAAGGCATCAACTAGTGCTTCGTATGCCGCCTGCGTTTTCGCCATCACCATCAAACCAGTTGTTCCGGCATCTAGTCGATGCACAACACCAGGACGCAATGGGTCACCAGCAGATGCCATTTCAGGAAAACGTGCGAGAGCCCCATTGACCATCGTGCCTGTTGGGTTGCCTGCACCAGGATGGACGACCAAGCCTGCACTCTTATTAATCACCACAACGTCGGTGTCCTCGAAGACCACATCCAAGATCACCGAAGCGTCAGCAGTTGGCAATTCCTTTTTTGGCAATAACGCTGTATCGATTGCGATCGTCTGGCCTTCTGCAATTTTGGTTTTGCCAGTTTCGGCACACACTCCGTCGACCACCACTCCGCCAGCCTGAATTAACGATGCGGCAGAGGCACGACTCACATCGGCGATCAACGCAACTATGCGGTCAAGGCGCTGCTCATTGAGTGCCGCAGGAATTATTTCATTCAGCACTATTGGCCGTCCGTTCGTTCGATCTGAGAGTTGTATTTGAGCATCGCAATGATCATTGTCGCGGCTCCAATCATGATTGCCATGTCTGCGACGTTAAACACTGGCCACCATTGAAAATCGATGAAGTCAATAACAGCCCCACGCATCCACCCGGAGCCTCGAAAGAGACGATCCAAGATGTTCCCCATTGCACCACCAATGATCAAACCTGTTGCCAAGCGAGTCAACACATTGTCGGCTCGCCTCAATGACAACAGCAGCATCACTACAACCACTAGTCCAATCACACCGATTATCGGCCCCACACCAGTTCCGCGCGAGAAAGCCATCCCGCGGTTGTAGGTCAAATTGAATCGCATGGTCCAGATCACATCAATGATTTTTCCATCAGTAAGGTCTCGCAGTGCCCAAGCCTTTGATAACTGGTCAAGCAACGTAACAATGACAGACACCAACAGACTCATGCGCAATGATTTAACGAACACGAATCGACTACCTGACTGGGCTGTGTGAAATGCGTCTGGTGTGGCGTCGATCATCGACGCCCAATGCCACCGACGCGCTCAAGAACTGATTCAGTAGTTTCTGGAATCGCTTTGAGACGCTCTCGAGGAATCGCCAAACCGCTGTGAACGGAATATCCATAGTCACCAGTCTTGATCCGCTCGAGTGCAGCATCCAACTCTTCAATGATCTGTCGAGCCTGCGCCGACAGCATGAGGTCACGAGAGCGCTCAACCACCATGGTGTCGCCTTCGCCGCCTTCTTCGTCAAACTGCACATCGCCCATTTCAACATCTTGAATCAGAGAATTTGCCTCATCATCAAGTCGCAGTGCCTGACGAAGCAAAACTGCTTTCTTTTCAAGAATGAGCTCTCGCTGACTAGCCAAAAACTTCAGATCGAAATCCTTCGTTGCCTGAATACCATCTGCAAACTCAGTCTTGATAGGCGTCGGACGTGGTGGTGGTTCTGGCTTGCGCTTCGCGCGTAGCTCGGCCTCGCGCGCAGCCTCTTTTTCCGCAGCAAGCGCTAGTCGAGCAGCTTCTTTTTCTTCTCGAATTCGAAGCTTCTCAGCTTCCTGTGCTGCTTTCAGCACCAACTTCTCTGCGGCGATACGCGCCTTTTCCTTGGCAGCCTCTTTGGCGGCCTGCGCTTTGATCTTCTGTTGCAGAGCCAAGTCTTTCTTGCGCTGCGCAGCGATCTTTTTTCGCTCCATCTCTTTCTCGCGAATTGCCTTCTTGCGCGCGGCCTCAAGTGCTTTTTTCGCAGCCACTTTTTTGGCCAACTCGGCTTTCTTCAATGCGAGCGCTTTCTGCTCGGCAATCTTCTTTTGCGCAGCGAGTTTCTTTTGCGCAGCAACTTTCTTCGCAAGATCAGCCTTCTTCTTAGCGAGTACTTTTTGCGCAGCAACTTTCTTGGCAAGATCGGCTTTCTTTTTCGCGTCCGCCGACTTCTTGGCCTTGGTCTTTTTAACTAGGGCCTTCTTCTTTGCTGATGCTGATGGCATGTTTCCCTCTCGAACTTGGCGCTTTACCGTACTTGATCGACACCTATATGGACGGGATTCCCATCCAAATCCCCAGTTGGATGTAGGCCCTGAACCCACTCAATGCGCTGAGCAAGGGTTTCAGAGGCAATGTAGGGCTCAAATTGGGACACTTGTGACTGGAGTGACTCTGGTAATCCGAGTGTCAAATTAATGCGATCCGAAACCGCCAACCCTGCTTCACGTCGAGCTTGCTGCACCATACGCACGATGTCGCGTGCAGCACCTTCAGCCAGAAGTGCATCAGTCAGCTCAATGTTGAGCAATACGATTCCTTGACCGTCGGCGAGTGCAGCACTTGCAATCAATTCGGTATCGCCCGCAGCCGCAACCAGTCTGACCTGGAACTCATGTGGTTCAAGCGCGACTCCACCGGCGATTACTTCGTCTCCGTTGATCGACCAGTCGCCCTTCTTCACCGCAACAATCACTTTCTGAGTGTTGGCGCCAAGGCGCGGTCCGAGAGCAGCAGGAATGAGTTGCAATTCATGTTTGGCAACTTGACCAAGTTCGGTTGTGAGGGTCACTTGATGAACATTCACTTCGTCGGTGATGATCGAAACAAACGATTGCAAGGCATTAGCCAGCGGTGAAGCAACGGTCAGTTCTCCAAGTGGTAGTCGAACACGTCGCGAATGTACCTTGCGCAATGACAATGTTGTCGAACAAACGTCACGGACTTGATCCATCACTTTCTCAAGCTCTTCATCGCTCGGAACGATGCTCGCGTCTGGCCAGTTCTCCAAATGCACGCTTCGTTCTCCAGTGAGTTCTTTATAAATCTTTTCGGTAGTCAACGGCAACAACGGCGCAGCGATGCGAGTCAAAACCTGCAACACCGTATGCAACGTATCGATTGCGTCCTTATCGCCCTTCCAGAATCGATCGCGACTTCGCCGGATATACCAATTTGTCAGAACATCTAAAAACGTACGAACTTGTTGGCAAGCATTGAAGATGTCGTACTGATCCATCGACACCGTCGTGTCTTCAATCAATCGCTTCAATTTTGAAAACACATAGCGATCTAAGACATTCGTTGAGTCGTAGCGAACCGCACCGGTCATTGACTCCGCATTGGCGTAGAGCGACAAGAAATACCAGCTGTTCCACAACGGCAACATCACTTGACGAACCGTGTCGCGAATACCTTCTTCGGTTACGGCGAAGTCAGATCCACGCAAAATTGACGAAGACAACAGATACCAACGCATGGCATCAGCGCCATACGTATCAAACACGTTCATTGGGTCTGGATAGTTGCGAAGACTCTTGGACATCTTTGCGCCGTCATCACCCAACACGATTCCGTGGCTGACACATGTAGAAAAAGCGGGTCGATCAAACAATGCAGTTGCCAAAACATGCAGCGTGTAAAACCAGCCACGTGTTTGACCGATGTATTCAACTATGAAGTCACCTGGATAGTGCTGATCAAACCATTCCTGATTTTCAAACGGATAATGCACTTGAGCAAACGGCATTGAGCCACTCTCAAACCAGCAGTCCAGAACTTCAGGAACCCTACGCATCATCGACTTCCCCGTTGGATCGTCTGGGTTTGGTCGGACTAGGTCATCGACAACAGGGCGATGCAATTCGGTGACAGTGACACCAAAATCACGCTCGAGGTCCGCGAGACTCCCATACACATCAATACGCGGATACGCGGGATCATCACTGCGCCACACAGGTATCGGTGAGCCCCAAAAACGATTGCGACTGATCGTCCAATCGCGTGCATTCTCAAGCCACTTACCAAAACTTCCGTGTTTCAAGTGATCGGGCACCCAAGTGATTTCTTCGTTCAATGCGACCATGCGCTCTTTCACCGCAGTCACATTGACAAACCAAGAGCTCACAGCTTTATAGATGAGTGGCTTCCCCGTGCGCCAGCAATGCGGATATGCATGATCGTATGTTTCGTGACGCAATACGACACCACGCGATTTAAGTTCGCGAATAATCAATGGGTTGGCATCGAACACCAACATTCCAAAGAAGTCTGGAACTTCACTTGTGAACAATCCGCGACTATCGACTGGGACAACGAGTCCGATACCGTTTTCGCTGCAGACGCGTTGGTCGTCCTCGCCAAAGCCAGGTGCAAGATGCACGACCCCGGTGCCATCTTCTGTCGTTACGAAATCTCCCGCAATAATTCGAAATGCATCTGGCTGATCGGCAAAGTAAGAAAACATTGGCGTGTACGTGCGGCCGACGAGAGCTGATCCAAGCATCGAATCGATAAC
>Ga0114980_10002088_pt1 | contig 14253 bp, 22 predicted proteins | sample S_140806_EF_Meta_FD_87018 | JGI IMG/M metagenome (GOLD analysis project Ga0114980, IMG submission 87018) | Freshwater microbial communities from Lake Simoncouche, Canada to study carbon cycling - S_140806_EF_MetaG | ecosystem: Environmental > Aquatic > Freshwater > Lake | place: Lake...
CAACTGTTGTAGATAAAGAGTTTATTTTTGTTCCAACAAGTTTTATTGAGAAGTTTGTATCTGATCCTGAGATCTTTTCGATTTTGATAAAAAGAAAAAGATGTGTGTTGATTTTGGAAGATGCTGAAAAGATTTTAATTTCAAGAGAAAGACAAGACAATGAATACATTTCAGCTATTTTAAACCTATCTGATGGAATTCTATCCGATATGCTAGAAGCGTCTATTATCATCACATATAATTGCGATGATACGAAAATAGACAAAGCATTGAAAAGAAAAGGCAGAACTATGGTCGATTATAAATTCGATAAACTCTGTATTGAAGATTCAAAAAAATTAGCAAAATCTTTAAAAATAAATTCCAAAAAAATTGATTCAATCAAAGAACCAATGTCATTGAGTGAAATATATAATATAAATGATGACAATAGATTTTATGATGATGAAGAAAAGGACAACAGAATTGTTGGATTTGGAAAATGAGTGCTATTTACGGTTCAAGTGATAAAAAGAGGTTTTTAGAACTCCAAAAGATCAATAAAGGTTCTAGAAAAATAGATCATTCTATGCTTTTTTTAGCAGATGAAACTTATGATATCTATAAGATACACAATCAGTCCGACGATTTTAAATTTCCAAGAAAAAAATATAATAATTACTTGGGAATTTGTGAGAGTAAGTCCAAAGAATTTGAACCAGAATATTTAAATCCAGCAATTTCCGATTATTGGGTTGTTGCTTGTTGCGGAAATATTACAAATGTTGATGACATTATAGAAATCGATGATACCAAGGCTCCAAATTCCGTATCTCAGAGTTTCTCTATAATTTCTTTATTGAATTATGCATACTCTCAATCCGATGATATCGATTCTGTTTTAATATCTAATTCACTTGAACTTTTAGAAGGGAAATTCGCTCTTTGGATGCATAATTGCGATAATGGAAATGTTTTTATAGCTAAAAATAATTGCGAATTGTATGCTGATATTTACGATAATACATTTTCAAGCAAACCGTGTGAGGGTCTTGAGCCTCTAAATGACGGTGAGTTATACCAACTTACAAAGGAAGGCATAACTCACGTCTCTTTTTTTGATTGTATTTGAAACTTAGTAATCTTCTCGTTCTGGACCAAAATCCATTCCAAGATCTCTAAGAATGTCTTCTGCTTTTGATCTTTCAACATCTTTTCTCATTCCAGATCTAAAGTCTTCTCTTTCTCTGCGAGTTTTTTTACTTAAATTAAATTCGGATTCTCCACTTACATCGTCATCATCGGAGTAATCATCATCAAATCCTTGAAGAACTTCTGTTTCCTTATCTTCAATATCATCAGAATCTCTTTCTTCTTCCGAATAAACTCCAGCAGCTATAAGATCATCATAAATTGAAAGAGGGGTATCTGTAATCTTACTTTCATCTTCCAAGTCTTCATTGGCAATTTTAATTGCATTTTTGATTTCCTCAAAAATATCAACATCTTCAATTACATCTGACATGTGTCTAACGATTTCACGAAGTTTTGGACCTATATTACGTGAAATCTCATGTGATCTCACAATTACATTTTTCTTTTTAGGTGGTTCGATGTCTTCAACGTCATCAGAATCTTCGATATCTGCATCAAAATCGACATCATCGGAATCTGGAACATCGTTGAGTTCTTCTTTTTTTTCTGGTTCAAATGAAGTTTCTTCCCTTTTATCTCCTTCTAAGCTCTGTTTGAACTTGTTAAGGATGTCTTCTCTATAGGATTCGAATATTGCTAATTGATCTCTGTCTTTCATATTTGTTGAATTATTTATGATTTGTGCTATGATAATTTTGTGAAAATTATCGCATGTAGTCTATCAAGAAATCCTGATCCCTGTCAAACAAAAATTTACAAGAGCATTCAGAAGATAAACAGGCACTCTGAACAAAAAATAGATTTGAAATTATTGCACAATAATACCAAATTAGGCATGCCTCAATATTACAACGAATGTCTTGACACCTATGGTAAAATCTGCGATTATATGATCTTCGTTCACGATGACGTGGATTTTGTAAACATGGATTTAGCGTATCAAATAGAAGACGGAATGAAAAAATATGATATTCTCGGTGTTGCTGGATGCGTAAACCCACAAATTAAAGATATCAATTTGTGGCACTTGATGTCAGATCGAAATAATTTGAGAGGATTTGCTGGCCATAGTTGGGAAGGAACCAATGATCAGATGCTTTTAACTGTTTTTGGTCCTTCTCCTGCAAGAGTTGCCATTATTGATGGGGTTTTTATTGCGGTGAATTGCAAGAAAGTTTTAAATTCTAAAACGAGATTCGATGAAAACTTCATGTTTCACCACTACGATATGGATTTTTCAAACACTTGTAATATGAACAAGCTAAAGATAGGTGTTTGGCCGATCATGGTTGACCATAGCTCACCCGGTCTTCGTGAATTCCATGATTCTTGGAAAAAATCAAACGAATATTTTAAAAACAAATGGACAAAAATACTGCAAAACTAGATCTAGATTTCTATGAAAAGGTTATTCTTTACAATTGTATCTTTGATAGCGGATACCTTGCTTCCGTAATTGATTATATAAAGGATGATTTATTTTCAGATAAGGATATCAAATCCGTTGTCGGAATCATAAAGGATTTCTATATAAAAAGAGGAGAAGTTCCATCTTTGAATGAAATCAAAACATATCTAAGCGATTCCAATTTAAAGGAATCGTATAAGAACGCTTTGATTAAAATGAAAGAATTCGATGGCACTAAATTCAATCGTGAAGAATTATATGAAAATACTGAAACATTTCTGAAACAGAAACTGGTATTCAACACTCTTTTGGAGGCAGCAGAAAATCACGATAATGGAAAACTCGATGCATCCGAATTGCTGGTTAAAATGGAACAAGCGGTTGGTATAAATCTCTCCCCCTCTCTTGGACTGAATCTTCTTGAGAATGTTGATCACTTTATTGAAGAGCTTTCTAAAAACGAAAGCAAAATCTCCACAGGATGGAAATGGCTTGATAATAAAATTAGCGGAGGCTTCTTGGAGAGCGGAAAGGCTCTATACATATTCATTGGAGAGACAAATGTTGGTAAATCTATTTTCCTTGGAAATATAGCTGCAAATGTGGCACTACAAGGAAAGACGGCATTGGTCATATCTCTTGAAATGTCTGAAATCATGTATGGTATGCGATTTGCATCCAAATTGACAAAAATTCCAATGTTTGAATTGAAAACGGATTTTGATAATTTGAAAGAGCAATTGGAAGATGTTAGAAAACAAAATAATAAATCCAAAATTTTGATCAAAGAATTCCCCCCTTCAACTATCACTCCATTTCAAATTTCAGCGTATTTGAAGAAACTCAGTCAAAGGGGAATCAAGGTTGATTGTCTCGTTTTGGATTATTTGAATCTATTGTCGAGTCCAAGTGGAGACACAATGTATGAGAGAATCAAACACATATCGGAGCAATTGAGAGCCATTTCATATACACATAAAGTGCCTATTATATCCGCAAGTCAAATTGTGAGGTCATCTTTCTCAAAAGAAGCTCCGAGCTTGGAAGCTATTTCGGAAGGTATTAGTCTGGCCAATACAGCTGATTGTATTTTTAATATTTGGCAAAGTGATGAGGATAAAGAAAATGGTTATATAAATATGGGTGTAGCGAAGAATCGTTTTGGTCCAAATTTCGGTTCTACTCTTTTGAAAATTGATTATACTACACTTACATTGGAAGAAGAGGACATTCAAAACGAGACTGATGAATTGGTTGATTTCAATCGATCAATAAAAGCACTTGAAGATTGATTCGTTCCTATTAAATTATATAGGAGAAAATGCAAAATAATAAAAAAATTCATGTTTTTTTACACTCTGATCTTGATGGATCGGCGTGTTATCTTCTTTTGCATTGGTATCTTTGGAACACTCCTTCATACACTGTCACAAATCACTTGAATATGAGAAGTGAGGTGTCTAAATGGCTTTTAAAAAACAAAATGGAACATTATGATGAAATCTATTTTGTTGCACTTGATACTTGTCCAATCATGGATTTAGTTGATAAAGAAAATGTTAAGATTTTCAGCCACCATCAAGAGGTTAAACGCTGTAAAGATTCTTATATAAATGCAAAAGTTACAGTATTGGAATTTGGTTCAACCGTATTGGGTCTTTATAGGCATCTAAAAGATAAACTTTCGGATCGAAAAATAACAGCGGAACAGAGAAAATTTGTTGCACTTGTGGATGACTATATATCATATCGTCTTATTGAGAGGGAATTATCTGTTGGTATAAACATGCTATATTGGAACTACCAAGGAGACAAGACACAAAAATTAAAAGATAGATTTAACGAAGGCTTCAATCAATTTGATGAAAATGAATTAAAAATTATAGATTTTTATAAAAATAAAATTAAAAAAATAGTGGATGCTTCGGAATTTTATGTGGGAGACGTAAAAATCCAAGGTGTTTTTAGAAAAGTCATCGCAACATTTGCTGATACATGTATTAATGAGGTTGCATCAGAATTGACTAATTTGGGATATGAGATAGCTATCATTGTAAATATCGATACACAAAAAGTAAGTTTCAGAAAGAATCATCATTCCAACGTTGATTTGTCAAAAGTTTCTCAAAGCTTGACAGAAGGTGGTGGTTATAAAAATACCGCAGGAGGGATAATAACTGAAAAATTCATGTCATTTACTAAATTATTGGATAAGAAACAAATAAAATTATGATTTCAGAAAAAGAACAATTGGAAAGAGAACACATCTTCAATTCATTTTGCAGTTTTGTGAGTATATTGAATAATAAAAAAATGAATTATGCATCGATTCTTCTTTCTTATATGCAAGATAAGAAATTAAGGGATTTTTTTAAAATGCTTCATAATATTGACAACGACATGTCGGCTATTAAAATTTTCTTGGAACACGATTCAACTCTCTATAAGTCGAAATATGTTATGAAATTCGTGAATAACAAAAAAAATAAAAAAATCCTAGATTCTCTACGGTGAGAAATATTGAAACAATTTATAATACGTATTTGAGGGTTAGCAGAAGCAAGAAGAATCGACCTTTCAAATTGAGAAAAGATTTCTCCGATATTCAAAATGATGAGAAATATCCCGTTTTGCTTAAATTGGAGAATTTTTTTAACCGAAATCCCTATGTAAATCTAAATGATTTTTTTGAAGCTCCGTATGAGGTTTACGAAGATGAAAAAAATTTCAATCTAGATTTTTATTTGAGCCAAAAGGCTGTTAAAATTTACAATCTATATCAGAAGAAAAAAACATATTCCGATCCAGATTCAGATATTCAGAGAAAGTCCGTAATTGATGGAATGTCTTTTATATATTCATTTTGTAAAGAAAATAAAATATCAATAAACTCCTATTTGAATCATATGACAAATGGAATGGCTACCGTTTTTTTACACTTGAAAGAAAAACGTATTTCAATTTACAACTGTTTGTCTTTTGATAATTTTCAAGAGGTGGTCAATAAACATAACTACGAATTATTGGAATTCATGCTTGGAGATGTTATTTCTAAACTTTCCATTTTTAGGACAAAATACTACACATCAAAGAAATGTCTTAAAATTTCAAAAGAGGGATTAAAAATTTTAGAAAAAAAGCTTGCAATAATTGAAGTTTGAGTTAATATGAAGTCTGAAACTATGAGTACATTCAATACCAAAATGTTCGACAGCATCAAAAATGCTCTCCAAAAAAACACAACACAATCAAACACCAAAAACATCATGAAGTTTGAGCAAGATAAAACTTACACGGTTCGTCTTGTTCCAAATGTTTCGGAACCAGAAAAGACATTCTTTCATTACTACACTTATGATTGGAAATCTTTTGGAACAGGTCAATATACCAGTGTAGTGTCTCCTGCAACATTTGGTCAGAAGTGTCCTATCACAGATGCCAAATACAAGCTTCTCCGTAACGGTGATGAAGAGGAAAAGGCAAAGGCAAACCTTCTTCGCAGAAATGAAAGGTGGCTTGTTAATGCATACGTTGTTGATGATCCAACAACTCCCGAAAACAATGGAACCATGAAGATCATTCGCTACGGAAAACAACTACACAAAATTATTTCCGATGCAATCGACGGTGAAGGTTCGGAGGATTTCGGTGCAAGAATTTTCGACCTTTCTGAGAACGGCGTTAATCTTAAAATTAAGTGTGAGAAGCAAGGTGATTATATCACATACGTTTCTTCAAAGTTTTCACTGCCTAGAAAGATTGAGAGTCTATCCGATGAAAAAATCGATGATGTTTATAACTCAGCATATGATCTCACATCGATTATTCCAACTAAATCTCAAGAAGAGCTTTTAGAAACATTGGACGAACATTTCTTTGCAAAGAAGACTCTTCTACATGAGAGTAAGACGTATTCTACAACAAAAGAAGTTCAAGATCTCGCATCTGAAAAAGATCCTGTGTCAATTTCAACTCCGAAAACTGATTCATCTGATGATGAAAACATTCAGAAATTGCTTGCTGATCTTGACGCATAATCATGAATCTCGATCAAATCTCACCTGAAGGAGATTTGCCACCTAATCACCCTTTAGTGCTCGAAGCACTAAAGGGTATTATTTCTGGCCCAATCTCGGAACTGAGGACAAAAGTTGATTCGTTGATCACAAACCCTTCCAGTACTTTAAGGAAGGGTGAGATTAATTATAACAATATTTTACCAAATGGTATACATGGAATGCATTCACCTTCGAATTTAGATTCTACTTCTCAAGTAACCAATAATTTTTTGAATCAAATTGCTCCAGTGCATTATCAGGGGCATGTTCCACAACAACCAGTTATTCATAACATTGTAGATCAACCAGTTGTCCAAAATTTCACACAACAACAGCAAGTTTCAACTAAAGTTCAAATACTTAAAATTGATTCGGACCAATTGGAGCTTCCTCTTTTCAAACAACCAGAGGTTTCGGATCTCCATAAGAAACTTTTTGACATTGAATCGAAACTTGATATAATTTTGAAGCATGTCAAAAACAATAAAAATTAAAAATAAAAGTTTATTTGTAAAGAATTTTCTTCTTCCAATTTCTAAAATATCAGATTCTTCTATTTTAGAGCTAAATGAAAACTTACTAAGTTGCAAGGTTTGTACATCTGATAATTCTGTTATTTTTTTCACATGTTTCGCTACTGAGAGTGAAAATGATGAAACCATAGTTTTAAATTGCCCTGATATTAAAAAACTTATCAGGGCGATTGATGCTATTTCTAGAAATGATGAAATTTCTTTTGATATTGAAGAAAATAATCTATCATACAAGGATAAATCGATAAAATTCAAATATCATTTATTGGAGGACGGTATCATCAAGCAACCAAAATTAAATCTTAAAAAATTGGATGATACCGAATTCAATACAACTTTTGTATTGAGAAATGATTATGTTAAAGAATTAATTAAAGGTTCTGTTTTCAGTTCAGATTCCAATAAAATCTACATTTCAACAGGAAAAGAAGATGTATATGCTGAATTAACGGATAAAACTAGAAACAACATAGATACTATCACTTTACAAATATCAGATTCCTATGATGGAGATTCAATTGAATCGCTTCCATTCAGTTTTGAGATATTTCGGCTCATGGAATGTTCTGGAAAGGATATTTTAGTTAAAATCAATGCTAAATTGGGTCTTGTAATATTCGAAATACTTGATAATTATAATAAAATGTTATACGTAATGTCATCTCTTATCAAATGAAAAACAAGAAAAATAAAAACTCGCTTAAAACTCCAAGTTATTTTATCAAACGACTGAAAGATTCTGGATTTATAGTATGGAAAATGTTTTCTGAATATGGCACACACGATCCTAGACTTTGGACAATTCTTGTTGACCCAAGCGGATCTTCTGTCTTTATTACTTGTTATGAAAACAAAGATTTTTTTGGAGACATTATGTTTGAAGTTAACGATGGGGGTAAAAAGTTTTCAAAAAACTTCTCTATTAAGACGGAAAGTTTGGAGGTTATTGTAACTCACCTTCTTTCCGCTGGAGTCAATAATAATGCGAATACAAGCCCATACTCAAAACCTAAATACTTTAATGGAGAACAAAAAGGACAACAACAGCAAGAAACCAGTGAAGGCTCCGTCTAAAAAAAACGATAAACTCACGGCATTAGACAAGGCGCAAATTAATGAATTGCTGTCTCAATCTATACAGAATTTTGTAGATAGATCCAAAAAAGAAGCTAGGGATGTTGATGAGGTTGTTAATTTGATTGACACTCATTTATCTGAATTTCTTCAAGCATTTGTTATTTTTGGTTATGATATGAAGGGTCAATCTATCTGTATCCATCATGCGACAAATCAGATGGATTCGGATGCAATTAATTCTCTTATAAACAGGGTTCTCCAACAAGGTTTGGAGTGATGTTTAAAAAATTATTTAAAAAAAAAGATACTATAATAGATGGGGGTTCTTGTTATGGTGTTTTGCGAGGAGATTATCATGGGGAAATATTTGTATTCTTTAAACAAGAAGAAAATAAAATGTTCTTTGTGAGTTTACCGAAAATGGAATTGAGGGAAGTTGAAGCTTCCAAATTTTATATTGGTTTGGGAGAGAAAATATTGGATTTTATCAATGTTTTACCGAAAGATGTGTATAAAGTGATCGAGGCACATGGAAAAAATCTTTTAGCACCTAAATAACTTTATGAACAAAGTAGAACCTAGAATTATAACTTCCCCTATTTCCGGTCAACCATCGGTTCCTAGAATAATAGAAACCAAGGTAGGAAATAATATCGTAAAAGAAGCACACTGGTTTGATCCAGCATCAGGAACCTTTATCCGTAAGGGAACGATCAGCGTCACTCCTATTTCTCAAGTTGATAGACGCAAATAATGGGTATTTTTTAAAATTTGAGAAAAAGAACTTGACTCGATATGATGTATTGAGTAATATGGTGTCATGGTCACTTTACCAGAAGAGTTCGTCGTTTCCAAGTTTTACCAATTTGCGGGTTCACCAAAACATAATAAAGGCTCGAATACTTATCAAGCGAGTTGTCCAATATGTAGAGAAGGTAAATCTTGGTTAAAGAAAAAAAGATGTTATTATATTGTAACAAAAAATTCAATATATTGTCATAATTGTGGTTGGAAGGGAAATCCTGTTAATTGGATCATGGAGTTGTCAGGTGATTCTTTTTCAGATGTAATGAAAGCATCCAATGAATATGACAACGTTGACATTGAGAGGTTTCAAGTAAGCACAACCAAAAAGAAGACCAATTACGAATTGCCTTGTGATTGTATTGACTTGGAAGATGATGAACAATTGCAGTATTTCGATGACGATTATGTAGTAGAAAAGGCAATTCACACTCTAAATGATAGAGGACTTTTAGTTGCCGTAAATAGGCCGAGGAAATACTACGTTACCCTTAATGACTATGTTCATCAAAACAGGCTTATAATTCCATTCTATGATGAAAATTCAAAGATAGCATTCTATCAATCCAGAAAGTTGTTGGAATCTGATCAAAAGCCAAAATATCTTTCCAAAAAAGACGCTGAGAGGTCTGTTTTCAATATAGACAATGTACAGGAGAAAATCCCCTATATTTTTATCACAGAAGGTCCATTGGATTCAACCTTTATAAGAAACGGAGTTGCTTTAGCTGGAATATCGGAATCTGGTTCAGAAACATTCACAGATAAACAAAAGAGCCAAATGCAATTGTTTCCTCTACATGAACAAATTTTTGTATTGGATAATCAATGGAACGATACAGCATCCAAGAAAAAGACCAAATGTTTAATTGAATCTGGTAAAAAAGTATTTATTTGGCCAAAGGAATACGGAAAATTCAAGGATTTGAATGACGTTTGCGTTGCATATAAACTATATGAATTTCCCTATAAATTCATTTTGAAAAATTCATATGATGGAATGAAGGGAAAGATTAAATTGTCCGAAATCAAGTGATTAATCTTGATCACCAGCAATCAAATATCCTTTGAGAGCTTCCGCTAGACCGCTAAGTTCCACGGCAATACGTGAAATTCTACGATGTTCGGAAGAAGCTATTTTCTCAAATAAGGTATCGCAACCAGCATTGTGAAGTTGAGCTTGAACGGAAGTATCGTTAACTCCATTAACGTATTGAACGAATCTTTCAATTTCAGCAACCCATTGGGAAAGAGTATTTTTTTGTTTAGCTAGTGATTCTTTTCTAATAACTTCCACTCTACCAGCATCAGAATCAAACGAATCGGCAGAAGTTCCAGCATCGAGTTCTGCTGACATTGCAGCATTTTCCGCTTCTGGAGTTGCAGCAACAGGAGCTGCTTCAACTTCGTCTTGTTCCAAAAGTGTATTGAAATATTTTTCGTAGATTCCCATAAGATTATTTAGTGATTGTTGCTAAATATTTATATCAGATGAGAGAAAAATTTAACATCCTAGTGGAAGATGACCAAAAAATATATAATAAATGGGTCAAGGGTATAGCAAAACAAGATGCACCATCTCAAGTTATTACGGTTGATGATGTTGTCAATAGATATAGAAACACTCTTGACCATAATGCTCCGAAGCAACTTCCATTTGGGTTGGATTCTTTATTAAACAGAATCGGAGATATTGTCACAAAAGTTGCTGATATTCGTTTCGATCTCAATCGTGCATTGAAAAACCCTGTGATATATGAAAATAAACATAGAATCGATGCGGTGGAAAAATTAAATGAAAAAATGGATAAGATTCAACAAATTCTCTTTTCAACAACAGTTGAAATGAATAAAATTGTTGAAAATTCGGATGAAGATGATAAAATCTAATTCATGCCTAAAGAAATATTAAAAAAACTCATTTATAGTCTCGCTATAACTATTTCCGTTTCAATTCTCGGTGGTCTTTTCTGCCTTAATTTTGGATTTAATTTCTGGATTACAGCCTTATTCTTTTTTATTTTACAATTCATCGGATTTTATTTTTATGGTGAACACGTAAAAAGGAGAAACGCTATAATAGAAGCCGAATTGGAAATGATTGCAGCAGCAGAACTAGCTAAAATAACGGCTGATGTTGTCTGTCCATGTGATAAAAAGGTTCAAAATAGAATTCCAATTGAAATGAACGTTGATAATTCTTATACTTGTTCACAATGTAATAAAAGAATTGGTGTCATTGTTGATGTTAAAACCACATTAAAAACAGAACCATTGGAAAAAAATCCATTAGCCGATCCTTTAGTGATTAAAAACGTAGAAGAAGCAATAAAAGATCCAACACACAATGATCGAATTTGATATCCAAAAAAATTCTGGAATTGCACCAGAAAAAACAGAGGCTGATTTACCAAAAGCAGATGATGTGAAACTATTTTTCGAGTGTCATTTCAAAAAAAATGTTGATCAGTATATGATTTTCAAAAAAAATCAATTCAAGAACCCCAATAAAGAGTTTATGAATGATTTTATTAACAAATTGGAGAGTTTTGTTAAACAAGATAATAAAGATGAGGTGAAACATCAGTCGATCAACTTGACCTTTGATATTATCAAGAATTCTATAAAACTTTTGGGTGAAAGCAATTCCTTACCAGACAATGATAAGGTTAAGGCATTCTTCGTTTCTTTTGTTCTTTCCAAATTTTTTTCTTGATATTCTTAAGAAAAAAGTTCATAATGGCGTTTCAATTATGAAAAACACTATTAAATTTAAAACAAAAGAGAGTGATCTTGAAATGAATAAAGATACGTTTATTCGTTGGATGTGTCTTGTGGAACTCATTCTTCTCACAGAAGAAAAAGCAGAAGAACTAAAGTTGGATTTAGATAAATTTGATTGGGTAAAGCCAATTGCATTTAAAAAATATATCAACGATAGATTTAAAAGTATGGAGGTTGATATTGAAGCGGAAGCCAATTCAAAGAAACCTCTACATTACATTATTAACAAATCCAAAGAAGCTGGAACAAATGTAGAAATTTTACATTCTAGGACTGAGTGAAAACCCATAGGTCTTTAGCCTATGGGATGAAACTCAGCCAAAAATAATTAGAAAAAATCATTGAAAATGCAATCAAAAGTGCTAAATAAATTTAACTCCTTTAATGGGGATAGTTCTTTAAAAAAGAATAAACAAAAGACCTTTCAGTGGCGTAGCTTTTCTTAAATGGAATTGGATGCTGATACCAAGTATATCAAAGGCAAAAAGAAACTACTTTGGAGTTTCATCGTTAGGAACTAACGATTACAAGCATGGAGCAAAAATAAGACCAAACGAACTTGTTTTGAATGGCATAAGCAATGAAGTGCTTAAAAAGAAAGAACATCTATGTTCTGGAAGCCGAACGATCTTTAGTCGTTCGGTAGTTCACTGAAACCAATGGATAAATTGGCAATGATGAATAAAAATATTGATCTAATTCACTGATCAATAATACCCACCATATTCCAGAGTATCGTTGATAGACATATCAAAAACCTTTTCTTTGGATTCTGTGTCTGAATCTTGTGGATAAGATGGATCTCGTTGTGGGGGAGCCACCAAAGCACCACTCAAATCACCATAGAACGTGTCATCATGGACTTGAGCATTTCCTTTTTCTTGAGGTAAATTTTCAAATGAATGCTCAAGTCTTTTGGCCTTTAAGAGCCAAATATAATGACCAGCGAGTGGGTTTATTTTTGAATTGTCTTCATCACAACGTTCTGTGATTTCGTACATTTTTCCATCACGTTCATTGGGTCGATCTGATCCATATTCCACCAATTTGAACACGTCTCCCGCTTTTGGTTCGTAATTGGGTGGATAGTGTGCATAAAAAGAACTAATGTGCAAATAAGCTGTTACTTGATCGTCCGATTGATAACCAAACTTGGAAAGAATTAGTGAATTTTCCGTTAGTGTGAAAAGCATTATCATTTCTTTTGGAGTTTCAAACTGATTTAATGGCATTTCTCCGTAAGTATTATCAGCTTGTTCTAAATTATATAAATTCTTGTAATAAAGAATTTTTTGACCGTATAAATCAATTTGTTCTCTCCAATAGTTGCTATATAATGATCTTTCTGCGACATTCTTTTCCTTGTCCGTGAATCTTACAGTTGATGCGGTGTATTCCGAATAATTGTTCGGATACGTTCTAATGCAATTTACTCCGTTGTATTTGTCGTATGTGATCATTTTTTTAAGATGAATGATTTGGTGGGTTCATTCCATGTAATCATAATTCCAGTATTTCCAAGCTTTTTAGGTTCCATTTTAGATACACTGTAAATTCCGTATTTTTTACATATTTTTCTCAATTGAACGATATTTAATGGAACATTTACAGTTGGGTTATTTTTAATCCTTTCAACTTGCTGAATGATGCTCATGTCAGGTTTATGCATATCTGGAACCGTCTGAGCATGCTTTCTGTTAAATGGATCTAAAACAACAGCCCTTCTATGTCTCATTCCTTTTGTTTTCTTTTGCATTGGCATGAACATGTTCAAATAACCACCATTCCACGTTTGTTCCAATAAAACTGAAAATGTATTTGCGAATAATCCCATAGGATTATTTAGTTAAAGTTACTCTGCGGGTGGTTTTGCTTCTGGAGCCGCTCCACCACCAGCAGCAGCTGGAGGAGGTCCAAATGCAGGAGGAGCTTCACCACCTCCACCACCAGCAGGAGCACCCTCACCTCCACCAGCAGGAGATGCAGGAGTTCCAGTAGGAACAGCACCACCAGAACCAGAGGCAAGAGGAACACCTTCAACAGCTTCACCTCCAGTTTTCCACATAGGCCCATTTGCTTGAATTTGAGCAAGTTCAAACTCAAGTTCTTTATCTTTTTTCAAGAATGCTCTATTTGCTAGAATTTCTTGGTCACTCCATCTCAAGTATTTCTTTTGAGCATATGTCTTAGATATGGATTCATTTTGAACCATACTATTGAATGTATTGTATTTTATTTCAGCTTTTTGAGCTTCTCTCATTTCAAAGAAATTGGTTGGGGGAGTAAATCTAAGCTCAAAATCATTTTCCTTCAGATCATATTTTTCCCAAAGACCCTTTAGTTTCAAGTGAACGATGAATGTATTCTTAATACTTTCTGTAAAATACATTTGACTTCTCATAATGAACTTTGCGAATTTAAGTTCTTCTCTGAGCATTTGCATACCATCATTGTA
>Ga0114980_10002091_pt1 | contig 14244 bp, 16 predicted proteins | sample S_140806_EF_Meta_FD_87018 | JGI IMG/M metagenome (GOLD analysis project Ga0114980, IMG submission 87018) | Freshwater microbial communities from Lake Simoncouche, Canada to study carbon cycling - S_140806_EF_MetaG | ecosystem: Environmental > Aquatic > Freshwater > Lake | place: Lake...
GAGGTGACTTAGTTGTAGATCTTCCAATTACACGCGAAGACTTTAAACGCAACTCTGACATTGTTCCTGTCTCTGATCCGCATATTTTCTCTGAAACACAACGTATGGCTCAAAACCAAGCTGTGTTACAACTTATGCAAACATACCCACAATCGTTTGATGTTAATGCCGTTCTACAACGCGTATTAAAACAAATGAAAGTACCTGGTGTGAACGAGTTAATGCCTAATGCACCTAAACCTGTTGAGCAAGATTCTGCAAATGAAAACTCAGCTATGGCTTTAGGTAAACCTGCATTCGCATACCCAAGACAAGATCATCTTGCACATATTCAGTCTCACTTGAATTTTGCACTTGATCCTAACTTAGGTTCTAACAACTTAATCGCTCCTAAATTTATTCCACAAGTGTTAGAGCATATCAAGCAACACATGATGCTTTGGTACACAAGTCAAATGCAAGGTTATGTCACAGCTAACCCAAATCTTGAGTTTGAAAAATATGAAGATAGTAAGTTTGCTAAAGAGATTGACAAGATCATGGCGGTGGCTTCTGACCACGTCAAACTTGATACACAACAAGTGTTTGCAAAAGTCACACCTGCGCTTCAACAGTTAGGTCAAGTGATGTCACAATTTGCTCCACAACCACAAGTTGACCCTGCTGATCAAGCGTTGTTACAAGCTTCACTCGCTGAAACACAACGTCGTACAGCTCGTGATCAAGGTGATTTACAAATTGCACAGCAAAGATTACAAAACGACATGACGCAAGACGAGAAGGATAGACAAGTCAAAATTGCGATGAATGCCGAAAACAATTTAACAACTGAAAGATTGAAGACAGCAGAACTTACTGTTGACGAACTTAGGTTGCGTAAAGAGCAGAACGAAACTGCGATTAAATTAAATGAAACAACTCAACGTAACTTAGGGAGATAACTATGGCAACGACCGATAAAGAACAATCAGGCGACTTAGTTAATATGCACAAGCGTATTAGCCACGGCGCATGGTTAGACGGTGAAACACTTCAAGAGTCAGGTTCCGCTACTATGCCAAAAGCAAATAGCGATCATGGCAACTTTGAAACAAGTGCTATCAAAAAAGATAACGCATGAGATATATTTCCGATGTTATTAGCGCTGTAGAGGCGCGTAAGGTAACGATAGAGAAGGCATTAGCGCAAGGTACCGCGTCTAACTACGACTCATATCAAAGACTCGTCGGAGAATATGCGGGACTTCAAACAACGATAGATATTATTAATAACCTTCTAAAAGAAGAGGAAGAAAAAGAACTATGAGTGACACACAGGTAGTTGGTGATTCAACTGATTTACGGGAAGCTTTTCCTGTTGTAGACCCTGGTGCTGTACCGTTAGGCGCAAGAATTTTAGTACAAATGCGCTTACCAAAGAAAAAAATGACGTCATCAGGCATCATTTTAGCCGAAGAAACTAGGGATACTGAAAAAGCACAAAACCCTGTCGGGAAAGTAGTGGCTATAGGTCCATTAGCGTTTAAAAAGCGCGACACAATGGAGTCATGGCCCGAAGGTTCGTGGGTAGATGTGGGCGATTACGTCCGCGTACCACGATGGACAGGTGATCGATGGGAAATTGCCATCAATCAAGACGACGTCGTGCAATTCATGCTTATGAATGACCACGAAGTTATTGCTAAATTAACATCTAATCCACTAGAAATGAGGGCATTTGTATGATCGAAGATAAAGAAAATGAAATGATTGACGTTAAAGAAGAGGTTGATGGTTCAGCTGTTATTGAATTACCTGAAAGCATTCCTTCTCCTGACGTTAAAGTAGAAGAAGACTCTGACGAAGGCGATGAACAAGCTAGACAGAGAGAATTAGCCGATGGAGGCTCAGTTGATCCTGACGCTGAAGCTGTTCGTGAAGCTAAACGAGCAAAAAGACGTGCTCGTAAAGACTACCACAAGCAAGTTTCAGTTGAAAAAGACACTAAACTTCATATGCTCGAGAGACAAAACCAAGAATTATTAGAAAGATTGTCTGTTGTCGAGAGAAAAACCCAAGGTGGAGAAATTGCACGCATAAATAAGGCGATTGAAGATCAAGAGTCTAAAATTTTGTTTGCAAAACAGAAAATTAAAGAAGCCACAGAGACGGGTAACGGTGACATGCTCACTCAAGCTCAAGAAATGTGGTATGACGCTAAAAAACAGTACGAATCTTTAGAAGGTTTAAAGAAACACTCTGTTCAACAGCCTCAACAACAAACTATTCAAGCACCTGATCCAATGGTAGCTCGCTACGCAGGTGATTGGATGTCTGAAAACCCTTGGTATGACCCTAATGGTCGTGATTCTGATTCGAAAATAGCTTTAACTATCGATCAAACCATGGCAGAAGAGGGTTGGAACCCAAAATCACAAGAATATTGGGAAGAACTCGATAATAGGCTTGCAAAATATTTACCGCACCGTTATATTGGTGAAGTAGAAAAAAGCGTTAGTCCATCTACAAGAAGACCTAGAAATATCGTTACAAGTTCGGGTCGGGAAAGTGCGTCGAGTAGTGGTGGTAAAAATACATTTACCCTAGCTCCTGAGCAAGTCAGAGCAATGAAAGATGCAGGCATGTGGGATGATCCCGATAAGAGGGCGAAGATGATTCGTCGTTATGCAACCGAAAAACTTAATCAACGATAAAATATAGGAGAATTAAAATGGATTCACGTTTAAAAAAATCATTATCAGCAGGTGGACGCGAAAATCGCGCGAGTCATGATTCAGTTCGTGAGGCACCCGAGGATACGTTCGTATCATCCCAAGAGCGTCGTAAGATGTGGACAGATGAATGGACACAAAGCGCACTACCCAACGTCCCAAGTTTGAATGGGTGGCACATGTGTTGGTTGTCAACAACTAATAGTTACGACAGCATCGATAAAAGAATTAGACTAGGTTATCAACCTGTAAAATCGGAAGAGATACCAGGGTTTGAAAATTATCGAGTAAAAGCAGGTGACCACGAAGGCTATATCGCGTGTAATGAAATGTTATTGTTCAAGATACCCGAAGACGTGTATCAAGAAATTATGATTCATTTCCACCATGATGCTCCTCAAGATGAAGTGAACAAAGTTCGCGTTCAAACTGAGCAACAGCTTGGCGGTCGAGATAGCAACGGAAAACCCCTAGGTCAAATTGAAGGTGACGGTATGGATAGTTTAGACAAACCGAAAGCTGCGCCTATTTTTTAATAGCGTAGATTTATAATAACTTAGGAGTAATTTATGTCAGCAACAAACGCTCCGTTTGGTTTACGTCCTGCGTTCCATCCTTCAGGTTTGGATCGTGCTCAAGCACTCGCAGGCGGTATCCCAAGCGCATACAACACTGACATTCTAAAAGGCCAAGCCGTACTATATGTAGCAGGCTCAGGCGTAATTGAACCCGTAAATGCAACATCTGATCCTTTATCAGGCGCATTTGCAGGTGTAGAATGGACAGACACAACAGGTAGACGTCGCGTATCAAACTATTGGCCTGCTAACACAGCATACCAAACAGGTTCATGCGTAGCGTATTTTTATAACGACCCTAACATTGTTTACGAAATTCAAGCAGACGGATCAGTAGCTCAAACAGCTCTTGGTTTAGATGCTAATCTTTCAAACTTTGCTGCGGGTTCTAACGTAACGGGTCTTAGCCAAGCGACAATGGTAGCAACACCATTATCAACAGGCGCACAAGGTCAGGTACAAATTTTAGACATTGCACCATATCCTGATAACAATTGGGGTGATGCATACACAATCGTACGAGTACAAGTAGCTAGACGTCAAATCTCTGCTGTTGTACCAGGCATTTAATTTAAGGAAGGAATAAACCATGGCAGCTCCAATGCGTAGTACGGACTTCCGAAGTATCGTTGAACCAATCCTTAACGAATGCTTCGACGGAGTCTATGATCAACGTACCGATGAATGGTCACGAGTTTTCCGTGAACAAGAAGGTATACCAAGAAATTACCACGAAGAACCTGTTCTTTATGGTTTCGGTGCGGCACCACAACTACCTGACGGTACACCTGTAACGTACCAACAAGGTGGCGTGCTCTTCTTAAAACGCTATGTATACAAAGTATACGGTTTAGCGTTTGCTTTAACGAAAGTTTTAGTTGAAGACGGTGATCACATCAGAATCGGTCAAGTTTATGCTAGACATTTAGCACAATCATTGATTGAAACTAAAGAAACATTATCAGCTAACGTTCTTAACGTTGCTTTCAACTCTGCTTACCCAGGTGGTGACGGTGTTCAATTGAACTCTGCTTCACATCCTATCGTAAACGGTACTGCAAGTAATCTTTTGACTACTCCTGCTAATCTTTCACAAACATCACTTGAACAAATGTTAATTCAAATCAGACAAGCTGTTGACAACAACGGCAAGAAGATTCGTTTAGTTCCAAGACAACTTGTAGTTGCTCCTGGTAACATTTTCCAAGCTGAAGTGTTGCTTAAATCTGTTTTAAGATCAGGCACTGCTGACAACGATGTCAACCCAATTAAATCAATTGGCTTGCTCGATGAAGGTGCTGCTGTTCTTTCACGTTTAACATCATCTACAGCATGGTGGGTTCAAACTGATGCTCCTGAAGGCATGAAGCTTTTAATGAGACGTAAGTTAGAAAAAACTATGGAAGGCGACTTCGAAACAGACTCAATGCGTTACAAAGCAACAGAGCGTTACGATGTGGGCTTCACCGATTGGCGTGCTATGTACGGCACACCAGGCGTGTAATAGTTAGTAGTTAGTAGTAAATTATCTAGGGTTTCGACTCGTTAGACTGTCCTAGCAGACGCATACACGACTAACGAGTCACTTACTTTGTATGAAGGAAAATTAATCATGGCAAGAACAACATTTTCGGGTCCTGTATATTCAGGCAACCCTGATAATTTAAATGACAATACAAGCGGAACAACCGCATACGGTTTTTATACACGCGTAGAAATTGGCTCAGCTACAGGAACAAGTTTTGGTAGTTCAAGCTATCAAACACCAGGCGAAGCATACGGTGTATTCGGTCGTACGCAAGGTGGCGCTCCATTTTCAACAACTCCAACCACAACATTCAATCAAGTTGCAGGTGTAGCAGGTAACTTTGCAGTTATCGGTACTTATGCTAACAACGCGTTGATGGCAGGTGTATTAGGCATTATCAACACAAACACACTTTCAGGCGACGCAGCTGTTATGGCGTTCATGCAAGGTGACTCAGGTACGACACTATGTCGCGCTGCGTTTGGTGTTGCAATGGCTCAAACAACTGCGGCTTCAGGCTTTACATACGGTCTTGACTTAAAAATGCAAGACATTATTGCCGACGGCGGTGGTCCTTCAGGCGTGCAACCATACAAGACTGCTGAAATCCGTTTAGCTAATGACGGAGCTAGTGCTCCTGTTGTTATCAAAGTGGGTAACTTCACAGACGGTGCTGCTTCAGGTGTAGGTAAAGGTTCATTAGGTATTGATTCAACTGATGGTCTTTTATTTGTATCTGACAGTGCAGGTAATTGGCAACAGGTTACAGTCTAATGTTAATGCACAAAGATCCTGAAGTTCAATTCATAATTGAAACCTTAGAGCGACAAAGGGATCAAGCAGTCACTGAATGTGCTGTTCACTTCAAAGATAAAATTGATCTAATTAATAAAATTAAAGAATTAGAACAGCTTATCGATGAAGAAGGCTCTAATAAGGTTTTACAATTAAATAAAAAAGGAAAGTAAAATGGGACAATTCAAACCTATGGTAAAAATGATGACCACAGAACCTACCGTTGAGCTCAAACTCAAAAAAGGTGGTAGTGCTCATAAAAAAATGAAAGGTGATGCTAAATCAGATCACAAACCAATGCAAGGCAAAATGGATGGCGGTATCATGGGTGCACTTTCAGGTGCTACTCCTGTAATTAGTGGCACAACAGCGGCTCCTGTCGCTCGTATGCCTGCACGTCCTTCTATGGCTTCAAGACGTAAAGCTATGATGGCACGCCCTGCTTTAACAAGAGCACCGATGAAAAAAGGTGGTAAGGCTTGTTATGCAGAAGGTGGAAAAGTTGAAGCAACTAAAGGCAGAATCCCTGTATCAGCTTCTAAAAAAGGTGCAGAGAAATATGTTGATGGTGATATTTCAACAGCTGAATACACTACTAAAACAAGTGGAAAAACAGGCGATGTTAAATACGGCAACGGCGGTGGTTATAAAACAGGCGGTGTTGTCTTAGGTAACGGTGGCGGTTATAAAACAGGTGGTGTAGCTCTTGGTAATGCAGGTGGTTACAAAAAAGGCGGCGCATCAAAAAAAGCGTTTGCTAGTGGTGGCAGTGTAAATGACGAAGGCAAAGCCACTAGTATGCCTCAAGGAAACAAAAAGCCTTCAACGCCTGTAAGCATTAGTAAGCTTTCAGGTACTTTCAAAAAAGGTGGCGATGTATCTTCAAAAAAGTTACAAGGCTTCTTTAAGAAAGAAAATGCAACCGCAATGAAACAAGCTAAAGCCAAACTTTTAGATAAGTATTCTCCTTATCAAAAAGCAGGCGGTGGTCAAGTAAGTGATAGTGAATATCAATCTGTTATGCAAGCTGAAAAAGCAGGCAAAAAAACTATGATTGATAAAACTAAAGGTGCTACTTCTGATAAGGATAAAAAATATCCATCAGGAATGACTGATAAAGACATTGACAAAGTTATATATTCTAAAGAAATGCAAGAAGCAGTAACTCATAATGTCGATAAAAAACGCGGTGGTAAAGTAGGTAAGTAACTTAGGATGGGGAGGAAACTCCCCTCCACTAATTTTAAAGGATTAATTATGTCAACATTGACTAATGTGTTTTCAGCACATAAAGACTCAACAGGTACCATTTATAGTGGTGCAACTAACCTAGCAGGTTATCAATTAGCACCAGGCGGAACCGCAGGAGAGATTGTATTTAGAGATGGTGGCTCAGGCGGAACTGTTTTGTTAAGAGTGAACATTACAACTAACACAGCAGTTATCTCAACGTTAATACCAGGTAACGGTATTCGTTTTAATACAGACATCCATGTAACATTGCCAACAAGTGCGTCTGTTACTATTTTCTGTGGATAAACATCATGCCACTTATTAAAAGCAAATCACCCGAAGCATTTAGCAAAAATATCAAAGCTGAAATCAAAGCAGGCAAGCCGCAAAAGCAAGCTGTTGCTATAGCTTACGCTGTAAAACGTTCTGCTAAAAAAGCGGATGGTGGAGATGTAACACAAGATAAAAAACTTATTAAAAAAGCATTTTCAATCCATGACAAACAACAACACGAAAATAAAAAAACAAATTTATCTAAATTAAAGCGTGGCGGTTCATGTCAATGGTAAAAAGGGGATTATATGCAAACATTCATGCAAAACGTCAAAGAATTGCTGAAGGCAGTAATGAGCGCATGCGCAGAGTGGGTTCAAAAGGTGCTCCTACAGCTACAGATTTTAAAGAATCCGCAAAAACAGCAAGAAAAGACGGTGGAGGAGTTAGTCTCTCCATTGGTAGAGGAGAAAAGCTCCCCACAGATCGTGGAGCAGGTCTCACCGCCAAAGGAAGAGCAAAATATAATAGAGAAACGGGGTCTTCTTTAAAAGCACCACAACCTGAGGGCGGTCCTCGAAAGAAAAGTTTTTGTGCTCGCATGTCGGGCGTAGTTAAAAATGCAAAGGGTGATGCGCCAAGAGCAAAGGCGTCATTAAGAAGATGGAATTGCTCAGGTTGGTAAAGGACAAACATGGCTTATTCAGGTACCGTAGGAACCACAGTAGTAAATGTACAAGAAATAATCGATCACGCGGCTCGTCGTTGTGGAAAATTAGCTGAAGAACTAACTTCAGAACAACAACTCACAGCTAGACAATCTCTTTATTATTTTTTATCTAGCCTAATCAATATTGGTATTCAGTATTGGGCTATCAGTAAAGAAGTGGTTGGTCTTACACCAAACAAATATATTTACACACTCCCATTAGGTGCTAATGACGCACTTAACGTGCTTTATCGTACGATGAATCGCCCTAGTGGATCTTATTCAACATCAGTTGCATTGTCAGTAGGTGTTTTAGCTAATATCTATGACGGCAACATCAGCACATATGCAACACAAAGTTCTGCAAACGGTAATTTTTCTATTAATTACGGTACAGACAATAATATTTATGCAGGCTCTATAGGTATCATGCCTTACATTGCAGGTGGCGGAAGTGCTACTTGGTCACTAATCTATGAATACTCTACAGACGGTTCTACATGGATTAAATTAGAAGATTTAGGTTCTGTTTTAGTTACAGATAAACAATGGATATGGACAGATGTCGACCCAGGTCAAAATGTACAGTATTACAGAGTGCGTGGTTATAACGGTACAACATTAGCTGTTCGTGAATGGTATGTTGGTAATAACAGCACAGAAGTGATGATGTCTCGTCTAAATCGCGACGATTATACAAACTTACCAAATAAGAATTTTACAGCTAATCAACCGTATCAATTTTGGTTTGACAGAACAATACCTCAGCCATCTATTTACTTATGGCCAACACCATCAGATGCATTCGTGCAAATGACTGTATGGTACTCAAGACAAATTATGGATGTAGGTGCGCTTACTGACGAATTAGAAATACCACAAAGATGGTATGAAGCTATCGTGATGAACTTAGCACACAGACTTAGCTTAGAATTACCACAAGTGCCAATGGATAGGGTAGCATACTTAGAAAGAATGGCTATGCAATATCTAAACGAAGCCGAACAAGAAGAGAGAGACAAATCTCCAATTTATTGGGCACCTAATATTAGTGTGTATACAAGATAATGCCTGTATTTTTAGATACCGAAGGATTAGCTAGTCTTGCAATAGGTGTATGTGACCGATGCAAGATGAAGAGAGCTTTTGTACGACTAGGTCCTGATCCAAACTTCCCTGGTCTTCGCGTATGCGATGAAGGATGCAGAGATCAATTTGATCCTTATCGTTTAGCGGCAAGACAGACTGAAAGAATTAATTTAAGATTTGCTCGTCCTGATGTAAGCGTAGCTGTTTACGATAATAGTTTAATTACAGGCGGTTCAAATAATAATGTTGTTTCTCCTGAACAGAATACACAAGATCCTGAGAACAACGGAAACCTTGATAACTTAACTGTGAGTCCTTAGAACATGGCAAACGTACAGATAACCCAATTACCCGCCGCGGGAACCATTACAGGTACCGAAGCAGTCCCTATAGTACAAAATGGCGTAACCGTCCAAACAACTACAGGTGCAATTACCTCAGGTCCCTCGTTAACACAAACATTCATTACAGTAAATAATGAGCCCTCACTAGCCAATAGCAGATTTTTTTCTGTAGGATCAGGATTAACCTTAACTGATAATGGCGCACAATCAAATATTGCTGTTGGCTTAACAGGTGCTATATCAACATTTAATGCACTTGGCAATGGCTTAGTTGCTAAAACAAGCGGATCAACACTTGCAAATAGAACAATTACAGCAGGAACTGTAGGCGTATCACTTACTAATGGTGATGGTGTATCAGGCAATCCAACAGTCAGTCTTACAGGCTTACCTTTAAGTTTAGCTCAATTAACAGGTTCAGGCATTCTTACATACAGTGGTTCTACATTAAATCCACGCACTATTACAGGTACAGCTAATCAAATTACAGTAGTAGACGGATCAGGGGTAAGTGGCGATCCTACAATTTCTATTACGACTAATCCTATACTACCAGGTACGGGAGCAGTTACACTTCCTAGCGGAACCATTCCACAAAGACCTGTAGGTTCTGATGGTCAAATTCGATACAACACACAAACTTCTGTTTACGAAGCTTATTCTTCAGGCGGTTGGAATACAATTGCATTTGGAGGTGTTGCAGTTGACACGTTTAGCGCAGGATCAACAGGACTTACACCAAGCACTCCTCAAATAGGGAATGTTGTTTTAGGTGGAACTTTAAATGTTGCTAGTGGCGGTACGGGAGCTAATACCTTAACAGGCTATGTAAAAGGTAACGGTACTTCAGCATTTACTGCTGTCGCAACTGTTCCTAGTTCTGATATTACAGGCTTAGGAACCATGTCAGCACAAAATAGTAACTCTGTATCTATTACAGGTGGAACTATTAACGGTGTTACAATTGACGGCGGATGTACAATTGATAGCGTACCTATTGGGTTAACAATACCATCAACAGGTGCTTTTACATCACTTACATCGAATGGCGTAGCTGTTGTAACAGCATCAAGCACAACCACACTAACAAACAAAACAATTAGTGGAGCAACCAATACACTTACAAACATTGGTAACGCATCACTTACTAATAGCTCAGTCACAATTAACGGAACAACTATTGCACTTGGTTCATCAGGTACAGTCACTGCGGTTCTTGGAAATGCGCTAACTATTGGCACAGGATTATCAGGTACAACTTACAACGGATCAGTTCCTGTAACTATTGCAATTGACAGCACTGTAGCAACACTTACAGGTTCTCAAACACTTACAAATAAAACATTAACAACTCCTGTAATATCATCAATATCAAACACAGGAACAGTTACATTACCTACTGCCACAACAACATTAGTAGGTAGAGATACTACAGACACGCTAACAAGTAAATCAATTAGCGGTGCTACAAACACATTATCTAATATTGCTAATGGATCACTTACAAATAGTTCTATCACAGTCAATGGTAGCTCTATAAGTCTTGGTGGTTCTGCAACAGTTACTTCAAATACTACAAACGCTTTAACCATTGGTACAGGCTTGACAGGTACATCATTTAATGGTTCTTCAGCAGTAACTGTAGCAATTGATTCAACTGTAGCTACATTAACAGGTACACAAACACTTACTAACAAGACAATAAGTGGATCAAATAATACAATAAGCAATATTGCTAATGGTTCTTTAACAAACAGCACAATTACTATTGGTACAACACCTGTATCTCTTGGATCAACAACTACCGCACCCGCAGGACTAACATCAGTTACTGTAACGCAAGATCCAACACAAGCTTTACAGCTTGCTACAAAACAATATGTAGACGCCGCTGTTTCTAATGTTAATTACCACCAACCTGTTCAAGTAGCTTCTACAGTAAGCTATACAGTCACATATAACAATGGATCATCAGGTGTAGGAGCTACACTTACGAATGCAGGAGCACAAGCGGCTCTTGTAGTTGATGGTGTTACGATGACCGCAACAGACGTATCAAACGCTACTCGCATCTTAATTAAAAACCAAGCAAGTGGTGCACAAAACGGTGTTTATGTATTAACAAATCAAGGATCAGTATCAACTAATTGGTCAATGGTTCGTGCTACAGACTACGACACCGCAGGTTCAGGTGCAGGTCAAATTAATGCAGGTGACACTATGTATGTCATCGCAGGATCTACACAAGCAACAACAACATGGGTTCAAACAACACAGCTTCCAATTACTGTAGGAACTACAGCACTTGTATTTGTACAAGTAGGTGGACCTTCAGGTGGTTATACATGGGGAACAGGGTTACAACTTATAGGATCTACAGTAAGTATTCAAGATACTACAGTCACAGCAGGCGCGTACACACTTGGAAACTTTACAGTTAATGCGCAAGGTCAATTAACAGCGGCTTCTTCTACAGCTACTACAGGATCAGGTAATGTAGTACTAGCTACATCACCCACATTAGTCACTCCTGCACTAGGTACACCTGCTTCAGGAACACTAACAAGTTGTACAGGTTTACCAATCTCAACAGGTGTAAGTGGTCTTGGCACAGGTGTTGCAACATTCTTAGCTACACCTACAAGCGCAAATTTAGCTTCAGCTGTATCAGATGAAACGGGATCAGGATCTCTTGTATTTGCTACAAGTCCAACCTTAGTAACCCCTGCTTTAGGTACACCTTCATCAGGAACGCTTACAAGCTGTACGGGATTACCACTTTCTACAGGTGTAACAGGAACGCTTCCAATTACTAATGGTGGTACAGGACAGACAAGTGCATCAGCCGCGTTTAACGCACTAAGCCCAATTACAACTACAGGTGACTTAATTCTTGGAACAGGTACAAACACAGCAGGCAGACTTGCTATAGGTTTAAATGGCTATGTATTAACATCCAATGGTACAACTGCATCATGGCAAGCAACATCAAGTGGCGTGACATCATTTAGCGCAGGAAGCACAGGATTTACTCCATCAACAGCTACAAGTGGTGCAGTCACATTAGCAGGAACATTAGCTACAACTAATGGTGGTACAGGGCTAACGTCATTTACTACAAATGGAGCTGTTTACGCTACATCAACTTCAGCTTTAACTACAGGAACTTTACCTGTAGCGTCAGGTGGTACGGGAGTCACAACACTTACAGGCGTTGTTTATGGTAATGGTTCTTCTGCATTCTCAGCGGCTACGGGATCAGAAATAGCTACCGCAATAGGTTCAACAGCTGTAACAAACGCAACAAATGCATCTAATGTTGCTATTACAACAGGATCAGCAACCACAAATTACTTAGCTTTTGTAACTGCAACGACAGGCAATTTACCTGTTCTAACGGATACAGACTTAACTTACAACGCATCTACTAACGCTCTTACAAGCGGAATTAGTGGTGGAACTTTTTCTTAAATATGGTAAAATTCACGCATAAAAGGACTTAATCATGGCACAAGCAGGATATACACCAATCTCTCTTTACTACAGCACAACCGCGTCGGCACAACCTACCTCGGGTAATCTTGTCGCGGGTGAACTAGCGCTTAATACGCTTGACGAAAAGCTGTACTTTAAGAACAGTGCAGGAACTGTAAAGCTTCTTGCATCTTCTGCCTCCACGACTAACGTTCAAACTATTTCTTTTGGTACAACAGGACTAACCCCTTCAACAGCAACATCAGGTGTTGTAACAGTCGCAGGTACTTTAGCTGTCGGTAACGGTGGTACAGGCATTACTTCTTTTGGTACAGGTGTCGCAGGCGCATTAGGACAAAACGTGTCAGGATCAGGAAGCATTGCTTTAACAACATCCCCTGTATTCACAACACCTAACTTAGGTACACCAAGCGCTGTCACTTTAACAAACGCGACAGGCTTACCATTAAGCACAGGTGTGACAGGTACATTAGCTATTGGTAACGGTGGTACAGGTCAGACTACAGCATCAGCAGCATTCAATGCTTTAAGCCCATTAACTACACTAGGAGATATTCTCTATGGTGGAGCAAGTGGAGCAGGTACAAGATTAGGTATCGGTTCTACAAGTCAAGTGTTAACAGTTGTAGGTGGTATTCCTGCATGGTCAACCCCTGCATCAGGTGGTGTGACAACAATCAGTTTTGGTTCTACAGGACTTACGCCATCGACTGCAACATCAGGAGCTGTTTCTGTAGCAGGTACATTAGCAATTGCTAACGGGGGTACAGGTTCAACCTCTACAACATATTGTAGCCTTACATCTAATGTGACAGGAACTCTACCTGTAGCCAACGGAGGTACAGGATCAACCACATTAACAACTAACTCTGTAATGTTAGGTAATGGTACATCTGCACTATCTTCTAATATGGTAGCACCTGGTACAACAGGTAACGTATTAACCTCAAACGGAACAACTTGGACATCGGCGGCGGCGGCGGGCGGAGGCTTTACTGCAACTCAAGTATTCTCTACAGTAGGCACAACACCATTTACTGTTCCAACAGGAAAAACAACTGTATTGGTGCAAATTTATGGCGCAGGTGGTGGTGGCGGTAATGCCCCAGGACCTTCAGTTAATTATAAAGGTGGAGCAGGCTCAGGTGGTGGCGGATGGAAATATGTTAACGGATTAGTACCAGGCGCAACTATTACCGTAACTATTGGTTCAGGCGGTGCGGCAGGTGCGTCAGGTGGATCAACATCATTTGGGCCATACGTTTCTGCTTCAGGTGGTAGTACATCCAATACTACAGCAGGTGGAGCAGCAGGTAATGTTACAGGAGCTGATTTTTCTTTCCCAGGCACAGCAGGTAATGACGCGTACACCTATAGCGTAGGACCATGTGGTTGCACCACCATTTATATTGGTGGTGGTGGTGGGACAACTCCATCATACAATATTACTAGCGTTGGCAGTGGTGGTGGTGGTGGTGGTGGTAATGATA
>Ga0114980_10002094_pt1 | contig 14232 bp, 13 predicted proteins | sample S_140806_EF_Meta_FD_87018 | JGI IMG/M metagenome (GOLD analysis project Ga0114980, IMG submission 87018) | Freshwater microbial communities from Lake Simoncouche, Canada to study carbon cycling - S_140806_EF_MetaG | ecosystem: Environmental > Aquatic > Freshwater > Lake | place: Lake...
CAAACTGCAATCACCGAATGAAAACCTCTGCCTATGTCTGACAACCTGAACAGTCTTTTTGCAAACAACCGCAACTGGGCAGATCGAATGTCCAAAGAGCGACCAGGTTTTTTTCAAAAACTGGCCCAACAGCAGTCGCCCAAATACCTGTGGATTGGCTGCTCTGACAGCCGAGTACCTGCCAATGAAATCGTCGGCCTCGACCCTGGCGAGGTGTTTGTGCATCGCAATGTGGCCAATGTGGTGGTGCCTTCCGACTTGAATGCCTTGTCGGTGATTCAATTTTCAGTGGAACATTTACGGGTCGAGCACATCATGGTGGTGGGCCATTACGGTTGCGGCGGTGTGATTGCGGCCGCCAGAGGTACACGCATTGGCTTGGTCGATAACTGGTTGCGCCATGTGCAAGATGTGCGTTTACGCCATCGTCAGCGCCTGAACCATTTGCCACAAGCCGAGCTGGAAGATGTGCTGTGCGAAATGAATGTCTTAGAGCAAGTGGGTAACGTGGCGCTGTCTAATGTGATGCAAGACGCATGGGCGCGGGGACAAAAAATACAAGTGCATGGTTTGATTTACGGCTTGAGCGATGGTTTGCTCAAAGACTTGCATGTCAGTATGAGCCATTCTGCGGAAGTGGTCGATGTGTTTCGCAACGCCTTCAAGCGCTACCCACGACAAATCGCCGGATAAACAACACCCATGAACGCGCAGCGCCTCGACTCCGCCTTGGCCTATGACATCGCGCAAGCCATGATGGACGGTTTCAACCGCCATTACAACCTGTTTCGCACCGAATCGGCCAAAGCCAAGCACCGCTATGAAACCCAAGATTGGCACGGACAACAACGCGCTCAACGCGAGCGCATTGAGTTTTACGACCTGCGGGTGAAAGAATGTTCTGGTCGCCTAGAGACGGAATACAAAGCAGGCGAACAGGCCAGCGAAGTGTGGCAGCAGGTGAAACTGCATTACATCGGTTTGTTGGTGGACCACTTTCAGCCCGAATTGGCAGAGACTTTTTTCAACTCGGTAACTACCAAAATCTTGGATCGCAGTTATTTCCAAAACGACTTTATTTTTGTGCGCCCAGCGGTTAGCACCGAATACATTGAAAATTCTGAACCCGACGCTAAGCCTACCTACAAAGCTTGGTATCCCAGTGAAGACAACCTACATGAAGTGATTCTTCGTATGGTTCGCGACTTTGACCTTAAGCGACCCTTTGAGGACCTAGAGCGGGACGCCCAGGATATATTGCGAAACGTGAAGCAGCGCTTGGGCCAAGCCAAGCTTCGCGCTAACTTTCAGGTGCAGGTGCTCTCTAGCCTGTTCTTTCGCAACAAAGGCGCATATGTGGTGGGCAAGGTCATCAACGGCTTTCAAGAAATCCCTTTTGCGCTGCCTATTTTGCACAACGACAGCGGTCAGTTGGTCATCGATGCGGCCTTGTTTGGCGAAGAAGACTTGTTGATTTTGTTCAGCTTTGCAAGGGCTTACTTCATGGTTGACATGGATGTGCCCTCGGCGTATGTGCAGTTTTTGCGCAGCATGATGCCGCGCAAACCTCGAGCCGAAATCTACAACGCCCTTGGTTTGGCCAAACAGGGTAAGACCTTGTTCTACCGCGACTTGCTCTACCACCAACGCCACAGCACGGACAAGTTTCGCATCGCCCCTGGCATCAAGGGCATGGTTATGCTGGTGTTCGATCAACCCTCGTTTCCCTTTGTGTTCAAGGTTATCAAAGACTTTTATCCGCCACAAAAAGACACCTCACGTGAGCAAATTCAGGGCAAATATTTGTTGGTGAAACAACACGACCGCGTGGGGCGCATGGCTGATACCTTGGAGTACAGCAATGTGGCTTTTCCGCGTGAGCGTTTTGAAGACGAACTGATCGCCGAAATTCAAAAATTTGCGCCTAGCCAAATCGAAATCAACTGCCGCGCTGACACCGGCCAAGAAGAGGTGGTCATCAAACACGCTTACATCGAGCGGCGTATGATTCCTTTGAACATCTATTTGCAAGAGGCTTTTGATGCAGGTTTGGACGATGTGCGAGCCAAAAGCCAAATGGAGCGTGCGGTGGTGGAGTATGGCAACGCCATCAAAGACTTGGTGGCAGCCAATATTTTTCCGGGTGATATGTTGTGGAAAAACTTTGGGGTCACGCGCCACGGCAAAGTGGTGTTTTATGACTACGATGAAATCGAGTACATCACCGATTGCAACTTCCGCCGTGTGCCTGCACCTCGCAACGAAGAAGACGAAATGTCTGGAGAAATTTGGTACCACGTCGGCCCCCACGACGTCTTTCCCGAAACCTTTGGCCCGTTTTTGCTGGGAAACCCCAGCGTACGCGAAGTGTTCATGAAGCACCATGCTGACTTGCTGGACGCTAGCTTTTGGCAAGGCCACAAGGAAAAAATCAGCGATGGTCATGTACACGATGTGTTCCCGTACGAGGCCGACAAACGTTTTCAAATCCAACGCGCTGCTTTAGGCGTATCTCTCTAGTTTTTTATTCAGGAGTATTTCATGTCAGACCCCATCGTTATTGTCAGCGCCGCCCGTACCCCCATGGGTAGCTTCCAAGGAGATTTTTCAGCCCTGTCAGCCCACGATCTGGGTGGAATGGCCATCAAAGCTGCGATGCAGCGCGCAGGCATTTCGCCTGAAGCTGTCACCGAAGTGTTAATGGGTAATTGTTTGATGGCGGGTCAAGGTCAAGCGCCTGCACGCCAAGCGGCATTCAAAGGCGGTTTGCCCAAAAGTGCGGGTGCGGTGACTTTATCCAAGATGTGTGGCTCAGGTATGCGAGCCGCCATGTTTGCGCATGATATTTTGAGTGTGGGCAGCCAAGACGTGATGATTGCAGGGGGCATGGAAAGTATGACCAATGCGCCTTACCTGATGTTGAAAGGCCGTGGCGGTTACCGCATGGGGCACGACAAAATTTACGACCACATGATGCTCGACGGATTGGAAGACGCTTATGAAGCCGGTCGGTCCATGGGCACCTTCGGTGAAGACTGCGCCGCCAAATACAACTTCAGCCGTGAAGCGCAAGACCACTTTGCCATGACCAGTGTGCAGCGAGCCAAGGATGCCACCACGTCGGGCGCTTTCAGTGTGGAAATCACGCCCGTTACCGTTAAAGACCGCGCGGGTGAGCGCATCATCAGCGTGGATGAAGGCCCAGGCAAGGTTAAGCTAGATAAAGTTCAAACCTTAAAACCTGCCTTCAAAAAAGATGGCACTATCACAGCCGCTTCCAGTTCATCGATTAATGACGGTGCTGCCGCTTTGGTGATGATGCGCGAAAGCACTGCCAAAAAATTGGGCTGTACGCCCTTGGCTCGCATTGCCAGCCATGCCACGTTTGCACAAGAGCCCGAGTGGTTCACCACCGCGCCGGTAGGTGCCACACAGCAAGCTTTAGCGCGTGCAGGTTGGAAGGTCAGCGATGTGGATTTGTGGGAGGTCAACGAAGCCTTTGCAGTGGTGCCCATGGCGTTGATGCACGAATTGAAAGTGCCCCACGAGATCGTCAACATCAACGGTGGCGCATGTGCTTTGGGTCACCCCATTGGCGCATCGGGTGCTCGCATCATCGTCACTTTGTTACACGCTTTGAAAGCCAAGGGCTTGAAAAAAGGTTTGGCTACGTTGTGTATCGGTGGTGGAGAAGGTACTGCCATGGCCTTGGAATTGGTTTAAGTCAGCAACAGCTTGCGACCCTCAAATGAGGGTGCGTTGCTTTTGCTGGGCGCAATCATATTCATCGCGATGCAGGTTGCGTACCATTGTTGGGGGCGGAGACTGCCTTGTCAGCGGCATTTAGCAATTCAGTCGGCATGATGTCACTGATGTCTTGCCCCAAGGCCAATTCGGAATTGCTGGGGCGGGATCGGTTGGGCGATCTTGCTTGGGGTGTGGCGGTAAGTGCCGCGTCGAATTTCTCAAGCGATGTCCCCGCCGTGGGTGCAGGCAAAAACAAACTTTTCTTGGCCTTGTGGCCATCGTTGACCGCCGGTACCAAATACAAGCCATTGGCGCTGTAACGCTCAATAAACCAAGGCCCAATTTCACGGTCGCCTTCATTCAGGCGCAACACATGGACTTGCTCATCGAAAATCACCTCGGCCACCAACTGGTGGTTCATGCCGATGAGTGACCACAGCATAGGTGGTTTGTCTTTCTTGGGCGGGGGCAAAAAATCCAAATCAATGGGCGGTGCTTTTTTGACGGGTAAAGCCGCCACTGTGGGCGGGGGCGTGGGGTTGAGCGCTTGCGCTTGCTGGCGCTTGGCTTGATCGATCATGTCGCCCAAGGTTTTGCTTGAAGGGTTTTGTGCGTGTGCCAAAACACTGGTACCAGCCAGCCAGCACAGACACACAAGATGCTTAAAGCTGATCCACAAAGCGCTTTGGTTCATGGTCTTACTGGTCGAGTAAACGGGGTGTGATCAGCACCACGGTGGTGGTGCGTTCTTTGGAGCCAGCACGAGAGCCAGGGAGTTTTTGCAGCAAGGGATCAATTTGCTGGCTTTGCAGCACATCTGCATCAAAGCCGCTGAGCACAATGGTTTCGTTGGACTTGGCCACCAAGCGTTGCAACACGCCAAAGTTGCCAACGCTGGGCTGCTGAATGGTTTGCAAGCTGGAGCCTGTGCCTGAATTGAACGAAGTGAGAGATTTGAGCGAACTCAGGGATAAGCCACACTCAACCAATACATGGTTGGAGTCGAGCAAGATGGGTAGCAACGTGAGCGAAAAACCGGTGGTAATTTCGCCAGGTGTGAGGCTAGGTGCACCATAAGCGGTGCCGCCTGTGGTCAACACCGTGGGGGTGATCGATTTCAAATAGCTTTGTGTGGTTTGGCTGCCCACGGGCACCGGTTGACGGTTGACGGTGGTGACCACCGTGGAGTAGGAGGAGCTGACACGGCCAAATTTTTCCAAGGCTTGGAACAGCAATTGGTTGGTGGTACCAGCGGTGTTTTTTAACACCAAGCCAATACTGGTGGCGGTCTCTGCGCTCGCTATGGCGGTGGGACCCTTGAGTTGCAAATTGCCCAGTTTCATGCTCTCTGATACATAGTTCCAATCGATGCCAGATTGAAACTCGTTTTTCAGATTGACCTGCAACACCTCCACTGTCATCGCGACTTGGCGCATCAGGTTTTGGTTCAGGCTTTGCACGTACTGTTCGATGGCCTCAACATTGCGAAACGCGTCGCGCACAGTGACTGTGCAGGTGTTGGGGTCGATCACAAGCTTGCCAGTGACCGATACCATATTGGCTAAGTTTTTCTCCATACCTGTCCAGATGTTGATGTCGCTGGAAGTGCTGGAAGACGCAGAGCCGCCGCCTGTGGAAGACAAGCTTATAGACGATGAAAGCTTCAAGCCCCCAGGTAAAGTTTTCACCGCCATGGTGCGCGAGACCACACGGTAGAACTTGATGCGTCCCGACTCGAAAGACCAGCGCAGGTCAGAGCGCAGTGCCACTTGGTTGAGCAAGCCAGCCAAGCTGCCTGAGTAGTTCACTTCGATGTCGTTTTGCGTGGCAGGGTCGTTCTCATTTAAGAGTTTGTTGCCCCCAGCACGCTGTATGCGCTGGACGATGGATTTGTCGTTAGAAGCAGTAAATGCTGTGGGTGTGGCCAAGGGGTTGGCAGCCGTAGTTGCGCCTGAAGCGGCACCAGGCGTTTCAGCTACTTGCCCCATACCGATGGGCACAAACATAGCAGCAGACATGGTGGCGTCCGAGGTCACTTGCACCGGTATTTCGGTGGCACGCTCAATCAGTGCAGCAATGGTTTTGATGTTGTGCCGCCCTGGAATTCGCAAGGTCACCGAGGCGATATGGTTGGGCAGCATCTCGTTGCGGTCCAAGGGAATCGAGTGGGTGGTAAAGCGCGGCGTTTGGCTGCTCACCACCGCCGGCGTCGGCCCTGGGTAGTTGCGAAGCAAGGCATTGGCTTGTTCCGTGCGTTTGCTGATTGCGCCATGGGTGTCTGAGATATTGGTTTCGTAACGTGACATGGCACACCCTTCCAGCAGCAAAGCCATGCACAGGCAGAAGGTGGTCGACCAAAGGCGTGGTGTGTGTGGGGTCATGGCAGCTTCAGCGTGCATAGGGGTCTTGGTGACGTATCACGCTGATGACACGGGTGGACTCGTTCATCACCGCTTGCAAGGGGTAGTCGGTGCTGGCCAGTGAATTCATGACCAACTGAATGGCGGCTGTAAAGCCACCCTCGATGCTGATTTGCGCTTGGATAGGAAAGTCGCGTTCGGCCTCCCACATCAGTTGCCAGTTGGCGGTTTGTGCCCAACGGCTGAGCGTGTGGTACAGGGTACGGTCTTGCGTCATCAAGGACCAAACCACAATCGGCTCGTCGACTGGCAAACGCACCGCACCAGGTGCGCCAGCAGGGTTGGGCAAGGTGGTCTTGGGCGACTTGGCCCATTCCACCGTAATTTCGAAATCCTCGGGGAGTGATTTGACGTCGTCGCGTTTGTTGCCTTGGGGGACGAACTTGTTCAGCGGACCTGCTTTTTCTTGGCTGTCCGAGCCTGTGGCGCTGCTGGTGAGGACTTGCGGCGAGATGATGTACATGCCTTGCGAAGGAAGAATGGCGAGTTTTTTTTCGTTCAAGGCTTGGGCAAACATGTCCCACGCCACGCTCGGCGACACCGCTTGGATGCTTTGCAAGTTCAATGTGCCTTCCACGCGGGTATCTACCAACACTTGACGACCCGTCATCACACCCAAACTGCGCGCTACCGTGGCAATGTCGGTGTTGACAAACTGCAGCCACACCATGCCTGTTTTTCCCCCCTCTTTTTCTCCAGTTCCCCCCGATGAGCCTAGCGTGGGTGACCAGGTGGTTGTCGAGCGAAAAGGCACGATTTGCGCTGCCCCCAACGGTGGCGTAGTTTGAGCCACCGCCTGCAAGACGGAACTCACTGCCAGCAAAGCTGGCATCTGACGGTTGTGCCACCATGAGAAACCTCGCATGGGCAGCTTAGGGTTTTAAAAACATGATGAAGTCAAGCGTGGTGCCCGATATACAGGCGGTGTTAGCGTTGGCGAGATGGAAGTCATCATGGTTTGCAAACCGATAAGGCCTGTAAAGACCAATATCGCCAGAAATACGATGGAGATACCCAGTTCGACCAAAGCACTGTATTTTTCTTAAATTGGCAAATATTCATGTTTGCTCCATCATGGATGAAATAAATGGTTTTGAAAAATTAATTAATACTAATTAATCATTTAATTCAAAATATACTACATAAAGATATAATTTCAAGCATTATTTGCAATTTTTTGATTAATTATTTTTATAAACAACAACTTACAGTGGATTTTTAATAATTTATTCAGTGCAACTGACCAGTTTTTTGGGGTTGAAGTTGACGTTTACGTCAACGTCAACTAAAGTCGCCTCTTTGACTTTGTCGGCTTTCTATGTCGGTTCTCACCTCCCATTTGTCTCCCCGTGCTGCCGACTTTGCGGCCAATGCGCAGGCCATGCAAGCCGCGGTGGCCGATTTGCGTGCGCAGTTGCAAGCCAGCGCTTTGGGTGGTGGTGAGGCGGCGCGGGCCAAGCAACTCGCTCGCGGCAAGCTCCCCCCTCGCGAGCGGGTGGCCTTGTTGCTAGACCCTGGCACGCCTTTCTTAGAACTCAGCCCCTTGGCCGCGTACGGCATGTACAACGGCGACGCGCCTTGTGCAGGTGTGATTGCCGGCATTGGCCGGGTCAGCGGCGTGGACTGCATGGTGGTGTGCAACGACGCCACCGTCAAAGGCGGCACCTATTACCCCATGACGGTGAAAAAACACCTGCGCGCCCAAGAGGTGGCCCAGCAAAACAATCTGCCTTGTATTTACTTGGTGGACTCGGGTGGCGCCAACTTGCCCAACCAAGACGATGTCTTTCCCGACAAAGAGCACTTTGGCCGCATCTTCTATAACCAAGCCAATATGAGCGCCCAAGGCATCGCGCAAATAGCGGTGGTCATGGGCAGCTGTACCGCTGGCGGCGCTTATGTGCCGGCCATGAGTGACGAGACCATCATCGTGAAAAACCAAGGCACCATCTTTTTGGGCGGCCCGCCCTTGGTGAAAGCTGCGATTGGCGAAATTGTGTCCGCCGAAGACTTAGGGGGTGGCGATGTGCACACCCGTTTGTCGGGTGTGGCCGACCATTTGGCTGACAACGACGCCCACGCCATTGCCTTGGCCCGCGAAGCGGTGGCGCGTTTAAACCACCGCAAAGAGGTGCAACTGGCAGTGCGTGAAGCTCGTGCGCCGCTGTACGACGCGCAAGAGCTGTACGGCGTGATTCCTGCTGACACCAAAAAGCCCTACGACGTGCGCGAAATCATTGCCCGCATCGTCGACGGCAGCGATTTGCACGAGTTCAAGCCGCGCTTTGGCGCGACTTTGGTCTGCGGTTTCGCCCATGTCGAGGGCATGCCGGTGGGCATCATCGCCAACAACGGCGTGCTGTTTTCCGAGTCGGCGCAAAAAGGCGCGCACTTCATCGAGCTGTGCTGCCAGCGCAAAATTCCTTTGGTGTTTTTGCAAAATATCACCGGCTTCATGGTCGGGCGCAAATATGAAAACGAGGGCATTGCCCGCCACGGCGCCAAAATGGTCACGGCGGTTGCAACCGCGCAAGTGCCCAAGTTCACCTTCATCATTGGCGGAAGTTATGGCGCGGGCAATTACGGCATGTGTGGCCGCGCCTTCAACCCACGGTTTTTATGGATGTGGCCCAACGCCCGCATTTGCGTCATGGGCGGTGAGCAAGCCGCCAGCGTGCTGGCCACAGTGCGCCGAGATGGCATCGAGGCCAAAGGTGGCAGCTGGAGCGCCACAGAGGAGGCCGCCTTCAAGCAACCCTTGCTGGACCAATTTGCCCACCAATCCCACCCCTATTTCGCCAGCGCCCGCTTGTGGGACGATGGTGTGATCGACCCGGCCGACACCCGACGGGTGCTGGCGCTAGGGCTTTCTGCTGCGCTGAACGCTCCCATTTCCGAGACACGCTTTGGCGTGTTTCGCATGTAATGTGTATTATTTTATAATTTCATACACATTGAGGCTGTGAGCATGCGAACCAACATTGATATTGACGACGACTTGATGGCTGCGGCCATGGCTGCAGGCGGTTTCAAAACCAAGCGCGAAGCCGTGGAAGAGGGCTTGCGATTGGTCAGCCGAAGAAAAGTTTATGACGGCTTGCTTGCCTTGCGCGGTAAATTGCAATGGGACGACTCGGACGAGGGTTGGGCACAGACCCCAGCGCAGGACCCGCCGCAAGTCAGCGTACAAGAGCCCAAGGCTGCTTACCAAGCCAAGGGTTCATCCCGTCAACAGGGCAAATCCAAATGATCTTGGTGGATACCAGTGTCTGGATTGACTTCTTCCGCGGTGACAGCGGCGCCTCAAGCACCGCTTTGGCGCAGTGCCTGGGGGATGCCAGCGTCGAGGTTGGCATGGCTGACTTGGTGCTGTTTGAGGTGATGCGCGGGTTTCGTGACAACCGCGCCATGCGTGAGGCACAAGCTTTCTTGTGCGCACTGCCTCATGTTGAGCTTGGCGGCACAGACAACGCGCTATCGACCGCCGCTCGATACCGCCAATTGCGCGCACAAGGGCGCACCGTGAACAGCCCCGTAGATGTGCTGCTGGCCAGCTACTGCATGAACCACGGCCACGTGCTGCTGCACCGCGACGCCGACTTTGCGTCGCTGCAAATCCTTGGCAGCCTGGACACATGGCCACATTGACACATTCTTTTTTTTAATTCCCCCTTCAAAGCCAACAAAGGCCAAGCCATGAACCACATCTACCACCTGCCCGAACACCAAACCCTGCGCGACCAAATGCAGCGTTTTCTTGAGCGCGAAGTCGAACCCTTTGGCATGGAATGGGAAAAGGCTGGCAAAGTGCCGCGCGAAGTTTTGCGCAAAATGGGTCAAGCCGGTTTCTTTGGCCTGATGTACAGCAGCGAATACGGCGGCGCCGAGGCCGATGCGCTCACCAACCTGGTGTTTGCCGAAGCGCTGTCGCAGTCCACGTTTGCCGGCTTTATCGTGAGCGTGTTGGTGCACACCGACATGGCCAGCCCGCATTTGCACCATGCAGGCACCCCAGCGCAAAAAGCCAAGTACATGCCCAGCATCATCGCGGGTGACACCATCAGCGCGGTGGCCATGACCGAACCCGGCGCGGGTTCGGATTTGTCGGGCATGAGAAGCACCGCCAAGCGCGAAGGCGACGGCTGGGTGCTCAACGGCACCAAGATGTTCATCACCAACGGCGTGCATGCCAATGTGTACTTCGTCGCTGCCAAAACCGGCGAAGGCAAGCACCAAATGTCCATGTTCATCGTGGAAAAAGGAACGCCCGGCTTCAGCGTGGGCCGCTCTTTGGACAAAACCGGTTGGCTGTGTTCGGACACGGCCGAGTTGGTGCTCGACAACGTGCGCTTGGGCCCCGAGGCCTTGTTGGGCGAACAAGACAAAGGTTTTTATGCGCTGATGCGCAACTTGCAAACCGAGCGCATCGCTTTGGCGGCCATGGCGGTGGGCCACTGCCAACGTGCCATCGAGCTGACCTTGGACTATGTGCGCCAACGCCAAGCCTTTGGCAAAGCGCTGTGGGACATGCAACACATTCGCCAGCGCATCGCCATGCTCGACGCCAAAACCCGCGCTGCGCGGCAACTGATGTACCACTGCGCTTGGTCGGTCACGCAAGAACACGACATCGTGCAAGAGGTGTCCATGCTCAAAGCCTTGACTGGCGACTTGGTCAACGAGGTGGTGGGCGGTTGCCTGCAATTTTGGGGCGGCATGGGCTATATGCGCGAAGCGCCTATCGAGCGCCTGTGGCGCGACGCCCGTGTGTTGGCCATCGGTGGCGGTGCCACCGAGGTGATGTTGGAAGAAGTGGCCAAGCGCTACTGAACCCATGCTTCACAAAATCCTGATTGCCAATCGAGGCGAAATCGCCTGCCGCGTCGCTGTAACCGCTCGCCGCCTGGGTGTGCGCACCGTGGCTGTTTACTCGGATGCGGACTCGAATGCGGCCCATGTACAAGCATGTGATGAAGCCGTGCATATCGGTGGCAACGCGCCGCAAGACAGCTATTTGCAATGGCAAAGAATTCTGCAAGCAGCCATGCAAACCGGAGCCCAAGCCATTCACCCGGGCTATGGTTTTTTAAGCGAAAACGCCGACTTTGCCAATGCCTGCCTGCAAGCGGGTGTGGTGTTCATTGGACCATCCTCGGCATCGATTCAGGCCATGGGTTTGAAAGCCGCCTCCAAGCAATTGATGGAAAAAGCTGGTGTACCCTTGGTCCCGGGCTACCACGGCGCAGATCAGTCCCCCCACTTGTTGGCCAGTGAAGCAAAGCGCATAGGTTTTCCGGTGCTGATCAAAGCCAGCGCGGGTGGCGGCGGCAAGGGTATGCGTATCGTTAACCAAGCCGAGGACTTTGACGAGGCCTTAGCTTCGTGCCAGCGTGAGGCTAAAAACAGTTTCAGCGACGACGCGGTGCTGATCGAAAAATATGTGCAGCGTCCGCGGCATATTGAAATTCAGGTGTTTGGCGATAGCCACGGCAATATTATTCATTTGCATGAGCGTGACTGCTCGGTACAACGCCGTCATCAAAAGGTGTTGGAAGAGTCGCCTGCGCCTGGCTTGACAGAAGCGATACGCCAGCGCATGGGCGCTGCCGCGGTGGCCGCGGCCACGGCGGTCAACTACGTGGGTGCGGGTACGGTGGAGTTCATCGTCGAGCAGACCGAGCGTGGCATGGATTTCTTCTTCATGGAGATGAACACCCGTTTACAAGTGGAACACCCTGTCACCGAAGCGGTCACAAATTTGGATTTGGTGGAGTGGCAACTGCGCATTGCTTCGGGTGAGCCCCTGCCATTGACGCAAGAACAGGTGAAGGTGCAAGGCCATGCCATAGAGGCGCGTATTTGCGCTGAAGCCCCTGACAACGATTTCTTACCCGCCACCGGCCGCTTGCAGGTCATGCGTACACCCTTGGCGCAACGCTTCACAACTGGCGCTGTGCGCTGGGACAGCGGTGTGCGCGAAGGTGACGACATCAGCCCATATTACGACTCCATGATCGCCAAGCTGATTGTGCATGGCGACACACGCGAACAGGCCTTGGCACATTTGGACCAAGCCCTTAGTGAGTTGCACATCGTCGGCGTGGCCAATAACGTGGCTTTTTTGCGCCAAGTGGTGCGCAGTCCATCGTTTGCACAAGCGCACTTGGACACGGCTTTGATTCAGCGAGAAAAAGATCAGCTTTTTCACCAACAGCCCTTGCCCATCGCGCTGACCGTGGCCGCAGCCATGGCCCACGGCTTGGCTGAAGAGTCCCCTCTCGGCAATGCTTGGGTTGACCCTTGGTCGCACACCGATGGTTGGGTGATGCAAGGCCAAAGCTTGTGCAAGTTTGACTATGTTTGTGGCGAAAAAATGGGCGCCGCCATGCTGACGCGTTCCAGCCATGGCCCAACCCTGTTGCAAATAGGCGAGCAAACCCACGCCTTGCTATGGCAAGTTCATGGCGAATCAGTGCAGCTTCAATGGGGCGAGCAGCGCCTTCGCGCACAGGTGTACGCTGTGAAAGACTATTTGCATGTGTTTGCCGATGTGGGCAGTGGCAGCGTCCATTTCATCAACCCCTTGGCACACGCTGCGCAAGGGTCAGCTGCCAGTGGCAATTTGTCTGCCCCTATGCCTGGGAAGTTGTTGAGCTTTGCAGTGAAAGTGGGCGACAAAGTGAAAGCAGGGCAAGCCTTGGCCGTGATGGAGGCCATGAAGATGGAACACACTGTGGCCGCACCTGCCGACGGCACAGTCGCCGAACTCCTTTACGCACCAGGCGACCAAGTGCATGAGGGTGCGCCTTTGCTGCGCCTTCAATCGCAGGAGACCTGAGATGAACGTTACTCCTTGGAAGGCTTTGCAACAACGTTGCTTAGAGGTACAGCAAAGCCCTCAAGATCAGGCATGTGCCTCGCCTTGCATGTCTGTGTGCGTCATGAAAACCGATGCCGATGAATGTTGGGGATGCTTGAGAACCTTGGACGAGGTGGCGTACTGGTCGGTCTACACCCCCGCCGAGCAACGCAGTGTTTGGCAGCGATTGTCTGCACGCATTCAACAGCACTTCCAACAAGTCTGACCATGCGCCAACTCACTTTTTATCTGGACTTCATCAGCCCTTATGCCTATTTGGCATTTCATGCCTTGCCCAAAACCTTGCAGGGCTTGAACTGCCAGGTGAGCTACCAGCCGATATTGTTTGGTGCGGTATTGGCTCACCATGGTCAGCTCGGTCCTGCGGAAATTGAAGGAAAGCGAGAGTGGACCTACCGGCATGCCTTGTGGCTAGCGCATCAGCAGGGTTGCCCAATGCGAATGCCGGCCAGCCATCCTTTTAATCCGCTGCCCATGCTGCGTTTGGCTACCGCCTGCGATGCCCTTGGTCTGCCCAACCGCGAAGTATGTGAGCAGTTGTTCCAGCATGTCTGGAGCGATAGCTTGGAGGCCAGCGATCCGCAGCGTCTCGCTGATCTGCAAGCCCGACTGGCTCCTGTGCGAGATTCGCAATCGGACGAGGTGAAAACCCAGTTGCGCCAATCTACCCAGTCTGCCATCAACAAGGGCGTGTTTGGGGTGCCCACCATCCTTGTGGATGAGAAGTTGTTTTGGGGTCAAGACGCCTTGCCGATGTTGAGGGCTTATTTGCAAGGTGAAGCTTGGTTTGCTGGCCCAGCCTGGCAGGTTTGCTCGGTTTTGCCCAAGTCTGTAGAGCGCAAACGGCGCTAATTCGTATTATGAAATTAACCCCAAGGGTTTGCACTTAAATTGTCAGCAGGGGTTCAGTTTAGAGTCAGCCGCTGGCAAGCACCTGCCTTGAGAATCCCTACAGCCCTCCATTAGGGGGTACCACAAGGAGACTCCCATGGCTATCGTTCATGAAGACCGACCAATGTCGTCGGAAGAGAAAAAAGTGATTTTTGCGTCATCCCTCGGCACCGTGTTCGAGTGGTATGACTTTTACCTTTACGGCTCGTTGGCAGCCATCATTGCCAAGCAGTTTTTCAGCGGCTTGGACGCTGGCTCCGCCTTTATTTTTGCGCTGCTGGCCTTTGCTGCGGG
>Ga0114980_10002097_pt1 | contig 14225 bp, 9 predicted proteins | sample S_140806_EF_Meta_FD_87018 | JGI IMG/M metagenome (GOLD analysis project Ga0114980, IMG submission 87018) | Freshwater microbial communities from Lake Simoncouche, Canada to study carbon cycling - S_140806_EF_MetaG | ecosystem: Environmental > Aquatic > Freshwater > Lake | place: Lake...
AAGCAAGTTTTAATAATTTTTTAAAATCATAGCTCGATTCGCCTTCTTCTCTGCTGTCGTGCACCACATCAATTTTTGCCGATTCAAATCCAACCCATTTTATCATGGTAGGAAAATACCTTATGGATTCTCTCATTGATACAACCGCATCAATTACCTTTTTGCTGTAAATTCCAAAGTTTGCAACAGTTTCATCTTGCTCTGATCCGGTTAAATAGGAAAGAGTTTTATAAAATGCAGCAGAAAAAAAACGTTTAAAAAAACCGTCTTTTCTTTGAGCCCGTCTTGCCAAAACAATATCAAATCCTTCTTTTGCCTTGGCATATAAATTTATTATTTCTTCGGGCTGATCTTGCAAGTCGCAATCCATTACAACAATCCATTCTCCTTTGCACTGGTCTAAGCCTGCCGTAATTGCATAATGCTGACCAAAATTTCTGCTTAACTTAATACCTTTTACTCTTAGGTTAGTTTTTGCAATAGATTCTATTGCCGCCCATGAATTGTCGGGACCGCAATCTTCTACTAAAATTATCTCATAATTTGAAGTAATTTGACTGATACTATCTTCAATTCGTTTTACAAGAGTTGGGATAATTTTTTCTGCTCTGTAAACAGGACTCACAATAGAAAAAAAAACTTCAGTCATTGTATTAATTATGTTTTTTAGTTCTCCAAAACTACAAAGTAATTTGATATCAGCAATACACGTTTTGAATTAAAAACTTTGAGGTTAAATTCTACTTTAAATTAAAAGATTGTAAAAATTATTTTGCTTTTGCTTTATAATACTCTTTGAATATTACTTTTTGCAGAACTCGTTTAATAATAAGTTCCGAGAGTATTTCATTAAAACTATTCTCTGTTTTGTTTTTACTTAATTTTAATATTTGCTTTTCGCTAATGTCTATTCTGTAGAGTAAGTTACGAAGTTTTGTTTTTGATATTTTTTCTACTTTTTCTAATTGGTCTATTATTGCAAATTGTATTTCTTGAACATCCGGTTTTAAATGAGTTATAAAATCGGAATCAAAGTTAGCTGAACTAAAATCCTTGATTAACTGTGCAATAAAAAGCTGGAATAGACTGTGAATATTATTGATGGAGGGAAATTCTGATTTTGCCAATGAATCTATGTCCATATAAATTAAAACTAAAAAACTATCCCTTGCTTATTTTTTGAACAAAAGAATCTTTTTTTCTTCTAGATATTTCGGCCGTAGAATCATCACTCAATAAAACATACCCTTCTTTTGTGATTCTTATAACATGATCTATGTTAACAATATGAGAGTTGTGAATTCTAAAAAACTTATCTTGAGGCAACAAATCCTCGTAATATTTTAGTGTATTAGACACCAATAATTTCTTTTTGTTTGCCAAGGTAAAACGGGTATAGTGGTCCTCGGAATCGCAACGAATAATGTCATTAATATTTACTATCTCTTGTCCATAAACACTTGGCAATGAAATTCTAGAAAAAGTTGGCTCATTTATTTTCATTTGCTGTATAAGCAATTTAATGCTATCCATATCAGGGGCACTTTTTTTCTTTTCCTTAATTTTATTAACCGCAATTTTCAACTCTTCTTCATCAATTGGTTTTAATAAATAATCTAAGGCCGAAAACTTAATTGCTCTTAAGGCATAATGATCAAAAGCAGTAGTAAAAATAACTTCGTATTTATATCCTACAGTTTTTTCTAAAAGCTCAAAACTTGTTCTACCTGCTACCTCAATATCTAAAAAAAGTAATTCGGGCTTCAGATTATATATTGCACTTTCGGCATCTATAATATTGTTGCAAGTGGCTATAATTTTTAACTCTTGGGCAAAATTACTTAACAATAAGGACTCTAGCATTTTCATGCTTTTTGGCTCGTCTTCCAGAATTAAGGCAGTAATCATTTTACTTTATTTTAAATTTCATTTTCCAAACACCCCAAAAAGCCTCGTTAAAAATTCCTGAGCTCATTTTTGAATATCCTTCTTTTCTATCAACAAATGTAATTGGAACTTCAAATGCTTTAAAGCCCTTTTTTAAAGCCCTGTATTTCATTTCAATTTGAAAGGCATAACCAACAAATTTAATTTCATCTAAAGGAAGATTTTCCAAAACTTTCCTTTTGTAGCATTTAAAACCCGCTGTTGTATCTTTAATTCCAATCCAAAGAATAATTCTAACATAAACAGAAGCAAAATAGCTCATTAAAATTCTTCCAATTGGCCAATTGCTTACTTTCCCACCGCTGGTGTATCTAGAGCCAATAGCAAAATCTGCTCCTTTGTTTTTGCATGCATCGTAAAGCCTAAGTAAGTCATCGGGATTATGAGAAAAGTCTGCATCCATCTCAAAAATATATTCGTATGATTTTTTTAGTGCATATTTAAACCCATGAATGTATGCCGTTCCAAGTCCAAGTTTTCCTTTCCTTTCTTCAATAAACAATCTATCAGGAAATTCTTTTTGCAGCTCTTTTACAATTAATGCAGTGCCATCAGGTGAGCCATCGTCAACTATCAATAAATGAAAAAAATGTGGCAAAGAAAAAACCTTTCGAATAATTTTTTCGGCATTTTCCTTTTCGTTGTATGTAGGTATAATAATTAAGCTGTCTGACAATTGGTAAAGTTTTTGAGGTAAAAATAAGATACAATCTTGGATTAATGAAAATAATCGAAAATATTTCTTTCAACAAAACTAATTTTAACACATGTAAAAAAAAAATAGTTGCATCTTTTTTAGTCATGTTTTTTACTGTTGGCTTTTTATTTGCACAAACTAGTAAGGGTTTTGCAAGTTATTATGCCAGCAAATTTTCTGGAAGAAGAACCACAAGTGGTGAAAAATATAATCCTGATAGTTTAACTGCAGCTCATAAAACACTGGCATTTGGCACAATAGTAAAAGTTATAAATTTAAAAAATGGTAAATCTACTGTTGTTAAAATTAATGACCGATTGCCAAAAAAATCAAAAAGGATAATTGATTTAAGTAAAAAAGCTGCCAAAGAATTAGAAATGATCCAAGATGGTATTGTTAAAGTTGAACTAGAAGTTGTTTCAGATAAATAATAAAAACTAAAAATCACTTTGTAACTTTGACCCACTGTGAAAAAAAATAATTTACTTATACTGCTTCTTTTTGGTCTTGTCTTTAGTCAAACTACCTATTCTCAAACCACAAACATTACTGACTCCAATGGCAAAAAACAAGGTGTTTGGAAAAAAGTGGATGAAAAAGGGAATACAAAATTTGAGGGTACTTTTGTTGACGATGTTCCAACAGGCTTGTTTACCTATTATTATCCAAATAAAAAGATAAAAGCAAAATCTGTTTTTTTTAATAATGGCAAAAAAACTAAAACGTCATTGTATAATAAAGATGGTATTTTAGAAGCGATTGGCGCTTACTACGAACAAAAAAAAGATAGTATTTGGGTGTATTATGACGTTAGTGGAAACATTATTTCGCAAGAATCTTACAACAAGGGAGCAAAAGACGGGGTTTTTAAGACTTTTCAAAAAGATGGAAAAATAACTGAAGAAGAAAACTTTAAAAATAATGTAAAAAATGGTGCTTGGAAAACATTTAACAGCGAGGGAAATCCATTAATGGTGTGCTACTACAAAAACGGAGAACCAGATAGCAATTACGTTGTTTATTTTTCTAACAAAACAAAAAAAGTAGAAGGTACATACAAAAACGCTCAACGCGAAGGCGGTTGGATGTTCTACAACGAAGATGGCTCACTTAGAATGCAAGAAATTTATACATATGGAAACTTAAGCAAAACAACTTTGTTTAACGGAAGATTTCAAAGCTCCTATCCAAGCGGAATTCCAAAAGATGAATACAGCTACAAAAGCGGAAAGAAAAATGGACCATTTATTGAATTTTACGACAAAGGGAAATACGTAAAAAAACAAAAACCAATGAAGGAAGATGAATCACAGGAATTGTATGAAGAGCTTGAAGGACAAATAATAAAAATGAAAGGAGAATATAAGCAAGATAAATTATTTGGCAAAATAAGTTACTATGACGAAAAAGGGAAATTGGAAAAATCAGAAGAATACGATCTGCAAGGTAATTTGATAAAAAAGTGAAAATGAAAACTGAAAGCAAAGGAAAAGTTTTAGTAGCAATGAGTGGTGGTATTGATAGTTCAGTGTGTGCTTTGCTTTTGCAAGAACAAGGATATGATGTAATTGGTATTACCATGAAAACCTGGGATTACAGCACTTCTGGTAGTTCAAAAAAAGAAACGGGTTGTTGTAGCTTAGACTCTATTAACGACGCCAGAATGATGGCGGTTGAACATAATTTCCCTCATTATATTTTGGATATTAGAGAAGAATTTGGAAGTTTTATTATTGATAATTTTGTAGATGAATACCTTGCCGGAAGAACACCAAATCCTTGCGTTCTTTGCAACACACACATTAAATGGGAAGCATTGCTAAAAAGAGCAGATCAATTGGGTTGCGAATTTATTGCTACTGGCCACTATGCTCAAATAAGGGAAGAAAATGGAAGATATGTAATTAGCAAGGGACTAGACGAAAGCAAAGATCAATCTTATGTATTGTGGGGATTAAAGCAAGAGTGTCTAAAAAGAACGTTGCTTCCTCTAGGAAATTACAAAAAATCGGAAATAAAAAAAATGGCAATTGACAGGGGCTACCAAGAATTGGCAGCAAAAAGCGAAAGCTATGAAATATGTTTTGTGCCCGATAATGATTACCGTAGTTTTTTAAAACACAAGGTAGATGGCTTGGAAGAACAAGTTAATGGTGGCGAATTTATTTTACAAGATGGAACTGTGGTAGGCAAACATAAAGGCTATCCATTTTATACCGTTGGACAACGCAAAGGATTAGAAATTGCCTTTGGTGAACCTTATTATGTTTTAGAAATTATTCCTGAAACCAATAGAGTAGTTTTAGGAAAAAAAGAAGATTTGGAAAAACAAACCATGTTGGTAAGAAATTATAACCTTATAAAGTTTGATTCTATAGGCGCAGAAAAGACTTTTCTTACTAAAATAAGATACAAAGACTCCGGGACAATAGCCACAGTAAAAAGTGAAGGAGAAAAATTACGTGTACTTTTTCATAAATCTGTTTCAGGAATCGCACCCGGCCAATCTGCAGTTTTTTACTATGAAAATGATTTAGTAGGCGGTGGATTTATAGAAAGGGAAAGAACGAAAATTTTAACTTAGAGATTTGTAGAATTATTTTCTGATTTACATTTTATTTACTTAGTAATCAGTTGTTAACAATTCTTTTAATTTTGATATTTTTTGTAACTTCGTCATCCTAATGAAAATCTAATGAAGCATTTTTATACTAAAACCTTACAAAAATCTTACTTTTTCTTTTTTCATTTTTTAATGTTGCTTTTCCTATTTTCCTCATTCGCATTTGCAGGAGACAAAGGATTTTATTCTTATTCGCCAGATGGTAAAATAGAATATACTGTTTCTAAAAAGAAAATACTTGTAAAATTTACAGAGGACTTATCATTTGCAGAGCAATCATCTGTTGTAAATGAATTTCCATTACTAAAAGCATTAAACAAGGAGATGTTACTTCCTTCGCCAAAAGTGGCTGTTTTGGAATTTATTGATGAAACAATTTCCGAAGAAAAAATTAGTAAAATTCTTTTTGAACTCAATCAAAAAACTAATGTTGTTTTTGCAAACCCTTTTTTAGTTTTTACGGACGGAACCTTGCAAGGAGTTACAGACCAATTTGCAGTTAAACTTAAAAACGAATCAGACTTACCATTGCTCTCGGAAGAAGTAAAAAAAAGCAATGCAAAAATCTCAAAACAATATTCCTATGATAATTTAGTGTACTTTATAAGTGTTGATAAATCATCTGCTGGAAATGCTTTAGACTTGGCCAATAAATTTGCCGAATCAAATAAATTTGCTTTTTCAGAGCCTGATTTTCTTTTGCTTCTTAAAAAGTTTAATACCAATGACACCTTTCTAAGCTACCAATGGTCGCTGAATAATACAGGTTCTGCTATACAGTTTAATGGAACAGCAGGTGCAGATATGAAAGTGTTTAATGCATGGGGAATAACAACAGGTAGCTCAGCTATTAAGGTTGCAATAATTGATGAAGGAGTAGATTTAGTGCATCCAGATTTATTGGCAAACATGCTTGGTGGATATGATGGTACCGGGTTAAACAGTGGTGGAGCTCCATCCGGCAATGATGCACACGGAACTGCTTGTGCAGGAATTGTTGCTGGCGTAGGAAATAATAATTTAGGGGTGGCTGGAATAGCATACAATTGTAAAATTGTACCAGTAAGAATTGCTTATGGTTCTGGCGGAAGTTGGGTTACTCAAAACTCCTGGATTGGTGCGTCAATAGATTGGGCTTGGAACCAAGGAGCAGCAGATGTTTTAAGTAATTCTTGGGGAGGTGGAGGATCATCTTCTCTAATAAACGACCCTATTGGCAGGGCCCTTTCTCAAGGAAGAGGTGGCTTGGGAAGTCCTGTTTTATTTGCCGCAGGAAACAATAATTCTTCTGTAAGCTATCCTGCAACACTTCAAAATGTGATAGCTATTGCTGCTATGAGTATGTGCAATCAGAGAAAAAATCCTTCTTCGTGTGATGGAGAAACTTTTTGGGGCTCAAATTTTGGAACAAATGTTGACATTGGTGCCCCGGGGGTAAAAATTTATACTACAGATATCAGTGGTAGTGCAGGTTATAGCGCAGGAAATTATGCACCTACTTTTAATGGTACTTCTTCGGCCTGTCCGAATGCGGCAGGAGTTATGGCTTTAATATTATCTGCAAATCCCACTTTAACCGCAGCTCAAGCCAGGCAAATTATAGAATCTACTTGTGATAAGGTTGGAGGTTACACCTATAATTCGGGAGTAACAAACCAACCCAATGGCACTTGGTCTACTGATTTAGGCTATGGAAGAGTAAATGCTTTTACTGCACTTCAATTAGCAAACCCTAGTGCTTGCATCAATCCTCCTCCTGTTGCTACAACTATTGCTTCGCCAAGTAACATTTGCGTAACCAGTAATGTTTTACTAACGCTTTCCGGAATTACGTTAGGAACAGGTCAAACCTATCAGTGGCAATCTAGTCCTGATAATGGAACGTACACAAATGTTGGTGGTGCAACTTCGTTTTCTCTTTCTGCCTCGGTAAACAGCTCAAGGTGGTACAGGTGTGCCGTAACTTGCGGAGGAACAACTACAAATTCTACTCCTGTGCAAGTTGTATTTACAGATCCAACAATAAATACATTTCCTCACACTCAAAATTTTGATGCCACCTCTGCTTTACCTTGTGGGTGGTCTATTTCAGATGTAAACAACGATGGTGCAACCTGGAGTGTTGGAACAACAAATCCAAGGTCTACCCCCAATACCATGACCTACTCTTACAGTGCAACCAATGCCGCAAATGATTGGCTGTTTACACCGCCACTAAATTTGGTGGCTGGGCAAAACTATAGAATACGTTTTTGGTACAGGGTACGTTCTGCAACATATCCCGAGAGATTAGAAGTAAAGTGGGGAAGTATAGCAACTGCTGCCGGAATGACTTCCAGTGCGGTATTTTCAAATTCAAACATTATAAATACTACTTATACCGAAGGAACAACCAGTATAATTTCTCCTTCCTCCAGTGGAATCTATTACTTTGGCTTTAGGGCTTTTAGTGCAGCAGATATGTATGATTTAAATATGGACGACTTTACGATAGAGACTGTTGCAAGTTGCGGAACACCTCTTGTTGGTGGAACCATTGTTGGCCCAGCAACAATAACGGCAGGAACAGCAGGCTCCTATAATTTATCTGGCAACACTGGAACCTCTGTTCAATGGCAACAATCAATAGATGGCGGTAGCAATTGGACTGATATTACCGGTGCAATTACATCGTCACTTTCTTTTAATGGAAATCCCGGCTCTGTTCAGCTAAGAGCAAGGTCATCCTCTTCTACTTGCCCCGATGTATTTTCAAACGTTCTAACGGTAACGGTAAACCAAAGAGTTGGAAACTTATTATCTAATCCTATAATTGCCAGTTTACCATACTCAAGTAATCTTTCAACTTCTAGTGGGTCTGGTTTTACAAGCACATATACAGGAACAAATCAACAATCTTCACCGGATATTTTTTACAGGTTTACAACAGGCCCTTGCACAGATTCTGTTAGAATATCTACTTGCAATTCAAATTTCGATACGTATATACACTTGCTAAATGCCTCGGGAACACAAATATTTTCTAATGACGACAACGGTGAATATTGCGCAGGTTCCAGGGCTTCGTTAAAAAGATTGGTTAGCCCTAACACTACTTATTTTGTTGTTGCGGAGGGCTACGGATCTGCAACAGGTAATATTTCCATAGAAATTTCGGAAATTGATAATCCGGCACTAACGGTAAGCATTTCCGCAGGGGGGCCAACAACTTTCAATGAAGGAGGAAGTGTAACATTAACCTCCAATAGAACTGGAACACATTTATGGAGCCCCGGAGGACAAACGGGTGTTAGTATATCGGCCACTCAATCGGGAAATTATTCAGTATTGCATACCAATGCAAACGGTTGCAGTGCTGTTTCAAACACAATTCAAGTAATTGTTACTCCTCTGTTATTACCAACAATTTCTATCTCGCAAGATGCATCAAATCCCTGCAATGGAATTGTATTTAGCTCTTCTATAACTAATGGCGGAACAATACCATCTTATCAATGGAGAAAAAACGGTATCCCTATTCCTGGTGCAAATTCATCAACCTATACTACCACAGATGTTTTAAATGGAGACATCATAACTTGTGTGTTAGTTTCAAACAACCCCAATGCAAATCCAAATCCAGTAAGTTCTAATTCAGTAACTATCACCTTAAGTTTTTCATCAACAAATTGGACGGGTAATATTAGTTCTAACTCTGCCTTAGTTGGCAATTGGAGCAATGGATTACCCTCAAAAAATAAAAATGTAGTCATCAATTCTAGTGCATTTAATACTTGCATTGTTTCTCAAAATTTAGAATGCAATAATTTAACGATTCAAGCAGGTGCGTCGGTTGTAATAAATTCTAATATTACTATTGACGTGTATGGCAATATTTTAAACGATGGCTCATTCACATTTAATTTAGGTGCCTTAAAGATCCGAGATTGTAGCGGCATTGGTTCAACATTACATACAATTGGTACTAACAATTCATCTGTAATTAATTTTTATGATCTCGAACAAAACGTAAGTATTGGTACAACTTTAAATTGTACCGCTAGTTTAAAAAATACATTAACATTGGCAAAAGGCACATTTACCAATAATGGACAAATTTTTACTCTATTGTCAACAGCCACAAAAACTGCAAGAATAGCTCCATTAGAAAGTCAGGCAACTTATGTGGGAAATATTACCATGGAGCGTTTTGCCCCAAGCGGATTAACAGGTTGGGCGTTTTTAGGGAATCCAGTTCAAAACTCAACTATTGGTGCATGGATGGACGATTTTGCTACTTCTGGTTTTACAGGCGCAACAGGTAATGCAGGAGGATTTGTTTCTGTATATTCCTACAACGAATCAGTAAATGGAACAAGTGCAAACGGTTATGTGCCACCAACAAATGCAAACAATATTGTTGAGCAAGGAAAAGGATATATGGTATATTTGGGCACTGGACCTGTGAATACAAATAACATTACAATTGACGTAACAGGGCCAATTTCAAAAGGTGCATTTAATTTTCCTATCACTTATAGCAATACCACACCAATTGCAAGCCCAGAAAATGATGGCTGGAATTTAATAGCTAACCCTTACCCATCTGCAATAGATTGGGACAGCCCAGATTGGAGCAGGAATGGGGTTAATGGAGCAATTTATATTTACAATGCCGATATTCAACAATATGCTACATACGTTGCTGGCTCAGGAGGTATAGGAGTTAATGGTGGAACAAATATTATTGCTTCATCGCAAGGATTTTGGGTAAAAGCAAACAATATAAATCCAACTTTAATTGCAACATCTGAACAAGTGAAGTCAGCAGGTAATGCTACTTTTTTTAGAAGTTCAAATACCAGCTCTGCAAATGGAATAATAAAATTAAAATTAACTCAAGAATATAATTTTGATGAGACCCTCATTAGAATAAATGAATTGGCAACTGAAAGTTTTGACAATGATTTTGATGCCAATAAGTTGTATAGCATTAATCCAAATCTACCCAATATTTCAAGCAAATTAAATGGCCTGGCTTATGCTATTAATACTGTAAATAATTTTAATGAAACAAATGAAATTCCTATTGAAATTAAGGTTGCTCAAATTGGTGCAATACAATTACAAATTGAAGGAATACAAAATTATGCAAACCAAGCATTCTTAAAAGATAATTTAAGTGAGAGTTTAATTCCAATTTACTCTGACACCACCATTACTATTGTTGTAATGGATACTTCATTAATTAGAAATCAATACAGTTTGTTGTTTAATCCGGATTTTACTGTCTCTAACAACACAATTAAAACGGCGAACATAGAATATTTTCCTAATCCAACAGATGAAAATTTATATTTTTCTACCGCTGCAAATACTATTTATGAAATAAATATTTACAATACATTAGGCGAATTAGTTTTGAGCAATAAGCACTCGAATTCAATTAACGTAAATAACCTTTCCGCAGGAGTTTATTATTTTAATGTAAAAGGTAAAGATGATGGATTTTTGATTAGAGATAAATTTATAAAGAAATAAATAATCAATTTAGGTTAAACTATTTATCCTTGAAATAAAAACCCTCAGTAAATGTACTGAGGGTTTTTGTTTATCACACATAATATTAACATCTCAAAAAAACACTCCTGCGTTTATCAAATAAGGACCTCCAATTCCGGTTTCGATAAAATAGCCCGATGTACCTGACCAATAAGATTTAAACCCTATTCCGCAATGTATGCTAGGAAGTACAGTTCTATCTTGTGGACCAAATTGAGAAAAATTGCGGTATGTTTCAAAATATGCCAACCCTGCCATTCCATTTAAATACAATACATACTCCTTATTTTTTATGATGTAGATTTGTCCAACACCATGCACAGAATACCTTTTACCATATACAACAGAAGCTAAATTAGAATAGTTAGCATTCAGTCCCAATCCTAAGGATGAGGGATTTTTAAAACTAAGTACGTACCTTAAGTTTATTTGAAAGGGTAAAATATTGTCATTTGTATTTCTGGTATTAAACAACCTACCAGCGGTAATACCTGAGCCTATCTCAAAATTGTGAAAGAACTTTTCATTAGAATTTAATTGGTCTCTTTCATTAATTTTTCCTTTTGGCTTTACATTATTTTCTCTGAAGAATTCGGAGTTTGTTTCTTCATTTTTTTTACTGACTTCAGTGTTGATGCTTTCATTGTTATAGTATTTAATATTCCCTTTCTCAAAAAGTATGAAAGCAATTTCACTTACACTCACAGAAAAAACTGTATCCATATTAGTTAAAAAACCTTTGCATTTTACTAAGCTGTCATTAGCTATTAAAACACGTGTATTTATTCTATTTTTATTTGTTTTAACAATAATGTCTTGAGCATTAACTTCACTGCTTAACAAGTTTATAATTAATAAAAATAGCATGGCTAGCATAGTATTTCTATATATGATATGAATTGTTTTCATGACTTTTGTTTTTAGGATGATTACTATTAAAAATTAATTCTTTTTGGCATTAAACCCAAATGAAGCTCCAAATCTTACTCCATCTTTTGATGGCATTACAAAAGTGTTTAATGGTATGTTTAAGTTGCCCGATTTAACAGTAAATCCCACTGCAAAAACAAATCCTCCTTCTAATTTCACTTCCCCTCTGCTGTCCATTCTGGTTACTAATGGGTAAGGGTTAGCTGCGGGCGAACCACTCCAAGTACTTCCGATGTTCCAATTATTGTTTGCGTCAAAATAACCTTCGGCTTCTTTGGTGAATCTAACGGTAGGGCCAAAAGCAAACTCAAATCCGTTTTTATTGCTTCTTAATCCATGCAATATTGTTAAGCTGGGAATAAATAGACCTTGGTCTAAGCCATTAATCATGGGCAAAAACTCAAACAAAGCTTGCAAGTTTCCTTGAGTCAAATATTGTTTTTCAAATTGATATCCAAATTGAAATAAATAGGGATAACCGTCAAATCCACCAGCTTGCTTACCGGCTCTCATTACTCTGGCGGCATCTCCGGTAAGAAAAGCAATGCCAAATCTTGGTCCAGACATATTTAAAGTTGTTTTTTCGGGATTGTTAACGCTGCTTTCTAAATTGAACTTTTTGGTAACTCGTTTTAAGTATTCATTGTCCATAGGAAGGCTGTTCATTTCTTTTACCGCACATGATATTATACCGGGAAACTCCTGCGGTAAGTTTAAGTATTCCTTAACAAATGTTTTTTCTGTGGTAGAAGTAGCTACATCTATTAAATTTAAGGTAAGTAAAATTGTTTCGCCATAAGTGTCTATTGATCCACTAATCATTTTATCCACTCCAAGCATTTTTCCAACTTCTACCAAGCACAATTTACCGTAGCAATTTTCAATAGTAAAGTCTTTCTTTTTTAACAAATACTCTTGATCATACCTGTCTGTTACTTCAAAGGCATCAACTTTAGCCATTTCTATTCTTAAATAATTGCCCAAAGTGGCTGGGTTAGAGTCCTTGCCTTTGTAATCAATGTTAGCAACTGCAATTTTGGGTTTAGAAAAAACCATGTTTACAATTAAAATTCCTGTAAGAAGGAAAGCGATTTTTAAATTTTGTGTTTTCATGTTTTTATATTTTTAGGGTTTTGTTGGAACAAATTTACAGAGGAAAACAAGCCATAGATAATTGAATAATGCAGCTAAAGTAAATTTAATGGCAGATATTGATAATAAAGAACGGATAGTGAATTTTTATAATTGTTTATTCAAATATATATTTAGTATTTTATTCATATTTATTATTTTTTAATTTTAAAATCTACTTCTATTATTATTTATCAGTTTTTATTTTCTGTTTTTTATAAAATATAGATTATTTAGTAGAGCTTAATTAGTTTAGATTTTATGTTTACTTGTTGATTTTCAGCACCTAAGACCAAATTTACTCCTGGTTTTGCTCCAATTTTAAAACTCCCTAAATCTTCCCATCCAAAAAAATCTGAAGCATTTTTACAAGCCCAATTAACCATTTCGCTCAGTGGTATATGAGGAAAAGAAAAGGCAATGGTCTTCATTTCTTCAAAAATATCTAAGCCATGATTAGAGGCCAAACTATCAGTGCCTAAAACTATTTTGCAATTTTTCTTTCGTAGTAAATTAATGTTAGGTAATCTATTTTCAATGTAAATGTTGGCATTGGGGCACAAACACCAAAAAATAGTGTTACTAAATTTTTCTGCAAAATCAATGTCTTCTATTTCAGAGAAAGTATTGTGCACCAGCATTATTTTTTGCTCTGTTAATGCTAACTTGTTTAATGTTGTTTCTGAGGAGTTTTTGCCACTTTCTTTCCAAAAATCTGTATCAATTCCAAACAATTTTAAACGTTCTAAAATTTTTCCTGTTTTGTTTTTAAACAACAAATTTTCATCAAAAGATTCCTGGTTATGAATAGATAGAATTCCATTGTTTTGCTTAGCCCATTTTGAAACCAAACCAATTAAATTATCTGAGGCGCTGTAAGGAGCATGGATAGTTATAGACCTGTTTCCAGAAAATGAATGGTAGTTTTCCAAACCTTTTTTAAAAACATCGTTGGCCCTTTCGGGTAAAAATGCATACAACTCAATAAACCTATGCACTCTTAGTTCCTCTTGCTCAAAAATATCTTTGCTGATTTGCGAGTTACAAATATCGCCAACACCAACAATACCCTTTACCTTCATTTGCAGTATTGCGTTTCTGCAAGCCTCTATAATTTCTACCCTATCTGCCTTTCTTTGTTTTTCTAGTTCTAAAATAAAATTATGGAGACCAGTTTTTTCCTCAACTTTCCCTTTTAAGTGCGATAGTTCTGTGTGACAATGACTATTAATAAATCCAGGAGTAATTATTCCTTCATGATTCTCTGAATCGGCTAATTTTTCGTTTCGCAAAAAATCTATTATAACTCCATTTTCATCAATAATTAATGTTGCCTGCGGAAATGCATCACCGTTA